>Ga0209006_10000744_pt1 | contig 30081 bp, 23 predicted proteins | sample JacPin_JW_Ref_O2_FD_188567 | JGI IMG/M metagenome (GOLD analysis project Ga0209006, IMG submission 188567) | Forest soil microbial communities from Algoma, Ontario, Canada - Jack Pine, Ontario site 1_JW_Ref_O2 (SPAdes) (version 2) | ecosystem: Environmental > Terrestrial > Soil > Boreal...
AGAAGTGGCTGGCAAACCTGCCGGTTCGTGAAAAAGTAGGCGGCCCGCCGATCTTATCCCGAGCCGCCTTCACGATTCACTTACTTCCCCGATTCACTTCCAGTTTTACGGCCCCACCGTGCTGCTGAGTTTGTTGTTGATACCTGTCACCAGGCACACCACCTGCCCCGTTCCGAGCGCAGCGCAAGCCGGGGAAGCCCATCCAGTCGTACCAATTTTTGCCCACCCCGACCAATTAGCCCCGTTATAGACATTGGCGTAGAAAGCACTGTCAAGGGCACCGATTGCTCCGCAGACGAGTTCACCGGCCGCTTGCGACGTGCAGCTGGCGTTGTCGTTCACGTTGCCGCTGATTCCCGCATAGCCAGTCCAGTCGGCGGCGGTCCAGGCGCCTCCATTGAACACGCTGGCGTAGATTCCCGAGTTATAGGCTTTGGCAAAACATGCGACTTTGCCGCCGGAGTTCATCGCCGTGCAGTCCGGCACGCCGCCTGCGGTTCCACCGACATTCAGAAACCCGGCCCACGTGGTTCCGTTGAAGCGTGTGACTAGCGTCTGGTTGGTCGTGGTGTAGACCGAGCAGACTACGCCGCCGTTGTCGTCGGAAGTGCAACTGGGAGGCGACACCGTTGAGGTCTTCAAGGTGGCGAATGCACTCCAGGCGCTGCCGTTGTAATGCGTCCATGAAAGTCCGCCGGTCGAGTTGCGCGCCACGCACACAACCTGTCCAGCTGAGAAATTGGCACAACTTGGAGCCGAGTAGAGAGTTCCTTTTATCGTGACCGGCGCGCTCCACTTGGAGCCATTGAAAGTCGCTTCCTCTAGGCCGCCTGCGGTTGTCGCCGCACAAAACACGTTGCCATCGCCATCGCTCGTGCAAAAGGGACTAGAGCTGACCGTACCCGCGATGCTCGTCCACTTTCCCCAGGTTTTACCGTTGAACACGTTGACCATCATCGTGGCCGTTCCGCTTAGAACCGCGCAGGCCACTTGATCGTCCGCTACCTGCGCGCACGACGGACTGCCAATTCCCAGCCCGCTCCCAGCCGAAATAAATTTTCCCCAGGTAGCCCACGCCGGCGCGGAGAGCGACAGAGAGGCGCACACAACAGCCATACACAACACAATTTTCTTCATTTTGGATTCCTCCTGAGAGAACGGTTGTTGCCGAAAAACGAGAGAAAAACGAGCTGCCGCTTTCAGGCAGAGTTTTAAAGGTCAAGAGCGTCGCTGGTAGGAAGGGGCCAACGAAAGATGCTTAGATTATTATCTTTTCCGAGCAAAAGTTCAATTCCGATCCAAGTTTATCCGTATCCGACGCGCTACTTTTCCGATTTGCTTTCCGGTCTCATACTTATTTCGTGCCCTCCGACGCCAATGCTAGGACGCTCTCCGCGTTCCTCGACTACCTCCGCGTAGAGCGCGGCTCGGCCAGGTTGACTATCGCTGCCTACACCGGCGACCTGTCGCAATTCGCCGGATTTCTGGAGAAGCGCCGCTCAACTCTGACGAAGGCGCGCCGTGAAGACGTGCGCGAATACATCCAAGAATTGTTTTCCAATGCGCTGGACGGACGCTCGGTGGGACGCAAGCTTTCTGCCATCCGCCATCTGTATCGTCATCTCCTGATCGATGGCAAGATCGATAAAGATCCCACGCTGAATATAGACCTGCCCCGGCAGTGGAAGGTTCTCCCCAAGGCGCTGAGCCGCGAAGAAGTTGGCGTGATGCTGAATCCGGCAAATCGCCTCGCACGACAGCCTCATGGCAAAACCGCGCGCGGACAGGCGCTTGCCCTGCGCGATCAAGCCATGCTCGAACTTCTGTACGCTGGTGGGGTCCGCATTTCCGAAGTAGCAGACGCACGCCTCGAAGATCTCAAACTCGATATGGGATACATTCTGGTGCGCGGCAAGGGCGATAAAGAACGCATGGTGCCGCTCGGCGCGCCTGCCCAAAAAGCCTTACAGCAATACTTGAAGAATGGCAGGGAAGCGATTGCCCTGAAAAAAGGATCACCCCTCCTCTTTGTTGGCACCGCAGGCCGTCGGCTTACGCGGCAGCGGCTCTGGCAATTAGTTGGCCAGGCGAGCGAAGGCTCAGGACGTCACGCCAGCCCGCACATGTTACGTCATTCGTGCGCCACCCACATGGTTGAGAACGGCGCCGATCTTCGGACCGTCCAAACCATTCTTGGACACTCCGATATTTCGACGACCCAGGTCTACACCCACGTCGCCCTCGATCGCCTGAAGAGCGTTTATGCCAAACACCATCCCCGGGCGAAGGCGAAATGACGAAACTGAGTCGAAGTGTCGTCGAGCGCACCGGCAACGAACGTTCCATCGCTGAGCGAACCATTGTTGAACGAGCTACCGACGACTTTCTGCGCCACCTACGCGAGCGCAATGCCTCACCCCATACCATCAAGGCCTATACCGGAGACCTCGACACCTTTGGCGCCTATATCGGTCCGCGCGATTGGAAGGCGATCGACCATATCGCGATTCGCAGTTTTCTTTCGCATCTTTACGACAGGGGATTAAGCAAAACCTCCGTCGCCCGCGCCCTGGCAGCCGTGCGTTCGCTCTATCGCTGGCTCGCGCAAGAAGGAGTGGTCGAGCAAAATCCAGCCAAGCTCGTTTCCACTCCTCGGTTGCCGAAGAAACTGCCACGCGTTCCTACCCTGGAAGAAATGAATTCCATGCTCGACGCCAAAATGCCCGACGTCGCATCGTTTCCCGAGCGCGACCGCCTCATGTTCGAACTGCTTTACGGGTGCGGCATCCGCAACTCGGAATTGGTCGGCATCAATCTCGATGACATCAGCCTGAGCAATGAAGCCATCCTGATTCGCGGCAAAGGAAAAAAAGAACGCTATGTTCCGTTCGGAGGCTCAGCGCTGACGGCCCTGTCTAGCTATCTGCCGTGGCGGCAGCAGCTTCTAATGTCGCTGAAAAACACTTCATCGAAAAGAACTGCATTGAAAGAAATGACGCGGGCTAAATCCGCGAACGCTCTGCTTATCAACCAGCGCGGTGGAAGGCTTACCACCCGCAGCGTCGGACGCATCATCAAAAGAATCGCCGTCGCCCGGGGTATGTCGCCTGAAGTTCATCCCCATACGCTGCGGCACGCCTTCGGCACGCACATGCTCGAAGAAGGAGCGGATCTGCGCGCCATCCAGGAATTACTCGGTCACGAACGTCTGGCGACGACTCAGCGTTATACGCAGCTTTCGGTCAAGCACGTGATGAACGTCTACGATCAAACCCATCCTCGCGCCAAGTAGGTCAGGTCAAATAATTTCCTACTTTTTCGCCGGAGCACCGAACGCCACCGCTGCCTCGCCCGTCAGGTACAGGAATGTAAAGGTTTCTTGCAGGTAGAGGGTGACGGTTGAGTCGGTGTGTTTCAAATATCCGATGGAGACATCCTGGCCGAGGTGCAATTCGAAATCGCCGCCTCGCGTTGTCACTACAAATGCGCCTTGTACGGCGGGCGTCCAGATAATTTTGTCCTCGACCAGGCGCTTGACGTGTTCGAGCACCGGGTATCCGTGATCGCTGGTTTCGGCCAGCGCGGTGTACGCGTCCGCGCCGAGCAGCACCGCGTAGGGTCCATTCACGCCAACAAGGCGCAACCGGCTCAGGCCCTGTGCAATCGCATCGGGATACTCGCGTACATCGCTCGGCAGCGTCATCTTCGGATTGCTGGTTCCCTGGCGCATGCCCACGATGCCGGCCGCGTCGTATCCCTCGAATATCGCGCCATCCTCGGCGAAGGCGAGCTTGCGCGCGGCGTCTTTTGCCGGCTGCCAGTCGGAGTCGTTGCCGCCGCGAGCCACGTCATCGATTGCGTGGCGCTCGAGTTCGAAGGGAACGCGCAGCTCGACCAGCGATTTGACTTCGCGCTGCCGGCTGACGATGCCTTCCTGCGGGGCGGCGATATTATTCAGATGGCCCGTCCCAACGGCCGACAGACTTGTACCTGACGGTCCTTCCACGTCGACCACGCGCCGGCCGGCAATATGGCGTTTGAAGGTGCGCGACGTTTCTTCTTCAATCTGAGCCCACGCGGCGTCCGATATGGGAGCTAGCTCGCGATGCAGATTATTCATGAGGAATGTCTCCTTTAAGTGAACCAATGCCGAGTGCTCCGTCGGCTTTTTGCGAGCGCTCATCGGCCATTGAAGGCGACGGCGACGGCGCTGGCATGGCGGCAGTCGCGCCAGGTTCGTCGTTTACGTTTTCGAGAAACGTTGCCGACGGCACGAAGAATAAGTTGCCTGTCACCGCGCGGCTGAAGTCGAGCAACCGGTCGTAGTTGCCGGGCGGGCGGCCAATAAACATATTTTCCAGCATCTGTTCTGTGGTGCGCGGCGAACGGCTGTAGCCTATGAAATACGTGCCAAATTCGTTCGACCCGGGCCGTCCGAAGGGCATGTTATCGCGCAGAATTTTGACCTCTTTCCCGTCTTCTACGATCGTGGTGAGAGCGCTATGCGCCGAAGTCGGTTTAACCGAGTCGGCGAGCTCGATGTCAGAGAGCTTTTTGCGCCCGATAATTCGTTCCTGCTGCTCCGTGGACAAGGCATTCCAGCCGGTCAGATCGTGCAGATATTTCTGGACGATCACGTAGCTTCCACTAGCAAATGCCGCATCTTCGCCATCTTCGTCCGCGTCCGTTGCAATCATCGCGGCTTCGGCGGCCGCTTCACCACGCGGATTTTCCGTTCCGTCGACAAAACCGACTAGATCGCGGGCATCGAAATAGCGGAAGCCGTGCACCTCGTCCGTCGTCGTAACCGCATCGCCGATTTGAGCCATGATTTGAGTGGCCAGCTCGAAACACATGTCCATGTTCTTGGCGCGAATGTGGAAGAGCAGATCCCCCGGAGTCGCAACCGCATGCCTCGGCCCCGATCGAATCTCGCGGAAGGGATGGAGGTTCGCAGGGCGCGGTGCGCCAAAAAGCCGGTCCCACGCTTCGGATCCAATGCCCATGACGCACGACAGTCCCGCGTCCATATCGCGAAATTCCACGGCGCGAATGATTCCGGAGAGTTCACCGCAGAATCCACGAATGGTGGAGAGGCTATCGGAGTTGGAATTGACGGTCACTACAAGAAAGATCGCAGAGCGCGTCAACGGGGCAAGTACAGGTTGCGGCACGGCCTGAACGGCGCGCACCGCGTCCGGCGCGTTAACGGACGGATTAACAAGATCGAATGCCATGCGAGGTGATTCCCCGGCAAATAATCCGGACGGACAGATTACCATCGCCTCTGGGCGCTTAGCTATCAGCCTTCTGCCATCGGCCATCAGGAAACCCTGCTCTGGCCTTACTGGCAAGCGTGGTCAAGTTGGCGATTGCGGTTAGAAGGTGCCCGCCTTGCTGCCGGCCTGGCGGCAAGTTGCCGATGCGTAACCTTTGACAAAGAGTTTACAGCGGCATGACACACGCAATGATGGCGTCCAGTTAACTGGTCTCACCTGAAGAGATATCCGGGCGATCTTGTGAACCCTCCCGGACTCGGTAGATGACGCGACCAGAACCTCCATCGCGAGCGGCTTCTGGTTATCCTCCAGCCGTCTCTCCAGGAGGTACGAGCAGTAACAAAAAAAGGAGATTCTTATGACGCGTTCCGTTTCATTGTCATTGTCGTTGCCCGTGACGGCATCGATCAGCGTCCTTTTGTTCGTCTCTTTGTTAGTCTCGCCATTGGCCGCGCAAAGCCAACCACAGTGGACAGTCGCCGGCCAGGATCTCAACAATAGCCGCAGCCAACCGGCAGAGCACCTAATTACTACCTCCAACGTGCATGGACTGAGCCCAAAGTGGGTGTTTCAAGCCACCAATGATGTTTCTGCTACTCCTACGGTTTACAAACAGGCGGTCTACTTTCCGGATTGGGGTGGCAATCTCTACGCAGTGAACAAGCAGACGGGCACTCTCATCTGGTCTCACCCGATCTCGGAATACGATGGCGTCATAGGGTCTCTTGCCCGCGTTAGTCCCGCCGTCGACATTGCTAATGATCAGTTGATTATCGGAGATAACGTCACTAACGGCGCTGGAGGCGCGAGCCGCCACAATCCTGGCACGCTCACCCCCGGCAAGCTGACAACAGGGGGCGCGAGCGTGATCGCAGTAGATCAGAAAACAGGATTGCTCCGATGGATTACTACAGTCGAGCAACATCCGGCGGCGATCATTACAGGATCTCCGGTGGTATTCGATGGAGTGATTTACATTGGGGTGTCTTCCAGTGAGGAAAGTCTGGCGGCAGCGAAATTCAATAAATATCCGTGTTGTACATTTCGTGGCAGCGTAGTAGCGCTCAACGCAAAGACCGGCAAGATGCTGTGGCAGACCTTCATGGTGCCGGAAAACGGCGGTGTGCCTGGCGGATACAGCGGCGCAGTGGTGTGGCAACCACCCGCGATTGATACCAAGCGCGGTACGCTCTACGTGGGCACCGGTGATAACTACACCGTACCTGCACAGGTGGCAGCCTGCCAAAACAAAATTCCCAACGAAGATTGCACCGCTCTGGACGATTACTTCGACAGCGTTCTCGCTTTGGATTTGAAGACCGGGCACGTCATCTGGTCGCGGAAGGCGCGAGATTTTGACACCTGGACTGTCGCCTGTTTGACAAGGAAAGTTCCCAACAAGAATTGTGAAGTGCCGGCCAGTCCCGATTTCGATTTTGGAGGCTCGGGACCTAATCTGGTGGGCGATATTGTCGGCTTCGGCCAGAAGAGCGGCATTTATTGGGCATTAGATCCCGACAGCGGCGATCTGGTTTGGGCCACTCCGGTTGGCCCAGGCAGCGACCTGGGAGGTATCGAGTGGGGCACCGCAACCGATGGTAAGCGCATTTACGTCGCTATCTCGGACGCCGATCAGATCCCCTATACCTTGGTGCCTTTGAAACAGACGATAACCTGGGGATCGTGGAGCGCACTTGACGTTGCTACAGGGAAGATCCTTTGGCAAACAGCAGACCCAACCAGCGGCACCTTGGATATTGGCTCGGTGAGCGTCGCGAATGGCGTGCTGTATGCGCCCTCTTTGTCGGGGCAGATGTATGCGCTGAATGCACAAAGCGGGAAAATCCTCTGGAGCTTCGCGAGCGGCGGCTCGGTAATCGATGGGCCATCGATCGTGGACGGCACTGTGTATTGGGGTTCTGGTTACAACATCGGAACCGGAAACAATAAAGTGTATGCGTTTAGCGTGGGGGGAAAGAATTGAGTTCTCAGCCGTCAGGTGAACCGGCTCAGCCATCAGCCCTCAGCGATCCGCCAAGCCGGTTCTTCCTTGTTGGCCGGCATTGAGGCGAGAACTCTGAAGGCTGACGGCTAAAAGCTGAAAGCTAATAGAAAGGAGGTCATCTTATGGAATGGACCGTTCCCACGTTCGCAGAAGTGTCCCTTTGTTGTGAAATCAACTCTTACGTATCCGCACAGCTATAAAATTTCGGCCATCGGCTCACTCTCGACCACCCATCCGTAAATGCCGGTTCTACCTGACGGCTGCCGGCTGAGGCTGATGGCTGAAATGCCTTTCCGTTCGCCATTCTGGAAAAGACTTTCATTACCCCGGTAACTTTCCTCACGCACCCTGGTGCCTCAACATGGGAGCAGGGCTTTTCTCGCTCGGGCGAGAGTCCGGGTGCACGCGGGGCGGGGACGGTGGAGTGTTGCTGAAATGAACATGAGTAAAATCGCCAAAGAAAGCATTCTTCTGCTGTCGCTGTTTTTGATTGCCGCGATGGTGCAGTTCTACGCCCAGTCGCTGCCAATGGCGTTGTGTTTTTATTTCTTGCCGACTTTGTATTCGGCTTACTATTTCGGACGCAGGCACGCCACTCTCACTGCCTTCGCCTGCGTGTTTCTGGTAGTGCTTCTGGGCTTTTTAAATAACATGATGCCTGGACACCGCGTGATCTCTTTGCCTGATGAGCGGCTGTTTAACTTTGGCATTTGGGCGGGAATTCTGGCGGTGACGGGTTATGTGATGGGCACTCTATACGAGCGCAAGCAGGCGATGACCACCGACATCCGCGAGAGTTTTAGCGGGCTGCTTCTGATTTTGCAGCACTTCATGGCCACGGAGAAAGTTGGGGCCGGCGAGAGTCAGGGAGTGGTGGAAATTTCGTCAAAGATCGCAACTGCATTGGGCATGGGATCGGATCGCATCGAGTTGATACGGTCGGCGGTGCTTCTGGGGGATCTGGGAAAACTCGGCATCAGCAACGACATTCTCTATAAAGCGGCCGATATGAGCCGTGACGAAGTCGTGGCCAGTTTTCGTAAGCCACGCAAGTCCGACGCACGCACGCAGGCTGCGGGAAGCTCTCTGCGCCGGGTGATTCCGATTATCGTTGCGCAGCAGATTGTGCAGGACCAGGGAGCGCGGTCTGTGAATGTTCCTATCGAAGCCCACATTCTGGCGGTGGCTGACGCTTATCAGAAGCTGCTCAGGGGCGCGAACGGCAAAGTTCTAACTCCGGAGCAGGCCGAGCAGGAGATTTTGGCTGGATCGGGCCAACGCTTTCATAGCGGAGTGGTCGATGGCTTCGCGAAAGCCTTCGCTGGGCGCGCCGCGGCTGCGAGTGTCTAGCCCTTTCGCAATTCTTCCCACATTGCCACTACTCTCGCCTTTAAATCGGCGGTGAGTTGGTCATAGGTGGCCTCGTTCGCCTCACTCGCGGGCGGCGGCAGAATGGGCTTTCCGAATACGAGCTGCAGATGGGCCAATTTTGGGTACTTTTCGTGACGAGGCCAGGCTTCGTAGAAGCCTTCAATCGCAACCGGTACGATCGGGGCTTGCGAATGAATGGAAAGAATGGCCGCCCCTTTACGAAATACTCTGGGATTGCCATCGTTGGTGCGTTCCCCTTCAGGATAGAGAATCAGAATCCTGCCGTGGGTAAGGCCGAAGTATCCGGCGCGCATGGCTGGTATGAGATTTGCGTCGGGATCGAGAACCACTACTCGGAGCCAGCGCGCCAGGCGCCGCATGAATCCCCGGCCGAATACTTCGCTGGTGCCCAGGGCAAACGTGTCGCGAAACAAATGCCACGGCAAAGCCGACGCCAAGATGATGGGATCGATGTAGCTCTGGTGGTTGGAACAGAGAAGATACGGACCTTTTGCGGGCAGATTTTCCATGCCGCGGATTTGCAGATGATATCCGGTGCGGGCGAAGACATAGACCATCCTGCCGAGCACATAGAAGGAGGTTTCGGAAAGGGAATTGTGTCGACCCAGGGCGAGCACTTCGGGATCGGTAACTGCTTCGCCCAGGATGGTTGACCAAGCAGGCGCTCCGGTTTTGCCTTCGCCTGCGGCTTGTCCTTCGCCGCGGCCGGCGCTCGCAAGCACGGCATCAACCAGATCGTGAACGGAATAAATTTCTGCCAGTTGTGCTTCGGGCACGTCGCCGCCCATGGCTTGTTCGAGCGACGTGAGCAGTTCAACGCGCTGCATGGAGTCGAGGCCGAGATCGAGTTCCAGATTGTGGTCGGGACGAATCACGCTGAGTTGATTGCGCGAAGATTCTTTTACGACGGCGAGCGCTTTTTTCACATCATCGCGCTCCAGCCAGGTTTTCTCTTCGTCGGTCAGCGGCTTCTCGGTGCCGATTTCGGCATCACCCGTACCTTTCGCTTTCAATTCGCGAACTTTCTTTTCGATCTGGAACCGCTTCAGCTTGCGCGTGGTGGTGCGCGGCAGATCTTCTTGCCAGATGTCATAACTCCCAAGGCGTTTAGTGGACGCGATCTTGTGTGATAGCGCCTCAATCTCGAAACGAATTGCCTCTTTCGAGTTCACGATCTTTTTTTCGCGCAGCAGTTCAAAGTTGGGCACGATTACCGCATGCAGACGCTCCGACGTGGGATCGCCAGGACGCGATTCGAGAGCCATCACGCAAATTTCTTTTACATATGGAGCTTGCAGGTAATGCGCTTCAATCTCTTCGGGATAAACATTCTTCCCGTTGGCTAGCACGATGACTTCTTTGCCGCGTCCGGTGATAAAGAGATTGCCACCGGCGTCGAAGTAACCGAGGTCGCCGGTGTAAAACCATCCGTCGCGCAGAACCTGGGCGGTAGCGTCGGGACGGTTCCAATATCCTTTCATGACGATGGGGCCGCGAATGGCAATTTCGCCCGCGGCTGGAGCGCCCTCTTCGACGGACTTGGGGTCGACGATCTTGGCTTCGATTCCGGGGAAAGGCTTGCCAACGGAACCGATCACGACGTGGCCGGGAGGGTTGATGAAAGCTCCGCCGGTTGTTTCGGTGAGGCCGTAGGCATTCAAGACGTCGATTCCGAAGGAATAAAAATCGCGGGCGACGGCCGGGTCGAAACGGGAGCCTCCAGTGACCAGATAGCGCATCCGCGAGCCGAGAGTCGCATGAATCTTGCCGAAGAAAATCTTGCCGGCGTTGAGGTGGATGGCCCGCAACCCGCGATTGAAGGCCATCAGGGTGCGGACGAGTCGCAGCGTCAGCTTGCCGCGCTTAGTCAACTCTTTAAAGATGCGTTCGTGGATCAGATAAAAAAACTGAGGCACCACGCAAAAGACGGTGATGTCGCGCTCCTGCAAGGCGCGAAGCAATTCGGTGGTATTCAGAGTTTCGAGATAGACGACTCGCGCTCCATTGAACAGCGGCAAAAAGAGATTCGCCATCTGTGCCAGGACGTGGAACATCGGGAGAATTCCGAGAAGGGCGTCGCGAGAATCGATTTTGATGACGGAGAGAACCGCATTGGCCTCGCCCAAAAGGTTGGCGTGGGTAAGCATCACGCCTTTTGGATCGGCCGTGGTTCCAGAGGTATAGAGCAGCGCGGCGAGATCGTCATCGTCCGGGACTACGGGCTGGAAGTCGGCCGGACCGGTTTCGAAGATGGAATCGAGATCGGCGGCCAGGCTGGGAGCGGTGGCGCCGGGTTTGTCTGAAGCAGATGTGGGCGGCGCGGACTTCTGTTCGGCAGCGGCAGATGTCATGACCAGGCCGATGTTGAGTCCGGCGACGGCTTCGGAGGCCACGGCGAGGTGCTTGGCGTCGCAGAAGAGCAAGGACGTGCCGCTATCGGTCAGTAGCTTCTTAACCTGATCGGCGTGGAAGGCAGTGTCGAGCGGAACGGCGGTTCGTCCGGCGGCGATAATTCCGAGATACGCGGCCACCCAACGGGGATGGTTCGCTGCCAGAATCGCAATCCGCGCATTGCGTTGCACCCGCGTGGAGAGCCAATTTGCGACGCTCTCAGACATGCGGGTCAATTCGGCGAAAGTGACGCGCTCGACCGTCTGCTGGCGCTGTATTTCGAGAGCGATGGTGTCGGGGAACTTGCGCGCCGATTCCTGGAATCGCTGGTAGAAAGCTGGCATCTCGCAGGTGAATATACTAAAGGCAGCGGGTGAAAACTAGGAAGCGACCTTGCCAAGACCAATTCGATCTGTGGCGCATCTAATGTGCTAGGCTTTTACCAGTATCTGGGACCTGTGTCCTCTGAAGGAAATTCTTTTTGATTAACACTTTGTTGGGTAAGGTTTTCGGCACCAGGAACGAACGCGAAATCAAGCGTCTGCAACCGCGTGTGTCCGCCATTAATGCGCTCGAACCGGAGATGCAGAAGCTCTCCGACGAAGAGTTGCGCGCCAAGACGGACGAATTCCGGGCTCGTATCCAGGAACGGCTGAAGCTTATTCCGGACGAACCCGTTGCCGAAGGCGATTTGCAGGGCAATGATGGCCAGAGTAACGATTTCGCGAACAACGAGCCACCAGTTGGCGACCGCCAAAAGGAAATCGAAAAGCGGCGCGACGAAGCCCTAAAAGAAGTCCTCGACGAAGTTCTGGAAGAAGCCTTTGCAGTGGTGCGCGAGGCGGGACGGCGCGTGCTCAACATGCGGCACTTCGACGTGCAACTGATCGGCGGTATGGTGCTGCATCAGGGCATCATCGCTGAAATGAAAACCGGCGAAGGCAAAACGTTGGTGGCAACTCTGCCGGTGTATCTCAACGCCCTCAGTGGACGTGGCGTACATGTGGTCACGGTCAACGACTACCTGGCTAAACGCGACTCCGAATGGATGGGCAAGCTTTACGGCTTTCTTGGCCTGACGGTGGGTGTGATAGTCCACGACCTCGATGATGCCGAGCGGCGCGCCGCTTATGCGGCCGACGTGACTTACGGCACTAATAATGAATTCGGGTTCGATTATCTGCGCGACAACATGAAATTTGATCTGAATGATTGCGTTCAGCGCAGGCACAATTTCGCCATTGTCGATGAAGTCGATTCGATTCTGATCGACGAGGCTCGAACGCCGCTCATTATTTCGGGAGCGAGTGAAGAGTCGACCGACAAATATTACAAAGTGAATCGCATCATCCCGAAACTCGAAAAGGGGGAAGAAATCGACACCCAACCCGGCGAACCGAAGATCATGACCGGCGACTACGTGGTCGATGAGAAGCACCGTAACGTCACGGTCAGTGACGAGGGCTGGGAAAAAGTCGAAAAACTGCTGGGAATCGGCAATATTGCCGACCCGGAAAACTGGGCGCTCAAGCATCACGTGGAGACTGCGGCCAAGGCGCATGCGCTCTACAAGAAAGATGTCGAGTATGTGGTCAAAGACGGCGAAGTAATCATTGTGGATGAATTCACCGGCCGTCTGATGCCGGGGCGGCGCTGGTCGGATGGCCTGCATCAGGCGATCGAGGCCAAAGAGAACGTAAAAATCGAGCGCGAGAACCAGACGCTTGCAACCATCACCTTCCAGAATTATTTCCGCATGTACAAAAAGTTGGCCGGCATGACCGGCACGGCGGAAACGGAAGCGCCTGAATTCGAGAAAATTTATCGGCTGGAAGTGATCGTTATTCCCACCAACCGAGCGATGTTGCGCAAAGAGAATCCCGACATCGTTTACCGCACAGAAAAAGAGAAATATTTTGCGGCAGCGGACGAGATCCAGAGATTACACGACAGCAACCAGCCGGTTCTGGTTGGCACCACATCGATCGAAAAATCGGAACGCCTTTCTGAGCTACTGAAGAAGAAAGGCACCAAACACGTTGTATTGAATGCGAAATTCCACGAGCGTGAAGCCGAGATTGTGGCACAGGCCGGACGTAGAGGCGCGGTGACTATCGCCACTAACATGGCAGGCCGCGGCACCGATATTTTATTAGGTGGCAATCCTGAGTTCATGGCCAAACAGGAATGCGTGAAGAAGGGAATCGCGCAGCCCCTTCGCGCGGCGCAAGGCAAAATCGAGGCCGAGGTTGACGATCCTAACCGTACGGTTTGGTACTACGCCGGTAATGAGTACGCGGTGCCGACCGATCAGTGGAACGAAGCATTCGCCCGCCATAAAGTTGACACCGATCGCGAGCATCAGGAAGTGATCGAGGCGGGTGGTCTCCACATTTTTGGAACTGAACGCCATGAGGCGCGCCGCATCGACAACCAGCTTCGTGGACGCGCGGGCCGGCAGGGCGATCCGGGGTCGTCGCGCTTCTTCTTGTCGCTGGAAGACGACCTGATGCGCATCTTTGCCAAGGAATGGGTGTCGAAATTGTTACAACGCCTCGGTATGGAAGAGGGTGTGCCGATCGAGTCGGGCATGATCACTCGCCGGATCGAAGCTGCACAAAAAGCGGTTGAAGGGCAGAATTTTGAGTCCCGCAAACATTTGCTTGAGTATGACGACGTAATGAACAAGCAGCGCGAGGCCGTTTATGGCTTGCGCCGTCGTCTTCTCGAAGGGCTGGACCAGAAAGACCTGATTATTGAAGACTACGTTTCGGGAATTTTGGCTGAGATTCTCGACCGCCATTGTCCCGCGAAAGACCATGTCGATAATTGGGACCTTAAGGGGCTCAAAGACGCAATCTTCACCCGTTTCGGTGTCGATATTTATGCGGAGGGCCTGAAGCCCGAGCAGATGAACCGCCAGGAACTGGGCGACGCAATCTTTGAAAAACTCAAAGAACGGTATGACTCGAAAGAGGCCCTGATCGGCGCGGATGCCATGCGCTATCACGAGCGCATGATCATGCTCAGCGTGATTGATGGACAGTGGAAAGATCACCTGCTCTCCATGGATCACCTGAAAGAAGGCATTGGTCTGCGCGGCTACGCCCAGCACGATCCGTTGGTGGAGTACAAACGGGAATCGTTCGATATGTTCGAGCAGATGATGCAGCGCTTTCAGGAAGAGACGGTGCGCTACCTGTACCTCATGCAGATCATGGAACGGCCCACGGAGCCAGCGGTTAGACCGGCCGCAGAGCAGAATCTGCGTTTAAATGATCCTTCAAGTCAAGCGCCCGGTGAAGCTGCTCCCGCATTTATAACTGGGGGCCGCGGCGGAAACGGACGCGCGCCGCGTCAGGTTGCGACTTCAATCGACGAAATCGAAGAGGCTTTCCAGCGTAAGAAGAAAAAAGAGTTAGAGCAGGCGCGGATGGCCGGCGCCGGCGATGCGCAGGTGCAGCAGGTAGTGCGGTCGGGTGACAAGGTGGGTCGCAACGATCCATGCCCTTGTGGAAGTGGCAAGAAGTATAAGAAATGCTGCGGCGCCTGATAGGGAAGTTCTTCTCCTCTTCTATTTGACCTTCCCGGAAGTGCTTTTTTCCCCTTGATCTTAAAGCTCACCCCGCCAGGGTCTGCCGCGAAACGACCATGCAAAAACTGGGTACTTTGGTTATTGGGAAAGCGAGGCCGCAGTGAGTTACCGTTACCTTGCGAGGCTTCCTATGAAAGTTATTTGGATGGTAGTTATGGGCAGTATTTTGTGTCTTCCAGCATTTGCCCAGGACGATCCCAATTCCGCGGTTGTATCCCGAATTGTGGCGCTTGAAAAAGCATGGAATCAGGCTTTCAAGTTCCGCGATGTTAAGGCCATTGACACGCTGCTCGATGACAGTATGGTGCTGGTTAATGACGATGGCAGCCTGCAGACAAAAGGGGTGTTTCTAGCCAGCGTGCGTGAATCCAAGGCATCGGACGAGCAGCAGGTTACGCCGGAATCCATCTCGGTGCATGTTTATGCGGGTATCGCGATTGCCACAGGAGTTTTTCGGACAAAAGGCGTCGAGGGCGGCAAGCCTTACGTACGGAGAGATCGGTTTGTCGATGTGTGGATGAATAAAGGCGGATCATGGGTTTGCGTGTCGGCCTCCGCGATTCCGGTTTTGCGTTAAGACACAGGTCATCTGCAACAGTTATCCGCAGTAGATAACAATAGATAAAAGGTGAAAAGTCCGGCGTTAGCTGGTTTTTAGTCTCTTCGCTGCCGCACGAAAGGTCATGTCCGTCGCTTTGCTTCCTGTGGCATGTTTCCAGTTCAAAAACAGTTCGACATAGGATTCGGTCAGGTAGTGCTCCCGGGTAATCCCCAGCGCCTTCGCTGTCCGGTCGATCCAGCGCGAGGGCCCTTCGATCTCTCCAAAATTTCCGATTGGAGTTTTATCCAGAACCACATGACCGATGCCGTCGGTCCATGCGGCACGATGTTTCTCGTAACGGAAGGTAGCAGCGAAGCCAAGTGCGTGCAGAATGGCCTCCATTTGATGGCCATTTTCGACGTGGGTTTCCAACTCCAGCCGAACTTTGTGGACGCCTGGTTTTCTCTTGGATTTGTGAGTTAAGACCCAGGCCTCGCCGTACTTTCGCAATCGCAGCAGTTCGCCGCGCTTTCGCAGTTTCTGCCCGGGCAAGTCGTACAGAGAATTGATTTCATGGGTAAAGGGCGTAACTAATTTGAAATCAGCGCTCTTCAGCGCGCGACTCAGCGACGTTAGATCCTCTATACGAAATTTGATTTCGATTTCGTTTGGCATTTCAAAATAATAACCGTACTGGTTGGTTAATCTAGTCCTTCGTAGTCAGCTTCTGCGTGGTTAAAGAACTCAGGATTTCGGCTCGGCTTCCGTCTCTCGCGACCGTTGGTGAAACCAGCTCATATGGGGGAGTTCCCGTTCTACCTTGCGGCGTTTGGCGATCAGCTCCGCCGTTATTGAAACGGCAATCTCTTCGGGAGTAATAGCGCCGATATCAAGTCCAACCGGAGCATGTACGCGATCGAACAAGTGGGCGCCCAATCCCTCTCTCTGCAATTCTCTGAAGATGGTGATCGTCTTTCTCTTCGATCCGATCATGCCGATGTAGCGGGCTGGCGTTTGCACTGCCCAGCGAAGCATGCGCATGTCGTCATGGTGCCCGCGCGTAACGATGACGATATAAGACGATTCGGTGGGCGCGAGCTCGGCGGTCGCTTTGTCGAAATCTTCGGCAATTACCTGTTGCGCGTCGGGAAAGCGCTCGCGATTGGCGAAGGCTTCGCGATCGTCGATGACGGTGACGTCGAATCCGGCGATGCGTGCGACCTGGTACAGGCTGGCGGCGACATGGCCCGCTCCGAAAATGTATAGATCCGCCGGAGGCAGGATCGGCTCAACGAAAATCTCGAGCGTTCCGCCGCAAACAAGACCGGTATCGTATTTTGGGTCTTGATTGAGGTCGAAGGTTAGAGTGCGGGGCCGTTCCGATTCCATTACTTCGCGAGCTGCCTGCCATACCTCGGCCTCGACGCAGCCGCCGCCGATTGTTCCAACGATCGAGCCATCGTCGCGGACGAGCATTTTCGCGGTTTTGAACGAAGGGATCGATCCGCGAACGTTGACAATAGTGGCCACGGCGCCGCGGCGTCCGTCTTTGCGCAGGCGGACGATCTCTTCGTAGAGGTCCATAGGGTGATTATGGTTCGGGCGAGCGGGAAGGTCAATTGCGGCGATCCGGCATTGCCCTGGCAGCTCAAGATCGAGCCGCGCTCGATTGGATAGCCGGGGGGCTGTCCCTGCGTAGAGAAGAATTGTGCTAGTTTGTTGAATTCATTCCCTATCTTAATCTTCGTGTTTTGAGGAAATCTATGAAGGCTGTTCGCATTCATCAATTTGGTGGGCCTGAAGTTCTTACCTGCGAAGAAGTCGCCGATCCGAAGCCGCGCAAGGATCAGGTCTTGATACGAGTACGGGCCTGCGCGCTGAATCACCTCGACCTGTTCGTGCGTCAAGGGCTCCCGGGAGTGAATCTTCCGCACATTCTCGGGAGCGACATAGCGGGAGAGATTGTTGAGGTTGGCGAGTACGTCTCCGATCTGAAGGCGGGGCAGCGCGCGCTCATCGCGCCCATGCATTTTTGCAATCATTGCGAGAAATGCGTCGCTGGACTCCAGAACCAATGTCGCCAGTTCACCGTACTCGGAAATGGGGTCGATGGCGGAAATTGTGAGCTTATTGCGGTGCCCGCGGTCAATGTCATTCCGATTCCTGACGCGCTCGATTTCAACGATGCGGCCAGTGTTCCGCTGGTCTTCGTCACGGCTTGGCACATGCTCACGGGACGCGCCGCCATTCGCCCCGGACAAACCGTGCTGGTGCTGGGAGCGAATTCGGGAGTGGGGATCGCGGCCATCCAGATTGCCAGGATGTTTCACGCGCGGGTGATTGCCACCGCAGGTGACGAGCGCAAGATCGAGCGCGCCCGCGAACTCGGGGCCGATTTCGTGATCAATCATTATCAGCAGAAGATTTCGCAGGAAGTTCGCAAGATCACGAACTCCGAGGGAGTGGATATCGTGATTGAGCACGTTGGGCCCGCGACCTGGCAGGAAAGTGTCAAGTCGCTCAAGCCCGGAGGCACGCTCGTCACCTGCGGCGCGACTACGGGACCGAAAGTGGAACTCGACCTTCGGTTTCTCTTCTCGCGCCAGCTTTCATTGCTGGGGTCGTACATGGGGACGATGAGCGAGTTGCATGAAGTGCTAGGTCACGTTTTTGCAGGACGGCTTAAGCCCATCCTCGACCGTACTTTTCCGTTGCAAGAAACCCGTGCTGCGCATGAATACATGGAGAAGAGCCAGATGTTCGGCAAGATCGTGCTGAATATGTAGGAGCTTACCGTGAGTAGCTTCGATGGAACGCCCGTTCGATCCCGCGCGAACATTGATATTCCCAGTTTTCTGCGCGGACGGTTTTCGGTAGTGATCCTTTCGGAGTCGCAATCAAGCGAATTAGTCCCGATTTTGAAGCGTTGCGGCGAACATTTGGATTCCTCCAGATCTGATATGTAGAATAGGAACACCATGGCGCAACAACTCAGTTTCGGTCCCTACGTTGACATTGAAAACGGTAAGAAGGTAGTCAAGGAGCTGGTCTACGGAGACGGTGTGCCGGAAGGCATCGTCATGACCACGCTTGATTCGACAGTTAACTGGATGCGCAAGAATTCCATCTGGCCCATGACGTTTGGTCTGGCTTGCTGCGCGATTGAGATGATGTCCATGGGCGCTTCGCGCTTCGATATCGCGCGTTTTGGCGCCGAAGTGTTTCGGCCCTCTCCGCGGCAATCGGATCTGATGATCATTGCGGGTCGGGTCTCGAACAAGATGGCCCCGGTGATTCGGCAGCTCTGGGAGCAGATGCCGGAACCGAAATGGGTGATTTCGATGGGCGCCTGCGCTACATCGGGTGGAGTGTTCAATAATTACGCGCTGGTGCAGAGCGTCAACCAGGTGATTCCCGTGGATATTTATGTGCCGGGATGTCCGCCGCGTCCCGAGCAATTGATCTATGCGATCACGCTGCTGCAAGACAAAATCATGATTGAACGCGGCACCGTAAAGAAGGCGTTGAATCTGACGACTAACGTAGAGAGTGCCCCGCCGAGCTACCCTACCCGCGGGTAGGGTTATTGCTTCATTCTCGTCGCCATCTGCCGTTCGGGCGGAGTCATCTGATTCCAGATCGCGCTCAGGTCTTTTTCCAGAATCTGATTATTTGGATCCGCCCGCAGAGCCATGGCAAACCACAAATAAGATGTCGGCAGATCCCGTGGCGCGCAATGGCCGGTGGCGTACATGGTCCCGAATGTGCTTCGCGCCTTCGCGTTTGACTTGGCCGATGCCGCCTTGAGAAATTTCACCGCTTCGTCACAGTTTTCCGCAGCGCCGCGGCCGTAAAGATAGGCCTCGCCTTTGCGGAACTCGGCATCTCCGGTATCGGCTGCCGGGGCAAGGGAAGTGGGAGCTTTTGCGACTCTGGTTGAAACGATTGGTTCGCGCTTGGCGATGACCTTTTCCTGCGGCGCGATCTTTGTTGGTGTCGATGTCGCTACCGGAGCTCCGGTTTCGGGCTTTGCGGTGGCGTCACTAGTCTTGTTGCTTGCACCTGCTTCCGAGGCGGTAGGTTCAGACAGAGTTTCGGGAACGGCTGCTGGTGGCGATGTCTGCGGCGCGGCTGTCGCCGGAGTCGTAGTCGCTTTCCTGACGTCCGGCCTCGTTGGTGTCGTCTCCGCTGGCGCCTCGGTTGGAACTGCGGAGGTGTCGGCAGTATCAGTGGCCGCACTCGGTTTGCGAGGTTCCGTGGCTCCGAGGTAATTGGTATAGGCCCACCAGCCAGCCACTCCCAGCGCCGCCAATAACACCACGAGCAATGCGACCCGTCCGCCGCTTCTTTTTGGCTCTTCTGGCTCGAAGAAGGAATCAAGACCGGAGAAGGATTTTTCGCGGAGCGTCTCCATGCTTGGGGGATTTAGCTCGTGTTGCGTGGTGGCAGGCTGATCCAATCCGAGCATAGATGGGGCGCTGATCGACGAGCGCGTCGTTGCTGGATTAACCGTTGCCTGAGGAGCCGGCTCGCTGAATGGCGCCGAATTCGCCAGCCTGGCTAAGCCTGGGGATAGATTCTGCGGCAGGTTTGGAACTGGCGCGCCCGTTGGACGCCGCGTTTCAGTGCGAGCTTCGAGCAGCGTGCCACACATTCCGCAAAAGCGAAAACTGTCGGAATTATCCTCACCACACTTCGGACAGATCACAATGGTTTCTCCGGATGCATACAGTTTAACTCTTGCCGGTCCAGTCATTGCGCTCACCTGTTCATATTAAAATGCAGTCGCTGGAGTGCGGTTATGCCCAAAGCATCCAAAGACAAGCCCAAGCTAGAGGTCCAACAATTCGAGGCCCGACTCGAGCGGCTGCGCTCACGCCTGAACTGGATCGTAATTTACGTACCGTTCGATGCAGCCAGCGTCTGGGGGTTGCGTGGACAAATCAAGGTGAAGGGCGAAATTAACGGATTCGCCTTCCGCACCTCGCTGTTTCCCACGCGAGAGGGACGCCATATCCTGCTGGTAAACAAGAAGATGCAAAAGGGAGCGCGAGCCTTCGAAGGCAGAGTGGCGCAATTTGAGATGCAGCGCGATCTGGAAGAACGAACCGTCACGATCCCGGGCGACCTTCTGCCGATCCTTCGGCAGGATCGCGCTCTGAGGCGCTGGTATGACCAACTGAATCACTCCACTCGTTCTGATATCGCAAAGTGGACCACGGAACCGAAAAGTGCCGATGCACGGCTTCGACGCGCGGAACAAATTGCGGAACGCTTACTCAATGTCATGGAGGCGGAGCGTGAATTACCGCCGATTTTGCGGCTGGCATTCGCGCGGAATTCCCAGGCATATCAGGGTTGGGAAAACATGTCATCGTCCCGCCGTCGTGGGCATCTGTTCGGGATTTATTACTATCGAACTCCAGACGCGCAGGCTCGCCGCATCGAAAAAATGATGGAGGACGCGAGCGCAATCGCTGAAAAAATGCGTGGCAAAGGCAAATAGTGGCAAAGGACATAAACGATAAACGGAGTTTGTCTGGAACAGGAAAAGATCGGAAGGCAATTACTTTATCTTTCTCGCGCGGATGTGTCCGCAGTCGGCATCGGTATGGCCGAAATCATCTCGAGATTGGAAGAGATGTTTGCCGAGAAGGCGGAGGGGCGCGTCGAAATGCCGCCCAAAATCGGTATTCATCCGCTAAGAGATAGCGCATCCGACGCGTCTGCTGCGTTTGATGCATTTATTCATGCCATGCCAGCCTCTATTTCGGGGCAGAAGGCCGCCGGAATCAAGTGGGTCAGCGGATTTCCCGACAACGCTATGCGCGGGTTGCCCTACATTACAGGATTGATAATCCTCAATGACACCGACTCGGGCGTGCCGATTGCCTTGATGGATTGCACCTGGCTCACGGCGCATCGCACTGGCGCAGCCACTGCGGTTGCAGCAAAATATCTGGCGCGACCAGAGTCTGCCAGCGTTGGCATTCTCGGCTGCGGAGTGCAAGGGCGCAGCAACCTTGCGGCGTTGAAAGTTTTATTCCCGCTCAAAACAATCTATGCCTATGATCGCAATCCCGATCGAGCGGCTAAGTACTCGCTCGAGATGAGTGGACTGCTGGAGATTGAAGTGCTTCCGGTGAGCGAAGCTAAAGCCGCGGTGGTTCAGAGCGATATTGTAGTGACGGCGGGTACAATTTTGCGGCAGCCTCATGCCACGATTCAAGCAGGGTGGCTCCAGACGGGCGCGTTCGCGTCCCTCGTGGATTTTGATTCGTACTGGCATGCCGGCGCTCTGCATGAGGTGGATAAATTTTGCACTGACGATGTCCCGCAACTCCAGCACTATCGCAATCTGGGGTACTTTCAAAACATCCCGCCGATTTATGCGGAACTGGGCGAGCTTGTAACTCGCCGCAAGCCGGGGCGCCAGACATCCAGGGAACGCACGATGGCCTGCAATTTGGGACTGGCGCTTGATGACATTGCCGTGGCTCCGCTGATTGTTGAGCGTGCGCTGGAAAAGGGAATCGGAAAGTGGCTGCCGCTATAAGCCGCCGCTATAAGATGGTTGACCGTTCTTAGTTCTGCGTAGCACAATGCTGCGACCGTGACGATAAGTCGCCGAGATTGTTGTTTTTTGACATTTTGTTGTTTAAGGATGCTCATGACACTCCGTTTTGCCGCAGTTGTTGCGCTCGCTCTTGTGACTTCACTACCGACACAAAATGCCACTGCTCAGACGCCCGGCGCCAAACGCTCCATCACCGATAAAGATCTGTTCGATTTTGTCTGGGTCGCGGACCCGCAGGTTTCGCCGGACGGATCGCGCACCGCATTTACGCGCGTGGTCTGTGATGAGAAACGCACTGGATACGAGACTTCAATCTGGCTAGTATCTACCTCCGGCAGCGAAAGTCCGGAGCGGCTGACCAACGGTAAGCATGATGCACATCCGCGCTGGTCACCGGATGGCAAAGCGATCGCGTTTGTTCGGGGTGGAGAGAAGGACGATGCCGGCAAGCCTCATGAGCCGCAAATTGCGATTCTGTCGCTGGCCGGCGGCGAGGCCCGCATCATTACCGATCTGCCGAAAGGGGCTGCCGGACCGGTCTGGTCTCCCGATGGCAAGCGCGTTGCCTTTTCAAGTTCAACTTCGGCCGAGGACATTGAAAAAGAAGCACGCAAGAAAAAGGACGCGGGCGGCTCAGCAGCGAACGAAACGACTGCTGCCAAAGGTTCGACCGCGCCCAAAACAGGGACGGAAGGTGACCACGAATCGGACATTCACATCATTACCCGCGCCGTATATCGCGATAACGATGAAGGCTACCTCGACTTCAAACATCACGATCACATCTGGGTGATCGATGTACCGGCCGGGTCCGACGACAGGGCGAAGCCCTTGCAACTTACGAGCGGCGATTATGACGAAGGCGAAGTTGTCTGGACGCATGACGGCTCGCGGATTTATTTCCTCACGAGCCGCATCGATGAGCCTTACTACGAAACTCCGAGCACCGATATCTATTCGATCTCTTCGACAGGCGGTATGCCGGAGCGACTGGCCAGTATTCCGATGGGTGTGAGCAACCTTACCCTGAGTCCTGATGGCGCTCGCTTTGCTTTTCATGGGGCTATTACGCAGCCGGTTCGTTCGTATACACAACCTGACCTGTGGGTGATGGATGTGGCGCAGAATGCAAAGCCTCACAATCTCACGGCGAATTACGATTTCGATATGGGAGATGCGGTTTTTGGCGATAACGCTGCACCTCGCGGGGGTAGCGGCGCGGCGCTCTATTGGTCGGCTGACGGACGCTCGATTTTCGATATCGTCGCGAAACAGGGAAAAACGCCCGTCGTTCGAGTCGACGCGCAAACGGGGACGGTAACAGAAATTACGAAAGGCGAGCAGGCGGTGCTTGATTTCTCGGTGACCCCGGATTCGCACGGGGCGGTTGCGCTGGTTTCGACGCCGGTCATGATTGGAGATTTGTTCTCAGTTGCATTAAGCGAGAATCAGAGTGGCGCGCAGACTCGCCTTACCGACGTGAACAGGATGCTCTGGTCTCAGCTCAACATGACCGCGCCTGACGAGATCAACTACAAAAGCTTTGACGGTCTGCCCATCCAGGGATGGATTCAGAAACCGCCGGACTTCGATCCCAATAAAAAGTATCCGATGATTCTCAACATCCATGGCGGTCCGCACGCCGCTTACGGATGGGTGTTCGACCATGAATTTCAGTGGATGGCCGCTAAGGGATACGTGGTGCTTTACATTAATCCGCGCGGGTCCACGAGTTACGGGCAGGATTTCGCGAACATAATTCAGTATCACTATCCGGGAGACGACCATCGCGACCTGATGGTGGGCGTCGATGAGCTGCTAAAACGAGGTTATGTCGATGCGAAAAAACTGGGAGTCACGGGCGGCAGCGGCGGCGGCGTACTTACCGACTGGGCCGTTACCCAGACCGACCGTTTTGCCGCGGCCGTCTCGCAGCGCGACATTTCGAACTGGGCGTCGTGGTGGTATACAGCTGACTTCACCTTGTTCCAGCCGCAATGGTTCAAGGCCCCCCCATTTCAAGATCCAAAGGATTACGCAAATCGCTCTGCGATTACATTCGTGGAGAAGATTCACACGCCCATGTTGTTTATTCTGGGCCAGTCCGATTACCGGACGCCGCAGGATTCTGGCGGAGAGCAACTATTCCGCGCCCTGAAATATTTGAAACGGCCGGCGGCGATGGTGGTGTTTCCGCGTGAGACACATGAACTATCGCGCTCGGGCGAGCCGTGGCACCGGATTGAGCGGCTGGAGAATATCGTGGGTTGGTTCGACAAGTGGCTGATGTCGCTTCCACATCCTGAGTATGAAGTGCGGCCGGAAGCGCAGGCGGCCAAGGCGGGTGACTAGTTAACTATCGTGCTTTAAGCGCGTCCATCTGACGCCCTTTCCACATCATCTATGCCGAGCCCTGGGGAGCATAAACCGAAAATCGCTCGCCTGCATTCGCCCTTATCCGTATAATTCAATCGTTTTAATAGAGTCTTATTCTGTCTTGGGCTCGGGAGACATTCGTGAAGATTGCCTTTGCTGCTCTTGCTGTCTCTGCCGTACTTTCAGCTGCCGCCGCCCAGACCATTACCGTCGACGCTTCGCATCCGGTCAATCATTTCATTCCGAACGAAACTCTGGGCGCCGGCGTGGACCGCATCGCCGCCCAGGCGATTGATAAGGATTTTCTCCCCGACTCTTTGAAGATGTCGCTGTCATCCGGATGGCAGCCGGTGTCTTTTCGGCAGAACACCGAACTCGCGGTTGAAGCGTGGCACTGGAATCCGAAGGGAACTTGGAGCGGAGGCGGCACTGCTGCCGACGGCAAAGGATACTTTGTTGGGTCGTCTGCACCGACGGAATTTCTGCGTTATTCCTATGGATACCCTTTGCCGCGTCGCGGCTTCACGCGCAATGATGGCACCGATAATTCCGGCTTTTCGCGACTGACGGATGGCGACCTAAACTCTTTCTGGAAGAGCAGCCCCTATCTGACGCAGCATTTCACGGGAGAGAGCGACGCGCTACATCCGCAGTGGGTGGTTCTCGACCTGGCGCAAACTCAACCCGTCGACAGCATTCGGATCGCTTGGGCTGAACCGTACGCTACCCGCTACACCGTGCAATATTGGACGGGAGATGATCCCATTAAGGCGCCGACCCGCGGCGTCTGGCAGGCGTTTCCGCAGGGTGCGGTGAGTACCGGCAAAGGTCATTCTGAAACGTTGCATTTGAGCGCTGCGCCCGTGCCGGTTCGCTTTGTGCGGATCTGGATGACGGAGTCGTCGAATACTTGCGACGCTGATGGGCCGGGCGATCCGCGCAATTGCGTGGGGTATGCCATCCGCGAACTTTTTCTTGGAACGGCCACGCAGGATGGCAACTTCCACGATGTTCTGCGTCATACGGCCGATCAGGAGCAGACGGCTACGTATTGTTCGTCGGTCGATCCCTGGCACCAGGCTTCTGATTTGGAATCGACGAAGCAGGCGCAGGTGGGCTTCGATCTTTTCTTTACCAGCGGCGTGACGCGCGGACTACCGGCCATGATTCCAGTGGCGTTGCTTTATGACACTCCAGAAAATGCCGTCGCTGAGATTGCCTACATCGAACACCAACACTACCCGATCTCCTACGTTGAAATGGGAGAAGAGGCGGATGGGCAGTACATGTTGCCCGAGGATTATGCAGCGCTGTATGTACAGTGGGCGGTCGCGCTGCATCGCTTGGATCCTGCTCTCAAGCTTGGCGGTCCCTCGTTTCAAGGAGTGAACAGGGATATCGAAGTGTGGCCTGACGCGAATGGACGAGTTTCATGGACGGCGCGCTTTTTGGATTATCTGAAACAGCACGGGCGCATAAATGATTTGTCGTTTTTTTCCTTCGAGCACTATCCCTACGATCCCTGCAAAACGCCGTGGGGAGTTCTATATGACGAGCCGGAATTAATTCGCCACATCATTCAGACCTGGCATGAGGATGGCGTGCCGGGTGATATGCCCATGTTCGTTACGGAAGGGAATCTGTCGTCGGGAGCGAGTGAAACTTACCAGGACATTTTCTCCGGCATCTGGCTCGCCGATTACATCGGTGCCTTGTTGGACGCTGGCGGCAAGGGTGTTTATTACTTTCACTATCTGCCTTTGCCGATGGAACCGGGATGCAACAGTTCTCCGGGAACGTTTGGCATGTTTACGGTGGATGCTTCTTACAAAATTGAGCAGCCGCTCGCGCAATTCTTTGTGGCTCAGTTGATCAATCTGGAGTGGGCGCAACCGGGCAATGGGGATCATCAGGTTTTTTCCGCCAAGTCGGATGTTGAAGACGGCGCTGGGCGCGAACTGGTCACCGCTTATGCCTTGAAGCGTCCGGATGGTGAATGGTCGCTAATGGTGGTGAATCGCGATCAGGAGAATGGACATCGCGTTCGCATTGCTTTTGGCGGCGATTCGAAGCCGGTTGGCGGATTTGGCGGCTCGGTCGAGATTGCGACTTTCGGCAGCGCTCAATATAAGTGGAATCCTCCACGCACGCGGTTCATGGCACACGCTGAAGAAGCGGCGGGTAAAACCATCGTCGCGTATACGAACGGGAGGGCTGATCCGGATGGGCCAATTGTCCGCTCAAAGTTGGATGCGTTGAAAGATACGGTTTACGATTTGCCGGCTGCTTCAGTAACGGTGATCCGCGGGAAGGTTGCTGCTCCGTAGAGTATCTGTTGAGTCGGCGCATTTTCTAAGCGACCTATTCGGCGATAGACTTGGTTGATGCGTCGTCTGGTGGCTTCAACTTTGTTCGTTTTATTTCTTTTCATCTGCATGGCGTTCACTTGCGTTGCTTATGCCGAGGTTCCGATGACCTGGGATTCGACGGGACACGCAGTGGTGCAGACATTTGTGAATGGCAAAGGGCCGTTCGATTTCATTTTCGATACCGGAGCCGACGAGAGCGCGGTGTATGCGTGGTTTGCTAAATCCCAGAACCTTCCAAAAGGCAGTAACAAGGAACTAACCGGAGCGACCGGCAGCGTGGACATCACCGCGACTCGGCTTTCCTCGCTTTCGTTGGACGGACACGCGATCAGCGACGTTGAAGTCGATACCGTTCCCGATCGTCTGGACGGCGCGAAGCTCGCCGGCGTCGCGGGCATTGATCTGATGAAGGGCCGGTTGGCCGTCCTCGATTTTGGATGCGGAACGGCGGCGCTGCTTCCGCTCGAAACGGTGCCGCGTGAAATATTTGGAAAGAATGCGACCTTGATTCAAGCCGGGTCGATCAAAGATGGCGAGCAGTTGACATTACCGGTAACGGTCAACGGAGCAAGCGGTGTGGCAGTCCTGGATAGCGGTGCGCGGCTTACGCAGATCAATTACAAATTTGCGGCCGCAGCGAAACTTGCTCCTGAGTCCGCGGAGTTCCGTGATGGCGAGCCCACTCGCGGCGCCACGATGAAAGCGATCAATGTTCGAATTGGACCGATCGGGACCGTCGTTTTTGCCGGTATTACACGGCGCGACGCGGTCGCTCGGGTTGGAGATCTGCCATATCTCGAGGGAGCCGGTCTGGCTAACGCTCCAGCGATGAATTTAGGGCTCGATCTTCTGCGGGGAACAAGGTTGACGGTCGATTATTCGTCGCGGCGTTTCTGGCTTGCGGGGTCTTCGTGCGCGTTACCGTCCACCAAGACAGAACATTGATCGATGATCGATGATTGTTGATTGTGGAGCGTTAATCGTCGATAGCGATTGATACTAGTACTAGTACTGATACTGATACTGATTATCGATATCGATATCAGTAATGATTTCCGGAAAAGTTGCCCAGTACACGAACCGTTAACACCCCAAACGCAATGATGACCACAGTAACGTCATAACTCGATATCTTCTGCTATACTGTTGTTAACGCTTTTGCTACGGTTTGCTCGTTAAGCGGGGATCCTGATGGATCCGCACCACCTCCGCATTTCCTGCCCGCCTGGTTCCAGCGCCTATTTCAAAAACAATTGAGCGGCATTGCGAAGTCTCGAATCTATTTGAATTCTCAGATCCCCACTGTCAGTTCTCCGGCAAAGTGTGTTTTTGCACGAAGTCGATTTCTATTCAGATCGATATCGTTAACGAGAACTGAGAACCGGGAACTGAGAGTCCGCTTTGAGAAGTTGACAGTAAGCCTCTCCAGAAAGAAAACAATCGAATGACCACATTTAAAGAACTGCCCCTGGCTGCTGCTCTGCAGCAGAAATTAGAGGCGGCTCAATTTATTACCCTTACACCTATTCAGGCGAAAGCCATTGCTCCTGCCCTCGAAGGCAAGGACGTAATCGGCACGGCGCAGACCGGCACCGGCAAGACGCTGGCGTTTCTGATTCCGATTATCGAGATGCTACGAAATGAAACCGGCAAGCATGAATCGCCCAAGCTGGCATCAGGCAAGCACGATGCCGTGAAGAGCGTCTGTGCTTTGGTGCTTTTGCCCACGCGGGAATTGGCGATGCAGGTTCACGAACAGTATGAACAGTTGCGTGACAAGAAAATGCCAAAGGCGGCGCTCGTCATCGGCGGCGTATCTGAGAAAGCGCAGATTCAGAGTCTTCGTTCCGGCTGCGAATTTGTCATTGCCACTCCCGGACGTCTCCAGGATTTCATCACTCGCAAGTTCGCCGATCTGCGTCATGTAAAGATTCTCGTACTGGATGAAGCGGATCGGATGTTGGACATGGGATTTCTCCCGTCCATTCGCCGTATCGTGCAGATTCTGCCGCAGCGCCGTCAGACGCTGTGCTTCTCCGCCACGATGGAGCATTCCGTGGCTGCGCTGGTCAATGATTACACGCGTGAGCCTGTACGAATTGCGCTGGGCTCGACTCTGAAGCCTGCGGAGAGCGTGCAACTGGAGGCTTACGAGGTTCGACCATCCGAAAAATTGGACGTGTTGCGGCAATTGCTCTATGAAGAAAAGGGACAGACACTTATCTTTACCCGCACCAAGCGCGGCTCGCAACGGCTGGCCAAAGAGTTGGAGCGTGACGGCTTCTCGGCGGCTATGATTCACGGCGATCGTACACAGGCACAGCGTAATGCTGCGTTGAGCGGATTCCAGGAAGGCCGTTACCAGGTATTGGTGGCAACCGACATTGCATCGCGCGGGTTGCACTGCGACGATGTTGCGCACGTCATCAATTACGATTTACCGAAGATGGCGGAAGACTTCATCCACCGCGTCGGCCGCACCGGCCGCGCGGGACTACTGGGACGGGCGTCGACGCTGGTTACCGGCGTCGAGGTTCTGGAACTGCGCAACATTGAACGCGCTTTGAAGCTTCGTATCGCGCGTAAACAAGTGAATGCTTCCGGGCAAGAGCAGCCGAAACGCTTTGTGCAAAACACACTGGCCTCGCGGACGCTGACCAAGTTGCCGGGCGAGGTGTTTGTCTAGTATCTACGGTCGCTAACAACTGTTTAGAACTAAGCTTCTGCACTACCAGAATTCTGCTCTACCGGGATTCTGCTCTACTAAAGAAAATCGCCGGAGCGTTTGCGCTCCGGCGATTTTCTTTTACTAATAGTTATTTCGCGAGTCGCGACGATTGACTAATCCGGTTTCCGCGGCGCCAACAATTCCAAAGAATTGGGTTCATCGTCTCCGCCGATGCGGAACAGCGCGGCTTGCGCCTCAGCCAGTTCTCGCATCTCCTGGAGCTCGTCGACCTGCTGGCCGATTTCGTCTGGTTCCTGTTTGCGCTGAGTCTTTTTCTCGTTCTTGTCGCGCTGTTTTTGTTGTCGTGCCTGTTCTTTCTGACGTTTTGTAAATGTTGATCTGCCTCGTGGCATTCCTACTACCCCCGTAATTTCTATTTTGATTATGATGGCCGGCTACATGAAACGGTCTGTAGGGTGGGCCCAGCTTTTTTGTATTGTCTTTCGGACTTCGCAGGAGAATCGTTGGATCCTCCTTCAATGCGTCTTGGCCGTATCGTTATTATAACCCCCAACTCGTTGTTCGAGAACTCGTAAGAGGCGGTCGTATCGAAACTTGTTTCGACGACGCAAGAGGAATAGAGGCTTACCATCTGAGTGCTGTCGGCTGGCAAGTTTGCCGCAAGCTGTGCTATTCTCAAACAGTTAGAAAAACGAAGAAGAGACAGGAGTGCATCACGTAAGTGCTAGCCAGAGAGCAAAAGCAAACCGTCGTTGATACGTATCGCACGCACCCGACCGATACCGGCAGTCCCGAAGTTCAGATCGCGCTGCTGAGCGAACGTATTGGTCAGTTGACGGATCACTTCAAGACGCACCAGAAAGACCA
>Ga0209006_10000745_pt1 | contig 30004 bp, 24 predicted proteins | sample JacPin_JW_Ref_O2_FD_188567 | JGI IMG/M metagenome (GOLD analysis project Ga0209006, IMG submission 188567) | Forest soil microbial communities from Algoma, Ontario, Canada - Jack Pine, Ontario site 1_JW_Ref_O2 (SPAdes) (version 2) | ecosystem: Environmental > Terrestrial > Soil > Boreal...
TCGAACTCGCGGTTTTATCACGTGACGCTGGTGCCTACGGATAAGAGCGGGAAGCCGAACGGGGAGCCGGTGGATGCGCCGGCGTTTCGTCAAATCGGGACGGATGCGGGGCTGCTGCCGGCGCCGCTCAGCATGCATTATCTGATTTTGTCGCCGGGGGAACGGTTTGATGTGGTGATTGATTTCAGCGAGCATGCGGGAGCGTTTCTGGCGATGACGAACGATGCTCAGGCGCCTTATGCGCGCGGGGGCGAGGTGGTGCCGAGCGAGGTGATGTTGTTCAAGGTGACGAAGCCACTCGTCGGGAAAGATACGAGCGCGCTGCCGGGTACGTTGTCGACGATGTTGCCGTTGAATCCAGCGCATGCGGTGCGCGAGAGATTTTTGGGGCTGACGGAGATGGACCGGCCTTCGGATGGGTACACGATGATCGGGTTGCTGGGCGGTAAGCATTGGTATGACCCGATTACGGAAGATCCGAAGGCGGGGACGATGGAGATCTGGTCGTTTGCGAATGCGACGGGGGACGTGCATCCGATTCACATGCACTTGGTGAAATTTCAGGTGCTGAACCGGCAGGCGTTTGATGCGAAGCAGTATCAGCAGTCTGGGAAGATTGTGTTTCAGGGGATACCGATGCCGCCGGAGTCGAATGAGCGGCCGGCTTGGAAGGATACGGTTAAGACGTATGCAGGGTATATCACGCGGGTGATTGCGAGGTTTGATTTGCCGACGGGGACACAGGTGACGCCGGGGCAGGAGTTTCGGTATGTGTGGCATTGCCATGTGCTGGAGCATGAGGATAACGAGATGATGCGGCCGTATAACGTGGTGGGATGAAGAGGGGGTTTTTTTCGAGGAAGAAAAAACAGCCTGAGAATGAAGTTGAAGTCCGGGCAAGCTCGGGCGCAGCAGTGCTGCGCCGTACAACATCGAGGTTAAGTGGAATCTAAACTTCCACCCTCTGGGAACCGAGGGTGGGGCACCCGGCATTTAAACCTGGAAGAAAAAACAGACCGGAGTTGAAGTTGACGGCTGGGCAAGCTGGGGCGCAGCGGGGCTGCGCCCCAACAACACCGAGGTTGGGTTGAAGCTTAGATGCCGAGGCCGGCGTAGGTTTGGCGGCGTAGGAATTGGCCGGAGCCGGGGCGACCGGTGAATTGATTTTTGTCGATGATGGTGCGGCCGCGGGAGAGGACGGTTTTGGCGGCGCCTTGGATCTGGATGCCTTCGAACATGGAGTAGTCGACGCGCATGTGGTGCGTTTTTACACTGATAACTTCGCGGTGATTGGGATCGAAGATGACGATGTCGGCGTCGGAGCCGACGGCGATGGTGCCTTTGCGCGGGAAGAGACCGAAGAGTTTCGCGGGGGATGTGGAGACGACCTCGACGAAGCGATTCGGCGAGAAGCGTTTGCCGTGGACGCCACCGGTGTAGATGAGGCTGAGACGGTGTTCGATGCCGGGGCCGCCGTTGGGAATTTTTGTGAAGTCGTCGACACCGAGTTGTTTTTGGTCTTTGAAGCAGAACGGGCAGTGATCGGTGGAGACGACTTGCAGCGTGTCTTGCGTGAGTCCTTGCCAGAGTTTTTCCTGGTGCCACTTTTCGCGGAGCGGAGGAGTGAAGACGTATTTGGCGCCTTCGAATCCGGGGGCGTTCATGTTTTCGAGCGAGAGATAGAGATATTGCGGACAGGTTTCGGCGTAGGCGGGGACGCCGCGGTCGCGGGCTTCGCGGACTTTTTCGAGGGCGTCGTTGCAGGAGAGATGGACGATGTAGACGGGGCAGTTGGCCATTTCGGCGAGAGCGATGGCGCGCGAAGTGGCTTCGGCTTCGGCGGTGGTGGGACGCGTGAGGGCGTGATATTTCGGGGCTTTCTTTCCTTCGGCGAGGGCCTGCTGGACGATGACGTCGATGGCGCCGCCGTTTTCGGCGTGCATGCAGATCAGGCCGGAATGTTTTGCGGCCTGGCCCATGGCGCGGAAGATCGAAGCGTCGTCGAGCATGAAGACGCCGGGATAGGCCATGAAAAGTTTGAAGCTGGTGACGCCTTCGCGAATGAGATCGGCCATTTCTTCGAGTTGCGCGCTGCCGAGGTCGGTGATGATGCAGTGGAAGGCGTAGTCGATGGCGGCTTTGTTGTGGGCTTTGGACATCCAGGTGTCAAAGGCGTGGCGGAGCGTTTGGCCTTTGTACTGGATGGCGAAGTCGATGAGCGTGGTGGTGCCGCCGAAGGCTGCGGCGATGGTGCCGGTCTGGAAATCGTCGGCGCTGGTTGTGCCGCCGAAGGGCATGTCGAGGTGGGTGTGGACGTCGATGCCGCCGGGGAGGAGCAGGTAGCCTGCGGCGTCGATCGTGTTGGTGGCGTTTTCGGATTGCAGATTCGCGGCGATGGCGGAGATTTTGCCGTCGGAGATACCGACGACAGCCTGCGTGGTGTCGGTGGCGGTGATGATCGTGCCGTTCTTGATGATGGTGTCGAATCGCATTTGAGTTTCAGGCTCCGACGCTTGCGAAGTGTGGCACTACTTCCCTGCCGTAAATGTCGAGAGTTTTTTCTTCGTCTCCGCACATTAGATAAATGTTGAATTGGGTGACGCCGACTTTTCGGAGTGCGTCGAGTTTCTTGAGGTGGTCTTCGATGGGGCCGACGAGGCAGAAACGGTCGATGACTTCGTCGCTGACGAAATCGGCGTTGTCGCTGCCGACTTCGCAGTGATGGTGATAGTCGTAGGAGCCTTTTCCTTTGACGAAGGATGTGAGAGATGCAGGGAGTTCTTCGGGCTTGTATTTCGAAATGAGATCCATCACGTGATTCGAAACGAGCGCGGGGAACCAGCGGACGCGGTCGCGCGCTACTTTTAGATCGTTGGAAGCCCAGACGGGGGCGGCAGCCATGACTTCGATTTTGCTGAAGTCGCGGCCGGCTTCTTTGGCACCTTCGCGGACGAATCCCAGGCACCATTCGATCAGGTCGGGATCGGCGAATTGCAGAATTACGCCGTCGCCGATGCGTCCAGCGGTACGCAGGGCTTTCGGGCCGTAGCCGGCGACCCAGACCGGCGGGACTTTTTTGTTGGTCCATGGAAAAGTCGTGGCGACGCCGTCGTGATCGATGGTTTGGCCTGCGTTCAGATCCCGGAAGGCCTTCACGAATTGTTCGAGATGCTCGAGGGTGGTTGGTTTTTTTCCGAGTACGCGGCGGGAGCTGTCGCCGCGGCCGATGCCCATTTGCATGCGACCGTTTGAAATGAGATTGAGCGTCGCGAAGAGGCTTGCCGACACCGTAACGTCGCGGACAGCGGGATTGGTGACGCAGGGGCCGAGGTGCATTTTCTTCGTGTTCGCCGCCATCAGCGTCATCAGGGGGAATGGCTCCATCCAGATGACGTGAGAGTCGAAGATCCAGCCGTGCAGGAAGCCCGCGGACTCGGCTTGACGGGTGAGGCTGACGATGCGATCGACGGAGAGATCGGGTTTGATGGTGATGCCGAATTCCATGGGTTGCTCCCGTTCGTTTCAGTGTCAGTCGGCGGCTTGCGCAACCGGCTGCGCGCTTTGCATCAAAGCAAGATAAACCACAAAGCTGACGAAAAAGCCGACGAACCACGCGTAATTGTACAAAACGCGAAGTTGGGGGACGAAGAGGCCGATGAATGCGACGCCCGCTCCGGCGGCGAGCGAGATGATCGCTTGCCAGTTGAAGCCGCGCTGATATTCGTAGGTTCCGTGGCGCTGGTATAGATCGTGAACGAACAGGATTTTTTTTCGGACTACGAAGTAATCACAAATCATGACGCCGGCGATAGGGCCGAGGAATCCGGAGTAGCCGACGAGCCAGCCGAAGATGTAGCTGCCGTAGTTGGCCATCAGCTTCCAGGGTTGCATGGCGACACCGACGAAGCAGGTGATCAGGCCACCGAGGCGGAAGCTGATGTGGCGCGGGGATAGATTTGAAAAATCATTCGCGGGGGAGACGACGTTGGCAGCGACGTTGACGTTGAGTGTTGCCATCAGCAGAGCGATCATCGCGAGAATTACGGCGAATGGATTTCCGAGACGGGAGAGGACGGCGACTGGATCCCAGAGGGCTTGGCCGAAGATAATCAACGTAGCCGATGTGACGGCGATGCCGATGAAGGAGTAGAAGGTCATCGTGGCGGGCAGACCGATCGCCTGGCCGAGCACCTGGGCGCGCTGGCTTTTTGCGTAACGCGTGAAGTCAGGGATGTTCAGCGAAACTGTGGCCCAGAAGCCGACGACGCCAGTCAATGACGGAACAAAAAATTTGAAAAATTCTCCGAAGGTGGCGAATTTTGAAGGCGTGGCCAGCATTGGGCCGAAACCGCCTGCTTTGGCGCCGGCCCAGAGCAACAACGCCAGCCCCATCACTAACAATAATGGGGCCGAGACTCCCTGCAAAAATCGAATCGTTTCGATGCCACGAAGGATCACGGCCACGTTCAGCAGCCAAAAGAAAATAAAGCAAATCGCCTGGGCGCCGCCGAAGTGAGCCCAGGACGGGGCGAGCGCGACGATCATGGCGTTGATCGCTTCGCCGCCGATCCAGGTTTGAATGCCGAACCATCCGCAGGCGACCAAGGCGCGCAGGACCGCGGGTACGTTCGCGCCGAGTACGCCGAATGAAGCGCGGGCAAACACGGGGAATGGAATGCCGTACTGCGCGCCGGCGTGCGCGTTCAAGAGCATCGGAACCAGCACGAGCAGATTGCCGAGGAAAACGGTGAACAGCGCCTGCTTCCAGTTCATGCCGCCGGCGATCATGCCGCTGGCCAGCATGTAGGTGGGGATATTCACGCTCATCGAAATCCAGAGCGCGGCGTAATTGTAGGTGCTCCAGGTGCGACGGTCGGCGGGTATCGGAGCGAGATCCTTGTTGTAGAGGGAGCTGTCTCGGATCGTCTCGTTCGAAAGCGAACTGGCGAAGTCGGTCATCGCGGTAGGGTTTCGAGAACTCACGCTGGAGGCGCAAGTCTAACCCGCGCGGTGCGGACGGACAAGGGACCTGCCGAGCACGGGTGACAAGGCATGTCGTGGCGCACAGCCCGGAAGAGACGTGCGGTACCCGGCCATTTGCCAGTGAGTTAAACGCTTCACCCCTGTCATTCGGCGAGTGCTATGCATTGACAAAACGAGGCAGGTTCTCTACTTTCTCATTACCGTAAACGATTACCGCCCCGCAGGGACCGGAGGGGCCGCGCCTCTCGGTCGGGGATAAAAGGACGCACTGAATGCCCTCGATTCCACTGTTGGCGTTTGTCTCCTCGAAGCTGGTTCAGCTTTCCGCAGTGGACGTGATCATCATCGGCTTCTACTTCGCGTTGGTTCTCGGCATCGGCTTCTATCTGCGCGGGCAGTCCAATACCGGCGAAGATTTCTTCATGGCCGGCCGCGAAATGACGGCGTGGGTCGCGGGGCTGAGCTTTCTTTCGGCCAATCTTGGCGCGCTGGAGTTGATGGGCTGGGCCGGCTCGGCCTATCAGTACGGAATTCTGGCGACACATTGGTATTGGATCGGCGCGATTCCGGCGATGTTGTTTCTCGCGCTGGTGATGATGCCGTTTTACTACATTTCGAAGACGCACTCGGTTCCGGGCTATCTCCAGCTGCGATTCGGAGAATCGAGCCGCGCGCTTTCGGCAGTCTCATTTGCGTTTATGACGGTGCTGATGAGCGGCGTGAACATGTTCGCCATGGCCAAGGTGATGCAGATCGTGCTTGGCTGGGACATTAACGTCACGATTTGGATTTCGGCTCTGACCGTCGGCATCTATGTCGCGCTCGGAGGATTGCGGTCCGCGATCTTCAATGAGGTGCTGCAATTCTTTTTGATCTGGGCGGGTGCGCTGCTTATTCCGATTCTCGGCCTCTACGAAGCGGGTGGCTGGACCAACCTGAAAATGCAGATCACCGCGCGGGCTTCGGATCAATATGTCCATCTGTGGTCTACGCTGGGCTCGTTTTCGAATAATCCGATGGGCATCAACTGGGTGGGAATCGTTTTTGGTCTCGGCGCGGTGATTTCCATGGGGTATTGGACGACGGACTTCCTCGTCGTACAGCGCATTCTTGCCGCCAAAGATATTCGCAGCGCACAGATGGCTCCGATTATTGGCGCGGGATTAAAAATGTTCGTGCCACTCATCGTGATCCTGCCGGGCCTGCTCGGTCTCGCGGTTCTGCCGATGAAACTGACGGGCGAAGCGCAGGCAGCAGTTACGGGGATGCACAGCTACAACGATGTGCTTCCGCTGATGCTGGCGCGCTATTGTGGGCCGGGTTTGCTTGGACTCGGGATCACGGCGCTGATCGCGGGATTTATGTCTGGGATGGCTGGAAACGTCAGCGCGTTCACCACGGTGTGGACATACGACATCTATCGGCCGTTCATCAACAGCAAGGGCAGCGACAGCCACTACGTGAGCATGGGGCGCTGGACGACGGTGATCGGCGTTCTCGTCAGCATCGGCACCGCGTACCTCGTGATGCAATTCGCCAGCATCATGGATTACGTGCAGGCGTTGTTCAGCTTTTTCATCGCGCCACTGTTTGGCACGGTCGTGCTCGGAATGTTGTGGAAACGCGCGACGGGTGCGGGCGGATTCTGGGGATTGCTTTGCGGCACAGCATCGTCGATCAGCATGTGGGCGTGGGTCAAAGTCGATCCGTCGGCGTTGCGTTACGTCGCGCTTTCGCCGAACGCGAAGGCTCTGGCGCAGGACATGTATCAGGCGCTCTGGTCGTTCTGCGTGTGCGTCATCGTGACGGTAGTCGTCAGTTATGCCACTCGACCAAAAACCGATGCTGAACTCGAAGGGCTCGTATACGGCTTGACTGCTGTTCCGTCGGTCGGCGACATCGCCATTTACGAGAAGCCGATTTTCTGGGCCGGGGTCGTCGGAATTATTTTCGTGATTTTGAACATCCTATTCTGGTAAAAGAGGGCCTCAATTCGGGGGCCTGGGCCATATTTCGATTGGGTGCAAGCGCGAACTTTGCCGCGCGTTCGAGCGTCGAATCTGCGTTGGGGGCGATGAAGCGATGAGCATGCATCACGAAGGCGGCATTTCGATTTGGTTTTTCATCGGGATTTCGTTGCTGGTGAACGGCGTGCTGATTTGCGGGGCCGGAGTGTGGGAAGTTTTTCATCCGCCGGCGAATCCGGTGGTGCTTTTTAGTTTGCACGCGAATGTATGGTGGGGCGGCTTGCTTACCGTTGCAGGGCTGATCTACACGATTTTCTTCGCGCCGGGAAGAAAGCAAACTTAGCCGTCGATTTTCCGAGTCTCGTCTCGCCACGAAATCCTGCTCCTGGCCCGACCTCAATTCCGCCTGTCATGATCTGAGTAGGCCCGCATTAACGCCGTCTAATCTCACAGTCCCTCCGCGCAGAAATCGCGGGTTCGAACTGGTGTGCAAAATGCAGGCGCATAGAACCAGCACCGCGCGCAATTGAATCGCGCCGGGAGCCGAGGTGTCCATGCAGCAAGCTCTGTCATCGAGGACCAATTCGCATTTCCCCACAGTAAAGGCGACTGCGAGCGAAAAACACGAACGAGCTCTAGGCTTGTATGCGGGCGGTCAATTCGAATCCGCCGTCGAACTGCTTCGTCAAGCGATGCTGGAGGCGCCTTCATCCGAACTTGCCAATGATTTCGGCGCGGCTGAACTTGCCTGTGGCCGGCGCGAGCAAGCGCTCTCGCAATTTTTTCTGGCGACATCGCTCGACCCGGAAAACATCGAGGCGGTTGCGAACCTCGGCATGCTGTTGGCCCACGTGGATCGCACGCGCGACGCGGTACCTTATTTGCAAAAAGCTTCGTTTAAAACGAAAGATCCCGCTCAGCGATTAGCAATTGAAAAATTGCTGGCAGATTGCGGCAATAGAACCGCCGAGCGTGTCTTGCAAGAAGCTCGTAGCGCGACGCCGCAACAGGCCTTTACCACTCAACCTGCTGTTGCACCTGCGATCCGCCCACCAATTTACATGGGCAACAACATCGCGCTGCTTTGCACGACGAACTACAACAAAATGTTCGTCGATACGCGTGATCTGCTGATCGCGCCGTGGCTGCTCATCCACGGCGAGTGGGAGCCCGAGGAAACCGATCTCGTCAAGAAACTGGTCAAGCTCGGGGATGTTTTCGTCGATGTTGGTGCGAACCTCGGTTACTACTCGTTGATTGCGGCTCGCGCCGGCGCTTCGCACGTTTATGCGTTCGAAGCGCAGCCCAGCACGTACGAGCTGCTCGGCAAGAACGTGATCATCAATTGGATGACGAAATTCATCACGTACGAAAACCTCGCTGTTTACAGTCACACCACCGATCTGGAGTTCTTCGTGAGAAATCACTATCCAGGGAACAGCAGTCTCGGCTTTGCACCGCCCGATCAACTGGGGAAATGGTTTGACACGACGACAGCCGTCAAAGTCCACGCCGTTTCGCTCGATGATTATTTCGCGGACAAACCCGGCAAAATCGATCTGCTCAAGGTGGACGTCGAAGGCGCAGAGCCGGCCGTATTCGAAGGCGCGCGGCGGACACTCGCACAAAACCGCGGAATCAAGATTCTCTGCGAATGGAGTCCGGATCAGATGGCGACGGCGCGTCAGGATCCAGCACACCTTGTCGAACTTTGGGCCGAGCAGGGATTCCGGGCCCACGTTCTTCACACGGGACTCAACGAGGTTCCGCTGCGATCGCTGCTGACTAGCGGCTATCAAAACATCTTGCTTTATCGGTAGACCGGCACTGCCGGAACAAATCTCTGGATGTGCGCATTTTCGATTTGGTCGCGGTTTCCAACGCTTGAACGTTCCGCTCGTCGCGTCAGAGTGTCCCGATAAAACTTGAGAGTGCGTTCTACGAGCGCTTCGCGCGTGTAGAGCGACAGGTATCGCTGCCGGCCCGCTCGGCCGAACTCGCGACGTTTGGCGGCATCCTCAAGCAATATGCTGATTGCCGACACGAGTGAGGCGACATCGCCGGGCTCTGCGAGCAAGCCTGTAACGCCGTCTTCGATCACTTCGATCATTCCACCCGCGCGACATCCTACGACCGGCTTGCCGAACATCATCGCCTCGAGAAAAACGAGCCCGAACGATTCATAGCGCGACGGCGCAACGAAAACGTCGCATTGTTGAAGTTGCATTTCTAGCTGCGCGTCGGACACCTCACCGCCAAAGGTCACTCGATCGAGAACCCTTGCGCCGACGTGTTGCGCGAGGAATTGTCCGCCCAACGTCGATCCATCCGGTAAAGTCCGATCCTCACCGACCAAAACAAATCGTGCAAATTGATATTTCTCGCAAAGCGGCGGAATTGCCGCGAGCAAAACATCGGTTCCCTTCCTGCCCTCGAATCGACCGGCGTACAAAACCGTGACGAACTCTCGACCCCTGGAGTGAATCGCGTCGTCAGCGAGTTTTACAGGTGGAGTCCGGTCTTCCATCCCATGAGGAAGAACCGCGACACCCTGGCCGCCTAGTCTTAGATCATAAAATCGCGCCATCGTTTCGATGACCGCTCGGCTGTTCGCCCGCACGCCATCGGCATGAAGCGCGACAAAACGCTCGGCCTGCGCGATTTCTTCGTACGCTTGCCGTTTGGCGGCGGTCATGTTCGCCTGCCAGTCCGGATTCGTCTCGACGACTTTTTTTAGCGGCGTATGAAGGCTCGTCACGACACAAAATTTTCCGGACATAAGCGCAGCAAGCCCTTCGACATCCCAAATTGGCGCCTCGACAATGTCGATTGGATGTATGTCGTCGAGCCGCTTCAATTCACGCAACATCCTTGCCGAGTGTCTCCAGATATGCGGCGGCACTTTGAAATTGCTGGGCGCGGGGTCTTCGTTGCGATCTTCGATGAGCCGGTGCACCCACACACCATGTTCGAAATCGACTGTGTTTGGCGCACCTCCCGCAGCAGCGCGCGTCAGAACGTGGACGTTGTGCCCGCAAGCGGACAGTCCTTGCGCCAGGTCGTTCGTCAGCCGCCCGATTCCGCCCACCACGCCTGGCGGGTACTGTTGGCTTAAGAGCGCGATCGTGAGCTTCTCTGATTTCGGCAGCAGGATGGAGCATCGTTTGAACTCTCCACCCCGGCCAACAAAGCCATCCTTTGAAAGATCCACGTCATATGCAACCTCGCCGCGCATTTCCCTCGCGATCGCCGAGCCAAGCAAACGGCGCGGGCGATTCATTCCGAGTTGAATTCCCTCTTCCACAGCGGAGTCCATATCGACGCGCAGCCGTTGCAACACGTCGCCCTGAATTTTGCCCTGTGAAATGTTCCAGTTCACGTTGTAGAGCGCGTCGCGGCATAAAATCGACCAATCCTTCAGCCGTTCCGCCGAGTGCCCATCGACCAGCGACGCGTTCTTCAATGAAAAATAGATGCGATTTCGAATCATCGGCGCGTAGTTTGTATTCACGCGGTCTTCATTGCGGATGTGACTCGGCAGATAGCGGTGATACACAAATGCCTTGGGAATCTGCTCCAACACATACCCCGCGTCGATCAGCCGCACGTTGACGTCGGTTTCATCGAGGAAATAGTCGAATTGTTCGTCGAACCCGCCGATCTCCAGCAACGCCGAGCGGCGAAAAATAGAATTTGTGCCGAGAAGCGCCGGGAATCGATGACATCCCGGATAACAAAACTCCCGCATCGGCACCGTGAGGTTATGAAACGCGTTGCCCATGCGATCGCAGACCGTGTAGCTGTATTGCATTTCGTATCCGGTGTGATCGAATACGAATCCGCCGACTCCGGCGATCTCCTCCGATGCGAACGCGGTGATGGCATCGAGGAGCCAATCTTCATCCGGAACAGCGTCGTCGTCGATGAATGCAACGAACTCGCCGCGAGCCATCTCGATTCCCACATTCCGCGAGATCGACAGATTGCGCTGTGCGCAACTGCCGATACGAATTTCTGCGTCGTGCCGGCGCAGCACTTCGACGGTATGGTCCGTCGACGGTCCATTCACGACGATGACTTCGAAGTTCGAATAGTTCTGCCGGCGCATGGCCTGGAGCGTTTGATGCAGGCTTGGGGCGCGATTGTAAGTGTTCACGACGACAGAAACGCGCGGCCGGGTTGATCGAATGTCCATCGGCGCGCGCCTACCCTGAGCTCGAAGCTTTCTTCAAACGCGCTTCCAGATTCAACAGACGCTCCTCAAGGCCGGCAACGCTCTTCTGAATCGCCGTTTGTCCCCGTCGGATCTCGCGTATCGCATTCGGGAAGGACTCGCTGTGAACCTTGAGCGCAATCAACTGCGGCTGGATCTCGACCATGTTGACGGTGTACTCGCTCACCCGCTTTTCCAGCGCGATCACCGCTTTATAGACCATGAGCATGTCGGACTTGAGCGCTTCGATCGCTTCCGCGCTGTTTGCGCCAATCGTGCTATTCACCGAACCGACTCCAGGCACTCCGGCCATTCCGGCGTTCGAACCCGCTCCCATTAGAAGCTCCTAATCTCGGTCGCGCTCGCTACAAATTTCTCCGCCGTCGTCTCGGCGCTTTCTAATCTTTAACAGGCGTATTCTCCGGTTAGCGTCGCGCGTGCACGGTAACGATGGCGAAGCTATCCTCCTCCGTAAAAACATGCACACCGCTTGCCACCGGTGATCAACATACTTGGCAACAAATCTGCACCTGATCGGCGGTGATGAGTGGCACAACAACGGTTCCGGAATCTTCCGCTGATCGCCGAGACACTGCTCCTCCCGCCCGCAACGCGGGCGTAGTCGTTCACGCGAATATGGAAGGCGAATCCGAGTTCGCGGCGGAAAACCGCTCGCTGGCTCGCCGCCTGATCGAACGACAATTTCCAATTCAAATCGCCCCGCTCGGCGGGCAACGGCTACAAGTGCATACTCCCGGCCTGCGAACGCTGGGTAGATACCTGAAGGAGTTGCTCTGCGATCGTCTCTCTCTCGCCGAAAGTGTTCTTTACCAAGCCGGCGCGCCCACAAGCTGGAATCTCGACTTCTACGGCCGGTGGCGCGTGGGACGCGCCGCGTTCGGCACGGATCGGATTCCCGACGGCTGGACTGAGCGTTGCAACGCTGTCGATGAGTTATGGCTACCGGGCGACTTCCACCGGGAAACCTTCGCCGCGTCAGGTGTCGAGCGCAGCAAGATTCGCGTTATTCCCTGCGCTGTTGATTCCGAAGCCTTCTGTCCGCACCGACCTTCCCTTCAGTTTCCAAGTGTGCCCGCAAAATCGTTTCGGTTTTTGGCGGTGGCCGACAGTTGGATCGCTTCGGGAATCGACATTCTTGTACGCGCCTTCATCGAAGAATTTTCGCCCGACGAAGATGTCGCCCTCGTCATACATTGCCCTTCGAAAGGAGGAGGGGATTCCTTCACCGACTTCGAGGCGGAACTCATCGCTTTCGTCGAAACCACTCTCGGGCAGAGACTTGAGACCATTCCGACGATTGCGTTGCTGGTGGGTTCGCTCTCTGACCACGACCGCGGCGGCATCTTTGCTGCCTCTCACGCATTCGTTCAACCTGCGCGAGCCGAAGCAACCGGGCGTCATTGCCTCGAAGCTCTCGCCTGCCAACTTCCCGTAATCGCTACGAATTGGGGTCCGCTGAACGATTTTCTTACCGAACAAAATAGCTTCCCGCTCGCAAGCGACGACCTGCTTCCCGTTCAACCCGAGGAAGACGAGCTTCTTGCCGGTCATCGCTGGGCCGACCCGAACGGCGATCATCTTCGCCAGCGGATGCGAGAGGTCTTCGGCGATCCTCGCGAAGCGTCTCGTCGGGCGGGACAGGGCCGTCGTGACGTGATCAACCGATTCGAATGGAACGTGGTACTGCCCGAGTGGATTCGAAACTTCCACAGGCTCCTGGACTGAGCGATTTCATTCGAAAAAGATTAGGAAAGAGGAATAACGAGGAGGTTCAAATGCAATCCACTCTACCCAACAGCCCACGGTCCGCGACGGCGATACAGCAAGTGCGCCACGTGACGCCAACCGAACGCCAGTCCGCAATCGATCAACTCGCTCGGGCTGTCGGCGAACATGCTCTCCGCCAAGCCGAGATCGACCAGCGCATGGCGACTCGCCTCATCGAACTGCACGACGAACTCAGCGCCGCAAAAGACGAAATTCGCTCGCTGCGCGCCCAGCTCGAAACACTCATCCAGGGACTCTCACAAGGTCTCACACTGGCGCACACGCAATCGACTCGCGCGACGCAAGCCGCGTTGCAAGCATCCGTGGCAAATCTCAGAAATCGATAACCTGCCGCTGTACGACGTTACAGAAGTTGGTGGGTTGGCTTGGGAGCTTCGACGCGCAAGGGCACCTGGTCCGCTATGCGGATGCCGTAGCCTTCCAGAGCGATCACTTTTTTCGGGTGATTCGTCAGGACTCGAATGTCGTTGAGCCCGAGGTCGATCAAAATCTGCGCCCCGATCCCGCTTTCGTGCTGCACCATGCGCTGGCGTGCAGGCTCGCGGTCGAGCTGTCCGCGCCGATGGAAATGAATCTGCGGCAGCGCGCCCGGCGTTTCGCCGGTTTCGATGCCGAAGCCGCGTCCGGTGTGGTGCAGATAAAGGAAGACGCCGCGGCCTTCCTTGGCGATTGTCGTGAGCGAGCGCGCCACTAGTTCGGAACAATCGCATGTGACCGAGCCGAAGACGTCGCCGGTGAGACAGTGCGAATGCACGCGCACGAGCGGCGGCGTGTCGCCTACGAGATCCCCGCGAACCAGAGCGACGTGCTGATCCTGATCGACATCGCTGGAATACGCGATCATTCGAAAATCGCCGTGTCGTGTCGGCAGAACCGCTTCGGCCACGCGCCGCACATAACGCTCATGCTGCATGCGGTACCGAATGAGGTCGGCTACCGTGAGCATCTTCATATCGTGCTGCCGGCAGAATTCGTGCAGCTGCGGGACGCGCGACATCGTCCCGTCTTCGTTCATGATTTCGCAGATGACGGCGGACGGATTCAGCCCGGCAATGCGCGCGAGGTCGACGCTCGCTTCGGTCTGCCCGGCGCGCACGAGCACGCCTCCATTACGCGCACGCAGCGGAAAAATGTGACCGGGCCGCGCCAGATCTTGCGGACGCGTCTTGGTATCGATTGCGGTAAGAATCGTGATCGCGCGGTCGGAAGCGCTGATGCCGGTTGTGACGCCGAGACGCCCGTCGATCGCTTCGGTGAACGCGGTGCCGTGCACCGAAGTATTGATCGGCGACATCAGCGGCAAATGCAGTTCGTCGCAGCGGTCTTCGGTGAGCGGCAGGCAAATCAATCCGCGCGCATATTTCGCCATGAAGTTGATGGCTTCGGGCGTGATTTTTTCGGCGGCCAGCGTGAGGTCGCCTTCGTTTTCGCGGTCTTCGTCGTCAACGAGGACGATCATCCGCCCTTGCCGGATATCTTCGACAGCCTCTTCGACCGAAGCGAATTTCGGTTGGTCAGCCATAACCAGATAAGGATATCAGGACGCTTGATGCGGCGTCGACTTTGCGCCAAACCTGACAATGGCCGCAGTCGGGCGCCCATCGCCTAGGGAACACAAAGACGCCGGATGCGATCCGCATACAGTTTGGTCGCATTTTCCCATGTCAGGTGCCGGACGGATTTCGCTGCAGCTCGGCCTTTTGCCGCGACTTCTTGGCGATTTTCGAATACATGCCGAAGAGTTGCGACGAGTTCAAAAAAGTCAGGCTCGAACCACGTTAGCCCCCCGGCGATAGGGCCCAAGGGGGGTGGCGGTTCGAAAACCAGGTCAGCTGTCGCCGGCACGAGGTAGCTATTCGAGTGGTCACAAAACTCTTTCGCCGGGCCTTCGGCGGTTGTGATGACTGGCTTACCGCAAGCCATCGCCTCGACGAGCGGCATGCCGAAACCTTCGCCGCGATACGGGAGGACGAAAACGTCGGCGCCGCGGTAAAGACCGGCGAGCACTAAATCGTCGACCGTTTCGAATATCGACAGGACGGACGGTTGCTTCGGGTTGGTCACGGCGGCTTGAATTTCAGGAAGTAAGGAATTGTGCTGATATGCACCGGCCGAACCTGAGGTGAGAAAAACGAGCGTTACGCTTTCGCTCGGGTCGAAGGCCGCTTCGAAGGCGTGAAGGAGCAGATCGACCCCTTTACGGCGAATGACGCCGCCCACAAAGAAAAAAACGAAATCTCGACTGCCTTGCGGGCGAGAGGACGAACCTTCCGTTGTGAATATTTTGGGATCGTAGCCGTTAGGGATGACAGCAACTCGTTCTGCCGGAACGCCGTTTCGAACAAACACTTCGCGCACGAAATTCGATGGAACCCACAGCTCATCGACGCTTTGGCGAATATGCTCGATCCAAATCCGTGGCGCTCCGCCGTATTCCCACGGGAGGATGACCGCAAGCTTCCCCGCTGGCGGGCGGCGAAAATTGGGAGGCCATTGATGCCGAATGGTCAGGTTCGTTTGATGAAGTCGTCTGTGGATAGCTGGTGTTAGCTTTGTTCCATCAGGAAGTAGACGAGGTGACTGCGCCGCGGGAGATGACGTCTCTAAGCGGACCTCGAATTCCTCGGATGAAAGCAACGCTAAAGCAATCTCGCGATTGACGCGAGCAAGGCTTGAGTATTCGAAGAATGCTCCCTCGAAGACAACGCCCGCGGTTTGTTTCACATCGCGCTGGGATCCCTGATCTACGGTAGGGTGACCGGCCGCACAGAATGACGTCGATGAACTCGCCTTATGATTTTCAATGTTCTCTCGTTGTGACGGTTCGAATGGGATGGTTTGCGCGATTCGCTGCGCAGCATCGTAGACGCCGTGCGTTGTGAGGTATTCGAAAATCCTTGCCGCCATATCAGGGTTCAAACGCGCAGCCTGCGTGAATGCATACTGCTGGCCTTCGATCATCGCGTGCGGAAGGCTGAGCTTGAGAAGTTCCGTGAGAGCGGGTTCGAATGGCGGATTGCACTTCATCCCCGCGAGAAAGTACTGAAACGCGCGGCGATCGTTGCCGACTCGCGCTGCGAGCACGCCAAGGAGCCAGTCGCATCGATAACCATTTTCTCCGCCGGAACCTGGGAACACCACGCCGCACGATTTCGCGCGCTCCAAGAGAGCCAGTGCCTCGGCGAAGCGACCCTCGCGAATCGCAAAGAGAGCCGCCAGATAGTGAAGTTCCGCGTAGGTCGGATAAAGCTTTACTCCGGCTTCCAGAAACTTCCGCGCATTCGCGGATTCTCGGTACTGAAGCATCACCGCGACAAAGTTGCGGAGCGCAAGTGCAGCAACGACGTCCGGGAGCTCGTTACGCGACTCCCACAGACGCAGGAGCAGTTCTACCCCGGTTCCCTGCTTGGTTTTTTCCGAAGAAATCGCCTCCAGCAGCTGCGCCCAAGGTTCAACCGGCCGGCGGGTATCGACCATAGTTCTCATTGCCGGTGTCGCATTGCTCTCGATGCGCGTTCGAAAACTCCAATGCTCGATCGATGCCGCGTTGGCAAAGATTCGCGGTTGAACCGTCAGAAAAGGCACTTCGTCCACGCAAGGCGTGTTCACCACGACGAAAGATCGACAGTCGTGGGAATGGAGCGACTTCAGAAGTCCACGCGCGTCTCCCTCAAGAAGGCGCTCCCCCACGAGCCAAACGAGCGCGGCGTCAGAATCGCCTCTCGATCTCCACCATTCCGAAAAATCGCGAAAGCGTCGACGTTCATCGCGGGCCAGCGCGCGTATCTCCCTTGGAATCGCTCGAATGTCCGTCGCATCAGTTATGAGAGAAATTCTTGGGGTGCGATCGAACTTGTGCTTGAGCCGCCCACTTCGCGAATCGATCGAGTCGAGAGGCACGGTGCTATTCCGGCTCTTCGTCGGCCTCGGCGGCGGCACCATCCGGAGCAATGGGCTTCGGAGCCTTAGACGGTGCGACTGCGGGCTTTTTTGTTGCGGAGGCCACGGGCGTAGAACGGGAACAATTCCCACAAGCTGAACTCCCTGCCGCAGTCGGGGGCGACGTTGTTCCCTTCCGCTGCGCGGCGTGGCCAGCAACCAGATATTTCCTCATCTTCTCCAGCCGCTTCGGCCCGATCCCACGCACCGACAGCAAGTCGTCAACGTTCTTGAACGCTCCATACGACTTCCGCATCTGCAAAATCTTCTCCGCGGTGGCTGGGCCGATCCCCGGCACCTCTTGCAGTTGCGCTGAACTGGCGGAATTGATGTCGATCGGGTGCGCAGGAGGTTTTTTTGTGGCTGAAAAACAGGTAACCGCTGAGGCGAGCTGCAATCCAACGAATGCGAGGCACAGCAAAGCAAACGCCGCACGCTGGGACATACGCGTTTTCATAGCGTCGGTAATACTACATTATATATGTTACGAATGCAATAACATTAAAAAAGGCTTGTGAGCAGCACCGTCGCCAACGCCGAGCGGGGCAAGGCCCGCCCCTACAAAGCGTTCGGAGAATCACAAAATTCAGCTCAATCTTTTCCCGCCAGCATCGAACACTTCCAACTCCCCGAATAGCCCCGCCTGCTTCTCAATCTGTGTCCGATCGCCCACTACGACAATCTGCATGTTCGCTGAATCGAAATACTTGCGCGCCGTCTCCAGCAAATCCGCAGGAGTTAGAGCCCGCACTTTTTCGCGGTACGTTTCCAGATAGTCGTCCGGCAATTCATTCAACGCGACAGTCGCCAGCTGAGACAACAAACCATCTTGCGTCGCCAGCCCCATCGAAAAAATTCCCGTCAGATAGTTGATCGCGTCGTCTAGCTCCGCATCCGGCACCGGCACTGATCGCAATTTGTCGATCTCGTAGAAAATCTCGGTCAGCGAAGCCGCCACGACATCGTTTCGCACCGCCGCCGAAACCGAAAAATATCCGTGCTGCCGCAGCGCTTGCACACCGCTCCGCGGGCTGTACGTATAACCCTTATCTTCGCGGATATTCATCACGAGCCGCGAATTAAACGCGCCGCCGTACAAACTGTTCGTCAGCCCGAGTTTGATCCAATCCTCATGCTTGCGCGTGATCGCGTGGCAGCCGCACACAATCTGGGTCTGCACCGCGCCCGGCACATGCACTAGATAGACCCGCCGCCCGCGTGGATGCGCCTTGTCCGCAACATCCGGCAATTTCGGCTTCTTCCCCGCCCACGCGCCAAACGTCTTCTCAACCGACTTCAGCATCGCCGCCGTGTCGAAATCTCCCACCATCAGGAGGAGCGCATTTTCCGGCGTGTAAAAGTCTTTATAAATCTCCAGCAAATCCGTTCGCTGATACGCCGAAACCTGCGCCTCGGTCGCCGATACGACGCCGTATGGATGCTCTCCAAACAAAACCTTGCGCAATCGTTCGCTCGCCAAGAATCCCGGCTGGGTCCGATCCAGTTTCACTTCTTCCAGCTTCAGCCGTCGTTCGCGCTCAAATTCCCCTTCTACGAACGACGCATCGCGCGCCAACTCATTCACCAGCCCGAGCAGCGGTTCCGACATCTCCGTCAATCCCGCAAATGCAATCGCGCTCGTATCCGCGCCCGCGCTCGAAGATAAATCCGCGCCCAGACTCCGCAAATCCTCTTCGATCCGCCGGCTGACGCGCAGCTTCGTCCCCGTGCGCAGCACCGTCGCCGTCATCTCGGCCAATCCCGGTCCGCGCTCGATCGCCGCCGCATTTCCCGAGCGGAACGAAAGCTGTCCATGCAGCTTCGGTACCGAATGCGACTCCGCCAGCAATACCTCGAGCCCGTTCGCCAGACGCACACGCGTCCGCTTCGGCCAGGTCACCGCGCGCTCTGCTCCCAGCGCCGGTACCGTTGTTCCCGCACTCTGCGTCCGCGTCTGCGTGGCCATTACGCGGCCTCCTTTTTGTCGGTCTTCACTGGAGCGCGAAACACGATCGCGCGATTCTCTGCCCGCAAATATTTTTTCGCCACCGCTTGTACGTCCTCCCTCTTCACCGCCAAAAATCCGTCGAGAATCGAATTCACCAATTCCGCTTTGTTATCAAACAACGTGAAGCACGCGAGCAGGTGCATGAGCCCGTACCGAGGCATCCCGCCACGCCCACCCTCGAGCGTCGAATAGTAATCCGAGCGCCATTTCACTTTGATCTGCTCCAGCTCCTCGTCGGTAATTCCGTTTTCCTGCACATCTCGAAGCACCGCGTCAAACGCCCCGACCGTCTTGTCCGCCGAAACATCGCCGCGATGCAAAATCCGCGTCACCATCTGCGTCGGTCCGTTGTAGCCAAAAATGTCGTCAATCCCCCCGTCCGCTTCCACCGCAAGCTGTTTTTCCAGCACCAGTTCGCGATACACGCGTCCCGCCCGTCCGCCGTGCAACGCCTGATCCAGCAGCGCCATCGCACACCAATCCGCGGTTCGCCGCTCCGGCACGGTGTAGCCGATCGCAATGGCCGGCAACGTTCCGAATTTCTCTTCCACGTTCCCGCGGCGCTCCGTTTTCTGCTCCGGCTCTTTCGGATCGGCAAACGGTGGCGCAGCGCCCGACGGAATGTCGCCGAAATATTTCTCCGCCAGCGCCAGCCCTTCGCCAGCCTTAACGTCACCCAGAATCAGCAGCACCGCGTTGTTTGGAACGTAGTACGTTTTGAAAAACGCCTGCACGTCTGCGAGATCGGCCGCATCGAGATCGGCGAAATCTCCATAAAAATTATGCGCATTCGCCCAATTCCGGAACGCAATAGGCGGCAAATCCAGCCACGGAAATCCGCCATACGGCTGGTTCATCACGTTCACGCGCACTTCTTCCTTCACCACGTCGCGCTGATTCCGCAAATTCTCGTCATCCACCTTCAGCGCGCGCATCCGGTCTGCTTCCAGCCACAACACGCGATCCAGCGCGTTCGACGGCACCGACTCGTAATAGTTCGTAATGTCGTAGTGCGTCGAACCATTCAGCAACCCACCGCTCGAATTGATCAGCTTGATGTGCTGCATCTTCGGCGCATTCGCCGAGCCCTGAAACATCATGTGCTCAAACAAATGCGCAAATCCGCTCCGCCCCTGCGGCTCGAGCCGAAATCCGATCTTGTAGTACACGCCCACGGTCACGACCGGCGCCGTCGAATCCGGCGCGATCACTACGTCCAGTCCGTTCGGCAATTTGGCGTGCTCAATCGCAATCTGAAGTCGATTCACCCTTTTCCCCCTGTCAAAACTCTCAATTTTTTCGGATGGCTCGCGTGTGGCAAAGACTGCGGAACGCCGTCCGTCCCGTTGGACGGCACACGATCCACCTTTGTGGGCTCTTCTCCATCACGCGGCATGATCCTCTCCGCGAGCCGGTTGAGCGCGTCGTATGCCTTGCAATATTCCGGCGAATAGTCCTGCAACGCCGCCAAGTGTCTTGCGACAACTTCATAGTCTCCGCGCGCCAACGGCCCGGTCCACGCCGCTTTCATTCCCAGCCGCTCGTAATTCTGCAGCACCTGCTTCGTCATCGGCAGCAGAGCCCGTATCGCTTCAGAGCGCTTCGTTCCCAACGCCATCATCAACTGAATCGCGCTCTCGACAACGACGAGCGTGTGACCCGCCGCGAGAGCACCCGCTGCGTGATACAGCGGCTTGTTCGGTGCCTCAATCGGTGACGGAGCCCCACCAACCGCGCGAGCAATCTTTCTCGCCTTTCGCACCGCTTGCGCGTCGCCCTCGATCGCGAAAACCTTGCCTTCCAGCGGCGGCACCGTCACGCCGTTAAACGTTTGTAACGGATGCATCGAGCCAACCGCGGCGCCTTGCGCTCTCGCCGCTCTTAAAACGCTTGAATCCAATGCGCCGCTCGTGTGCAAAACCACGTGGCCCTTGAGCTCTTCACCGCCAATTCGCGCCAACTCTTCCGCAACGCTCGCAATGGTCGAATCCGGCGTCGCAATCAGAATGCAGGTCGATGCCAATATCCGGCGCGCTATCGACGGCAACGGAGTTCCACCGCCAATAAACCGCACGGCGCGCCGCGCGCTCGACTCGTTGCGGGTAACCACCGCGCCAATCTTCCAACCCAGCTCGCGCAGCCGCCGGCCCAACGCGCGTCCCACTCGTCCAGCCCCGACAATCGCAAGCGTTTCAGTCATTCAACCTAGGATACCCTGAGCCGCTCATCCGATACCAACAACCCCACTCAATCCTTGTCATTCCGACGCGACCAGATCGGGAGGAGAGGCACTTGAGTTCTGACGCTTGTGGGTCGCGGCTTTAGCCGCGACATATAATGGAGAGCGTGAAAGGGGCTTCGGCCCCTGAAGTCCCCGACAAAAGTGCACACCTTCTGGATCATCCTCTTCGCCCTGATTGCCTGCTTCTGGCTCTACTACGGCATGCGCTCACTGATCGGACTTCTCTACCTTCCGTGGCTGAGCAAATTCGCGCCGCTCGACGCTCCCAATCCACCGCGAGTCTCCCTGATCTTCGCCGCCCGCGATGAACAGGAAAAACTCCCGCAGGCCCTGAAGACTCTGTCGACGATCTCTTACCCTAATCTCGAAATCATCGCCGTTGACGATCGCTCGAAAGATAAAACGGTGGCGATTCTCGATGAAGCCGCACGGAGCGACAATCGCCTCCGGGTCATCCACATAAAGGAGTTGCCTCAAAGTTGGCTGGGCAAACCGCACGCGCTGCATCAAGCTTATATATCCGCAACCGGCGAGTGGCTCCTGTTCACCGATGCCGACGTCCGCTTCTCACGCGACGCGCTGAGCCGCGCCATGACGCTCGTCCAGTCTCGCAACCTCGATCACCTCACGCTGTTCGGCGACGTCGATCGCGACGGCTTCTGGGAAACCGTTCTCCTTACCTTCTTCGGCCTCGCCATGCATATCGCGGGTGACACACATCGAGTCTCGAATCCCAACTCGCGCGCCTATCTCGGTATCGGCGCATTTCAACTCGTCCGCCGCTCCGCCTACGAAGCGGTCGGCACACACAAACGCCTGGCGATGGAAGTCGTCGACGACATGAAGCTGGGAAAAATTCTGAAGTTAGGCGGCTATCGTAGCTGCGTCGGCGTCGCTGTCGGCTTTCTAGCTGTCCGCTGGCAATCCGGATTCCGCAATCTGATACACGGCGTCACAAAGAACTTCTTCGCCGCCCTGAATTACAGCGTTCCGTATGCGGTTGCTGCGATGGTCGGCATGTTGTTGACAAACTTCGCCCCGTTCGTGGCGGTAGTCTTTGGTCACGGTTGGGTTCGCATTCTCGCCGCGGTTTCCGTAGCCATCGCGCTGCTCTTCCACGTTCTGGTGGATCTCGGTGCGAAAATCTCGCCGCTATACGCGCTGACGCATCCGATCGGCGCGTTGATCTTTTGCTGGATGCTCCTGCGCTCTACGTTTGTGACGCTACGCCAAGGAGGAGTAACGTGGCGCGGCACGTTCTACAAGCTATCTGACCTAAAGAAGGGCCTCGTCTGACTTTCCTAGCGCAGAGCTTTTCGTTGAGTTTCTATTGAACTCACGCTTCCAATAGCCGCCGCACAGCGCGGCGCAAAAATCGGAACAAGTGAAATATCAGGAACGCGGCGATGACCAACAGGATTGAGACGACGACGATCGTCGCCGTCGGATGCACGGTTGCTAGCCAAGTCAGCCACACCGCCAGCGCGTCTTCTCCAAAACTCAGAGCCCAGTTGCTGAATGGCTCCGGACTCGCGTTCACCGCCGCGCGCGTACTCGCTTTCGTGCCGTGCGAAGTCAGCGCGACTCCGCCGGCAAGAAGCGCGGCGCCCCAGCGCCATTCCGGCGGCGCAGCGCCAGCCGCTCCGTAAGCGAGCAGCGCAGCGGCTGGTGGGCGAATCACTGTGTGAATCGCGTCCCAAATCGTGTCAACGAGTGGAATTTTGTCGGCGAGAAATTCGATGAAGTAGAGCGCGATTGCAATCCCGAGAACCCAGGGATGCGCCAGGACCTGCAACTGTTCCGGCAAGTGGATCACGCCGAAGCGCTGCAACAGGCCCAGCGTCGCAATCGTAGCGTAGAGGTTCAGCCCCGAAGAGAACCCAGCCCCAAGCGCGAGCCCCAGCGTCTCGATCGGATTCATACGCCTATTCTACTCCCGTAACGTGTAGGGGCGCAGCATGCTGCGCCCCAAGTCCGCACAATGTAATCCGCTAGTCGTTGTAGGGGCGGAGCTTGCTCCGCCCGGCGTCAACTGCAAGCACCGCTGCTCCGGGTCTATTGCGCACCGTTGAAATCTGATTCGCCGGATCGCATCGCGATCGAAGCGTCAGAGCGCGCCCGCGGCCTGTAGCGCTTCCTTCATTCCCCTCCAGCTTTGCCGCGTCGACTCTTCAGGCGAGCCAGCGCCGCGCCAGTGCGTTTCGAGGCTGACGGCGTAGTGGTAGCCGTCGCGCTTCAACGCCGCGAACTGATCCTTCCAATCGACGATGCCGGTTCCGACGGGAGCCCAGTCGTATTTCCCGTCAGGCTTGCGCGTTACATTCTTGCAGTGGCAATGGCCGATGCGTTCCTTCGGCAGCAAATTGTATCCATCGGGATAAGGCGTTTCGCCCGCCGCGCCTGCGTTGCCCGGATCCCAGTTCACCATGAAGTTGGTCGCTGGAACTGCGGCGAGTACCTTGGCGGCTTCTGCCCCGGTTCCCGTGTTGCATGCCATCTCGTTCTCGAGGACGAGGATGATTTTGTCTTTCGCCGCAGTCGTAGCGGCTTCGTGGAGTTTGGCGTCGATCGCGTCGCGATATGGCTTCTGGTCATCGAGGCGCCAGAAGTCGAAGAGACGAACGCGATCGGTCTGGAACGCCTGCGCCAGTGCGACGCTCCGCGCAAGAACTTCGGGCTGCTGCTCGAAGGTGAAATCCGCGTTGAACTGATCGCGCTTGGGGCTGAACTTCGAGAGCGGCGCGCCGGGCCAGTCGACTTTGAAGAGCGGGCTCGCAATGTCGGTGACGCGCAGCTTGTACTTTTCGAGAATCTTGCGCGCTTCGGAGATTTCGTTGGCGTCGAGCCGCAGAATGTTCTTGTTCCACATTCCGCGGAGCTCGATCCACTCCATGCCGAATTCTTTCGTCGCGACTTCGCAGGCGTGGCCGAAATCCTGCGAGATCTCATCGTTGATGACCGCAATCCTGAAGGGCGAGCTCATATCGTGATCCCAAGTTTGTCGTGCAGATATTTCTTGCTGATTTCAGCGCACTCTTTCGGAGTGCGGATCTTGTCAGGCACGTCGTCGAGTTCGACGATTGCCCATCCGCTGAACTTCACTGCATGCAGAGCCTTGAAAACTCCGGGCAGATCAACTTGCCCGCGACCAAGCTCGACGAATTGATAATTCTTCTTCGGATCGCTCAGCTTCTCGACGTCCTTGATATGCAGGAACAGCAGTCGATCGGAATATTTGTGGATCGCTTTGACGGGATCGCCGCCACCTTGGAAATAGTGCGCGATGTCGAGTTCGAGCTTCGCGTAACGTGGATCGGTCGCCGCGAGAATCTGATCGACCTCTTCGGGAGCTTGTCCCATCGAACCCATGTGATTGTGATAGCCGAGAGAAATTCCCAATTCTGCAGTCTGCTTTCCGATCGCGGTCAGCAACTGCCCGAGCCGTTTGTAGTCCTCCGCAGTGATCGCGCGATTCTTCGGCCGATCGTCCGTAACTTGAAGATATTTTCCGCCGGCGTCGTGCAGGAACTTGGCGTGAGCAACGTGCTTAGCGATTTGCTCCGATTCTGGCGCATCGATGTTTACGCCGCCACTCGATAGCGCTACAAACGTGAGTTTGTGCTCCGCGAGCAGGTCGGCGAGCTGCTGCGGACTCTGAAATTCGTCGACAGCGTTTGACCGGATCTGGATTCCGGGAAAGCCGAGCGCAGAAACATCGTCGATCGCCTGGCGATCGTTTCCGCCCCAGGTGATCGAGGCATAGCCGAAATGAATTTCGCTCGGGCCCGGTGGAATCGGCGAATCGAAATACGACAAATCCATCGGGGGGTATAGGAGATCGCGCGAGTGAGCCGCTGCACTGAGCAGCTTTGCAGGCAAACTCGCTCCGGCCGCGACTGCAGCGATTCCACTGAGAAATTCACGTCTCGCCCAGATTGATTTCATCAACGCTTCCTCCCGCTTGTGGACTTCCCTTTTGCTTTGCTCTTCGCATTCGACGACTTTGATTTCGCGGTCTTGCTATTGGACGAAGCGCGCGAGGATTTCGGCGCATCGTAGCCATTCGGATGCGCTTGGAACCAATCCCACGCACTGCGCACGATGTCTTCGAGATTCGCGTACTGCGGCCGCCATTTTAGTTCGCGCTTAATCTTTTCCGAGCTCGCGACAAGAATCGCGGGATCGCCGGGGCGGCGAGACATTTCTTTCGCCGGGATCGGATGCCCTGTGACTTTGCGCGCGGTTTCGATGACTTCGCGGACGCTGAAGCCGCGGCCGTTGCCCAAGTTGTAGGCGAGTTTGTCTTGCTTGCGGAGCGCGTCGAGTGTGAGTACGTGCGCGCTCGCGAGATCGCCGACGTGGATGTAATCGCGGATGCAGGTCCCGTCGGGCGTTTCGTAGTCGGTACCAAAAATCGAGATGAATTCGCGTTTGCCCTGCGCGACTTGCAGAATGAGCGGAATCAAATGCGATTCGGGGTGGTGCGCTTCACCTTGATCGGCAGTCGCGCCGGCGGCGTTGAAATAGCGCAAGCAGGCGTAACGTAATCCGTGGATTTTGTGAAACCATTCGAGCATTTGCTCGACGAGGAGTTTGGACTCGCCGTAAGTGTTCGTCGGGTGAACGGGATCGTTCTCTTCGATCGGTGTGCGATCGGGAGTTCCGAACAGTGCTGCGGTGGAACTGAAAACGAAGCGTGGAACTTTGTGCGCGAGAACTACTTCGAGAAGCGTGAGCGAGTTCGCAGTGTTGTTGCGAAAATATTGCTCGGGATACTTCATCGACTCGCCGGCTTCGATGGAAGCGGCCATGTGGATTACGCCGTCGAATTTATATTTCTTGAAGACGCGGTCGAGTTCGGCGCGAACGCCGGTGTCGCCTTCGATGAATTTCGCGCGCTTGGGCACGGCGGCTTTGTGGCCGTTGCCGAGATTGTCGTAGACGACGACGTCGTAGCCGCGTTCTAAGAGTTTGGTGGTGACGACGCTGCCGATGTATCCGGCGCCTCCGGTGACGAGTACGCGATCGGGCATGGAGAAGAAAGTCCCTCAGAAGCGGAATGGCTGCGGAAGTCGAGTTCCTCGATTGAACCGAACGATTCAACGAGATGCTCGAAGTGGCAGCGCGCAAGATTACATCAGGAATCGGGAGGTTATGCCAGCCGGGGGGGGGACCCCTCCCCTGTTTTTGCGTAAGGATGTCATTCTAAAGGGGATGGAACGTGAAATCGTGTAAGGATGTGATTCTAAAGGGGTAAGGTACACTGTGGGGTGGGTGAATTTGTTGATGGGAAAGGAGTTACGTGAGGTGTTTTTGAAGGGTCAAGCGAACAATTCCGGTGATTTGACATTTAGGAGGGTGTTGCAAACAGCAGGGTGTGGCGAATGGGCGGGTGTTGCAAACCGGTGGGTGAAGTTGGATCTAAACCCCGCGCTCAAAAGGCGAGCGCGGCTACAGGGTGGCGATACGAGCGTGAGTGGAGATGAGAAACTTGCGGCGTGGGATAGACTGCGATTCGAGCAGAGTGGGGCGGAGCGATGGCTGTGCGAATGAATGGCGAGGTGTTGCGGGAGGCGGCGGAGTTTCGGTTGGTGCGGAACGGGCGGTTTGTTGTGGCGGAGTTGTTGGTGGCGCATCGGGTGTTAAGCACTTCGGCGAGGAATGGGGGGCAGCGCGAGGGGTTGAGATTTTTGGTGAATCATCAGAGTTGCGAGGGGACGGATCATCGGGAGCGGCATGCGGTGATCATGGGCAACGCGGAGTATCACGATTCGGCTTGCGGAGAGATTGGGATCGATCCGGCGCTGGCTGCGATGATGCAGACTGCGGCGAACATGAATTATGCGGCGGTGGTTGCGGCGAGCGATTTGGATGTGACGGTGACAGCGGTGGTGACGGCGGGCGTGCATGGGAATGCGGCTTGTGCGGGCGATCCGGCGGCTTGGCGGGAAACGGAGAAGGGCTGGGAGAAGGTTTTGCCTACTGAGCCAGTACCGGGGACGATCAACACGATGCTGTTGATCAATCATGCGCTGACGGAGGGCGCGCTGGCACGGGCGGTGATTACGATGACGGAGGCGAAGAGCGCGGCGCTTCAACGGTTGGCGGTGCGGAGTTTGTATTCGGCGGATTTCGCTACGGGGACGGGGACGGATCAGTATTGCTTGGCGGCGGTTTTGGGTGCGAGTGAAGGTGGCGGGAAAGAGTTTACGAGCACGAGTCCGCATTCGAAGCTGGGCGAGTTGATTGGCGTGGCGGTGCGGGATGCGACGCTGGAGGCGCTGCGCTGGCAGAACGGACTGGAAGTCAGTTCGACGCGGCTTTTGTTTCATGCGTTGGGGCGGTATGGAGTGCGCGAGGTGGATTTCTTTAACGAGCTGGCGTCGTTGCTGAGCGAACGCGAATTGGAATTGTTGAAGAAGAATTTTCAGTCGGTAGTTTATGAGCCGAAGGTTTCGGCGGCGGCGTATGCGATTGCGGCGGTGCTGGATCGGATTCGCGTGGGGACATTACCGGGATCCGCGGCGCGGGATATTTTTCGGCAACAGGTGGCGGCGCTGGCTTCCAGTTTGGCGGCGAAGCCGGATGCTTGGCCGGAGTTTTATGCCCGGCTGGCGGATGTTCATCCGGATCAGGCGGCGCGCGGGGTTTACGCGGCGATTGCGCTGGGCTGGTCTGAAAAGTGGCGGTGACGATAGACATTCGGTCAATTTGGTTCGCCGCGGCCGAGTTGTTTCGACCGAACGCTTTCGTGCTCATCGTTGCTGTGATCTTGGATTTGTTGCTGGGCGATCCGGTTTATCCACTACATCCGATTCGGTTGATGGGGCACACGCTCACGCTGTTTGAACGCGGGCTGCGGCGGATTGGTGCGGATGGGTATGGCGGCGGGATCATGCTGTTTTTTCTGTTGGCGATTTTTTGGGTGGGCGGGACGGCTGTGGTCTTTGTCACGGCGTTCATTGTGAGTTGGAAGTGGTTGTTGGCGATTGAGATTTTTTTGGCTTACTCGTGTTTGGCGTTGCGGGATTTGCTGAAACATTCGTGGGCCGTAGAGAAGGCTGCGCGGGCGGGAGATTTGGCAGGAGCGCGCGTTGCGATTGCGCGGCTGGTGGGACGCGATACGGATCGAATGGATATTGCTGCTTGCCGGCGGGCGGCGATCGAGAGTTTGAGCGAGAACTTGACGGATGGATTTACGAGTGCGATTGCGTGGTATGTCGTCGCGGGTTTGCCGGGGCTGGTGCTGTTCAAGGTTGTGAGCACGATGGATTCGATGGTAGGAAACAAGACGCCGCGATATTTGCGGTTTGGTTGGTGCGGGGCGCGGCTGGACGACGTGATGAATTTCATTCCGGCGCGGTGGACTTGGATTTTCATTTCGGTGGTGGCGATTTTTGTGCCGCGATGCTCGGCGGCGAAGGCGTTGCGGGTTGGGTGGAAGCAGCATGGGATTTTGCCGGGGCCGAATTCGGGGTGGAGCGAGGCGGCTACGGCGGGCGGGATACAGAGGAAGTTGATTGGGCCGATCTGGATGGGTGGCGCGCTGGTGACGGATGTTTGGGTGGGGGATGGGGGGGATCGGGCGGCGGGTGAGGATTCGACGGATGTTTGGCGGGCGTCGGTGTTGGTTTGTGCGACGGGGTTGGTCGCGGCGGCGATTGCGGTGGGGATTGTTGGAGTTTGGGTTGGATGGGCTTGGAAGTTGGGTTAGCGGGTGGCGTTCGTGGGTTTGAGGAGTTTTGGATCGGTTGAGATCCTTCGCCGCCCTTCGGGCGGCTCAGGATGACAAGTGCAAAACCCAGAGAGTCCTCATCAAACCGAGATCGTGACTACGCCGGGCGGGGCGAGCCCCGCCCCTACAAGCTTTCGTCGAAAAATTGTTATCGAGGCTTGAATCTCAAAAGCGGCGGTGAACCGCCGCACTCCATATAGATCGCGTCCTGCGATCAGGTGAGAACACTTCAGCAGGCGGGCCCGACAAGAGACCCATGTTTTCCCCGTACGCTTCTCGCGCGTCGATCCTATCGAGCCTTCGCAGCGACCGTTTAGCGGAAGGTTATTCCATCTCGAAAGTGACGTAGGTTAATTTGCCGTTACGTTCGATTTGCATTGCGGCGGGTTCGCCTGGTTTGAGCGCGGTGAACGCGTTGCGGAGTTCGTCGACGGTTTTGACTTGTTTGCGGTTGAGCGAATGGATGATGTCGCCGGCGCTGAGGCCGGAGTCGACGGCGAGGCGGTCGGCGACGATGGATGTCACGAGGACTCCGGACGGAATGCGCATGTCGCCGAGGATTGAGACCACTTCCGGAGTGACGTTGGCTCCGACGATGCCGAGACGCGGGATTACGTCTTTCGTTGGGTCGCCGAGTTCGGAAAGCCGAGCGGCGTCGTTGCGCGGTTCGTAGATCGGAAGGACCAGGTCGAGTTTCTGACTCCCGCGAACAACGGTGACTTTTGCGGAGTCCCCTTGATTCATCAGGTAGAGGCCGAGCGTGAAGAGGGGAACATTGTCGACTGGAAAGCCGTCGAGGGCGACGATGACGTCCTGGACTTTCAGGCCGGCTTGAGCGGCGGGGCCTTCGGGGAAAACATCGGAGACGATCGCGCCGACGTCGGCGGAGAGGCCGAGGGCTTGGGCGAGATCGGGCGTGAGCGATTGCACGTCGGCGCCGATTGAGCGGCGACGGACGCGTCCGTATTTTCGAATCTGCTCGTAGGCGTAGCGGACGATGCCGCTGGGGATGGCGAAGCCGATGCCTTCGTTGCCACCGGATTTTGTGTAGATGAAAGTGTCGATGCCAACGACGTTGCCATCGGCGTCTACGAGCGGGCCACCGCTG
>Ga0209006_10000746_pt1 | contig 30003 bp, 28 predicted proteins | sample JacPin_JW_Ref_O2_FD_188567 | JGI IMG/M metagenome (GOLD analysis project Ga0209006, IMG submission 188567) | Forest soil microbial communities from Algoma, Ontario, Canada - Jack Pine, Ontario site 1_JW_Ref_O2 (SPAdes) (version 2) | ecosystem: Environmental > Terrestrial > Soil > Boreal...
ATGCGCTTGCCGCGCAGCAGCGGCCGGGCCTTGAGCGGGTTCATGCGGCGGGCCAGTTTGAGCAGGCCCAGGATTTCCTTCGCGTCCAGGTGTTCAATCCCGAGCAGCGAACCGCGTGCGGACTTATTCATCGCGTGGCAGATCAACGAATAAACAGATCAACGAACAAAAGGATAAACGCTGCATCATACGCGGCGAGCGGGGCCGGGGCAAGGGCTATGGGATGGGGATATGGGATGCGGGGGATGCGGCTATGGACGCGGAACAACCTCGGAATCTCCCTCAGGAACCTACGAACGGGCGCGGCGGCCGAAAAATGCCCCGGCCAAGGCGCCTCCGATGCTGGCCAGGATCACGCACGCCAGGAAGGCCACGATCAGGGTGGCGATCATCATTACGGTGAGGCCTGCGGGAGAACGCATGAAGTCCATGCTCGCCTGAAACTGCGGATCCGAGTAGCGCGAGGCCGTCTGCTCCACCGCAGCGAGCATCGCCTGGCGAATTTCCGGGCCTTCGTGTAGCACGGCCACTTTCAGCGTTTCGAGGATAGCCCACATTCCAAAGCAGAGCAGGCCGCTGATCCCGCCCAACCGCGCACCCTCCATTGCACTCACCACCGTCCCGGGAACGCGGCGCAGATAAAATGCCACGGCTAGAAATCCCGCACCCAGCACGGCCAGCGGCAGGGCGACCAGACCTGTACTCATGACCACGGCTGCGATCAGCGCGGCCAGTGCGCAAGGCTGCAGAGCCCGAGACCACTGCACCGGTACGCGAAGCGCACCCGCGCTCACGCTCGCATGTGACGGAGCGCCAAACGGACTAGCCAGCAGAGCGGCCCCGACCTCCTCCTGGGAATGCTGGACTGGCACAGGCTCGGCAACGGTGACGCGAATCTGCGGCGCACCACAGTGCGAACAGAAAGGCACACCGTCCTCGACCGACTGCCCGCATTTGTGACAGGGATGATCCATCCGGCTGCAAGAAGGGCTTGTTTGAAAGTACCGCAGCGCTCCCGCCGAGGCAAGGACGGGCGCCCAGGATACAAGACGGGGACAGTTTCCTAAAGACGACTGTTCCAGGAAATAGGCGGTCTGACCTGGAATTCCGGTGCCTCTTAAATATCTCCCTGTTTCCCTCGCGTGCGAACGTAGACGAGAGCGAAGGTCGCGCCCTTGCCGGAGTCGCGGGGTTCGATCGCGACCACGTGCTGGTCGTCTTCCGTGCCAACTTTCAGTTCGGTGACCGGGCCTCCGTTGCTTTCACACTTCAGCTGCTTCGATTCCGGCCCTTTGTCTTTGGATCCGGATCCCTGAGAATCCTTGTCGTCGCTGTGCACGTCGACATCGCCGCCGTGCTTCTGGGAGTGGCACTCCAGCACCTTGCCGTACTTTTTCAGTTTCTCGCGGTAGAAGTCGACAACTTTAGCGGGCGCGTCGTCGGATTCGTATTTTGCAACGACAAGCTTCAGGCCGAAGCCTTCCGTCGCGACTCCGAAATTCAGGGGATCATTATTTTCTTCGTGTTTGGGACGCGCGCCGGGATACAACGGCAGCCCCGCATGGTGCGCGTCGGCATCCTTGCCCACATGCAGATCACCAATCGAGCTGCGAACGTCAAAGGGCTTGTCCTGCGTATCGGATTGCTGGGCCAACGCCGGCAGCGTCAACATCGCAGCGAGTGAGAGTGAGAGTGAGAGGGAGAGCGTCAGACGACGAAACATGTGGTCCTCCTTAACAATAAACGGGACTGGATCAGCGCGAAGCTAGATATCCGCTTCCTTGCCGTGTGTCCGCACGTAGACCAGGGAAAAACTCGATCCCTTACCTTCGGATTCCACCGCCACGATGTGCTGGTTCTCATCGGTGCCGGCCTTGAGTTCCACGTTCTTGCCGCTGCCCATATCGCAAGTCAGCGCGTGCGAGTCGCTTGACTTGTCCGAATATTTCATATTCATGTTGAAGCGGCCCGAGGTGTGGCACTCCAGCACGTAGCCGTATCTCTTCAGTTGATCTTTGTAGAACGCGACGATCTTCTCGGGCGCGTCGTCCGACTCATATTCCAGCGCGACCACTCTCAGCCCATATCCGAAGCCCGAGATGCTCACATTGGCGCTCTTGTCGTTGTGCCCGGAATCTTCCGGCTTCAACCGCGCCCCGGGATAAACCGACAGGCCGGTATCGGCGGCGTCGGCGTCTTTACTGACGTGAATCCCGCCCATCGGAGTTTTGATATCCACTTGCTTGTCCTGCCCATTCGATTCTTTCTGCACATTCACGCTGCAACCAGAAAGCAGCATGACTGCCAAGGCCGCCGCCATCAAACTCACACCGCGAGTCCAATGAAATTTATTGTTGTGCATTCGGAGTCCCTCCGCTCGCCACTTGCGCCGGCCGGTCGATTCCGGCCCCGCGCTGCGCCACATTCGGAATCGTCACCGGCAAATGTCCGCGAATCGCAATCTCCCCGAACAGAGCTTTGATCGCGCCCAACTCCGAAACCGGCGCGTTCGAGAAAGTGCACATGTAATTCTCAATCTTCGGAAAATCAGACGCCAGGTACGGATTCCCCATGGCCACCACCACGGTCTTCGCCGCAGCCCGGTCCAGCACCTGTTGCAGCAGAGTTCCCGTAGCGTCAGCCATCGCCATCGAGTTGCCGATCTTTCCTGCGCTCGGTATCACATAAACCGCCGTAACCACCGTTTGCGCCTCGTCCACAGCCTTGAGCACTTCGTCGCTCTCGCCGGCCGCCATGCGCGGATCCACGTAAATCACGCGCGCGTCCGGAATTCGCGCGCGGAATTCCCGCCCAAAGACGCGCCCCGACTCTGTGCGCGCGTCGTCGGAGAAGATCACCCCCACCACTTGGTTGTGGGTCTCTTCCACTGTGGTATACGGAAGCCCGCCCTTAATAGTTCCCTTTGTTTTCAGGGGCAGCACCTTGCCATTGTCGCGAACCAGGGTCACCGCCGACTCGGCCACCTGCTGCCCGAAAGCGATGTTTTCCGGCTTGCCGACCGCGGTAGCCAGCGCGCTCACATCTACCGTGCGTGAAACTTGCAGGCCCAGCGACGCCTTTATTTTCAGAATCTTAAGCACCGAGTGATCAAGCCGTTCGCGGGAGATTTCCCCCGAGCGCGCCGCCTTGACCATGGCCTCGTAGGAGGCGCCCAGGTCGGCTGGAATAAGCAACAGATCGTTGCCCGCCTTGAACGCTTCCACGGCAGCGCGCCCGATATTGTTGGCAAAAAGATGAGTAAGCCCGGCCATGTCGAGCGCGTCGGTCACGACCAAGCCCTTGAATCCGAGCTGCTTCTCGAGCAGATCAGTTACCACGCTCGCAGAAATCGTGGCCACATGATTCGGATCCGGGTCGAGCGCCGGTACCGTAACGTGCGCCACCATCACCGCATCCACTCCCGCGGCAATCGCCTGCCGAAACGGCGGCAGTTCGATGGAATCGAGATGCGCGCGGTCGCCATTCACAGACGCCACGCCGAGATGCGAATCGGTGGCCGTGTCTCCATGTCCCGGAAAATGTTTCACCGTGGTCAGCATCCCGGCCTGGTGCGCGCCCTTGATGTAAGCCGTAGCCAGGTCTCCCACCTGCTGCGGATCTTCGCCGAACGACCGCGTGTTGATGATGGGATTGGCCGGGTTCGAGTTCACATCCGCATCCGGAAAAAAATTCCAGTGAATGCCGATCGCCCGCGATTCCTCGCCCGTGATGCGCCCGAAGTTTTCCGCGTCTTCCATCTTCCCATCGCCCCCGAACGCCATGGCGTGAGGAAACACGGTGGTCCCTTGCAGCCGCATCGACACGCCGCGCTCAAAGTCAGCGGCAAAAAGCAACGGCAGCTTGGAGTCGCGTTGCAACCGGTTGAGCAGTTCCGCCGCCTCATAAGGCTCGCTGCGCAACAGGAACGGACCATCCACATGCACTGTCATCGCGAATGACCCGATGTGATATTTCTGCATCGCGTCGCGCCACTGCAGGTATTCCGGGCTCTCCACATTGAGGAAGCTGGCCCGGCACCAGATCATGAATACCTGCCCAACCTTTTCTTCGAGAGTAAGTTTGCGAAGAGTGCGCTCCGCCCACCGTTCGCCATCTCGCGTCAAGTGGATGCTGGCGCTATGTTGCGCCGGCGGCTTCTCCTTGGCGAAAGCAGGAAGAGTGACGCCCACTGCGAGAAAGAAGAAGCAAAGAAAACATAAACTTCGGGACGCAGTTGGGAGGATATTTCGGGACATGCCAAGAACGATAGCAGAGCGGAAAGCCAGTGTCAGGTGGTCTTATGTTCATCGTCGCGAAGTTCATCGTCGCCTATGCCCTGTGATCCCGCCACAACCCATGCGGGACAGCCGCCTTCGGCTGTCCGGCGGCCCAGGTGTATCGGGCCGCTCCTTCTCACGGCCGCGCTGAGTACATCCGCCCGATTTTCAATCTTGGGTGGTTCCCAATTTTGCGTGGTTATAGATTTTGGGTGGCGCAGCGCTTCCAGCGCTGCGATTAGCCGGTCCGAAGATTGGTGGCTTTAGCCGCCGAGGCCTATCGCGGCGATGGCATTCTGTTGAATCTCCCGATCATCCCCAAACCCGCGCAGCCAGTTCACCTCCGGCTCGCGGCGGAACCAGGTCATCTGCCGCTTGGCGTAATTGCGATGAGCCTGCTGCGCCGCCCTGATCGCCTGCTCCCGGCTAAGTTCTCCGCGCAGAAACTGCACCGCCTGCTTATAACCGAGCGAGGCCAAGGGACGCGCCTCCGCGCCGTATTTCTGAAGCAGAGTCTGTGTCTCTTCCACCAGCCCCGCATCGAACATGCGCCGCGCGCGCTGGTTGATGCGCTGGTAAAGCACCTCGCGTTCGGGATCGAGCCCGAGCCGCAGAACACGGAACCCGCGCAGCGGATCGCGGCCCTGCAGCTGCAGCAGTTCAGACATCGTCGGCCGCGATCCTTTGTCCCGTGAGGTCAGGCAAACCTCGATCGCGCGGATCAGCTTCGGAATGTCGTTGGCATGAATTTTCTCTGCCGCCGCGCGGTCAAGGCGCGCCAGAACTCGGTGAAGATAGTTCTGACCCCGACTGCCAGCCCGTTCGCGCAAGCGCTCCCGTAATTGTTCAGACCGCTTGGGACCGGGGAAAAGGCCGTCAAGAAAGGCGCGCAGGTAGAGTCCCGTGCCGCCAACCACGATTGGCAAGCGTTTCCGCGAACTGATTTCCCGCACCACCTGCCGCGCCTGCCGCGCATATTCGCCAGCCGTGATGTATCCAGTCGCATCGACCACATCGAACAGATGGTGAGGAGCGTGGGCGCGCTCCCTGATCGTAGGCTTGGCCGTGCCGATTTCAAACTCGCGGTACATCGCGACCGAATCGCAATTCACGATCTCGCCGCCAAAACGCTCTGCCAGGGCCAGCGACAAAGCAGTCTTCCCGCTGCCGGTTGGGCCCAGCAGCACTAGCAGCAACGGCTCAGCCCGCACCGCCTCGAGAGGCACGGGGTCCCTCGTCTGCGCCACCGTCCGCTCCACGCTCAGCGCAAGCTCCAGTGAATGGCGTGCCAGTAGCGGACGATGGTGATCGCCAGCAGCAGAAACGCAATCAGCAGCAGCCCCGCAGTCTCGGTGGCATAAATCACGTGGCGCTGATGCCTGCGATCGTTCTCGTTGTGCTGCTCAGAATCGTGAGGCCCGACGGACACGCCAACATTGTAGCGCCACTCGTGTGGGACGAGCGCGCTGGTTGTGTGGGAACGGGCGCTCCCGCCCGTTCGCCGAGCGCAGCTCGATAGCGTTCCCCTACCGCTCCTTTGTCCCTGCCCGCCGTTCCTACGGCCAGTGCTACACTACGGCGTCATCCACACCCGTGCCGCAAAACAACAGCAAAATCGCGCGCTTTGGAGTGTTCGAGCTCGACCTCAGCGCCGGCGAACTGCGCAAAAACGGCCGCAAGCTTCGTCTGCAGGACCAGCCCTTCCAGATTCTCGCGCTCCTGCTCGAGCGCGCCGGCGATGTCGTCACGCGCGAGGAACTGCGCCAGAAACTTTGGGCCGCCGACACTTTCGTGGATTTCGACCACGGACTGAACACGGCGGTAAACAAATTGCGCGAGTTGCTGGGAGACTCGGCTTCCAGTCCGCGATTCATCGAAACCCTGGCCCGGCGCGGCTACCGGTTCATCGCGCCAGTGCAAACAGACGCGCAAACCGGGGCGCAGCCATCCGTCCTACCCACCGCGCCTGCGGAACCGGAAGCGAAACTGGAATCGCGGCAGGAACTCGATCGCGGCGCTTTCCATCCCGAACTCGACATTCCCATTCCCCGCCGTGGCCTGTCCCGCAGCTTGTTTGCGCTGGTTCAGATAATGTACTTGAGCTTCTATCTGTCCGCGCTTTTCCGCTTGCATATCGTGCAAAACATCGCGGACTCCTTTCTTCCTGCATGGGGCGCCGCAACGCTCACCGGAGTCGTCATGATCACCGCGGGCGTGGGCATCCCTCTGCGCTGTTATCTGCTTTCGGCCGTCGGCTTCGACCATCAGCAACTTGCTGAAAAGTTCCAGAAGATGTTCCCTTTCGTTCTGGCGCTCGACCAGTTATGGGCGGTATCTCCGTTCCTGCTGACCTCGAAGATCGGGATCGGCACCGCCTTCGCGGCCTGCGCGGCTCTGCTCTACGTGCCATTTTCCGAGCGCACCCTGATCCGCATGGCGTATGTTAGTAAGCGGCTGAGCAGCTAGTTTTTCAATCGATCTTTCCGGGCGCGCGATTTCCGGTGGAGTGATCCGTGGAACCAATCTCACCAATCCGTCGTATCTTCGTCTAATCACGCCGAGACAGGAGTGCGCCCTCGCCCAGCCGGAGAAAGCGTAATCTGGAGAAACTTATTATGAAACGCATCACGGTAAATCGTGTGTGGTTTGCAATTCTGACCCTCGCGCTCGCAGCCGCCCTGCCAGCGCGCGCGGACGAATGGTCGAAAACTTTCAATCTCACCGGCAAGCCCGATCTGCGCGTGGAAACGTCTGACGCCAATATCCGCGTCAACACCTGGGACCAGAACACAATCCAGGCCACGGTCACCACGGTCCGCTACAAGATCGGCGACGACGGCATCAAGATCGAAGAACACCAGACAGGCGACGTGGTCGAGCTTGATGTGCACTACCCGCACTCTCACGGTCTTACCATCGACTGGGGCCAGCGCCGCGTCGACATCGTTATTCATATGCCGCGCGAGGGCAAGGTCAAGCTGCGCACCGAAGATGGCAAAATCGAAATCGCCGGCTTCAAGGGCGAGATGGACTTGCATAGCGGAGATGGATCCGAAACCCTCGATGCGGTCGATGGCAAATTGCACGCCACCACCGGGGACGGCCACATCCGCGCCAATGGCCGCTTCGACGAGCTTGATTTGAAGACCGGCGATGGCCACGTCGAAGTCCGCGCGGCAGCGGGCTCGTCGCTCAACACAAGCTGGAGGCTCGAAACCGGCGATGGCAACGTCACGCTGGAAATTCCAGGAAACATGGCCGCGGATGTCGACCTGCACACCGGCGACGGCCACATTGACCTCGACATGCCGGTCGCAACTCAAGGCCAAATCCGCGAGAACGAAGTTCGAGGAAAGCTGAACGGCGGCGGGAATCTGATGACGATCCGCACCGGAGATGGTTCGATTCATTTAAGAAAGGGATGAAACGAGCTTCCGTTTTTCGCGTCCGTGAATGACTCGCGTTATACTCTTGGGTCTCACCGGTTTCGATTTCATAACAGGATTCGTTCGCTCTTCTGCAGGTGGAAAGCGGACTAGAAAAGGTCCCATGGCAAACCTACGCTCCGGCTTCGTTGCGCTCGCTCTCAGTTTTTGTTTTTCCCTCGCCAACGCGCAGCAACCTGCTGCCGCCAAATCTGAGCCGGTACTCGATGTTTCATCCATGGATCAGACCGTGGACCCGTGCGTGGATTTCTTTCAGTATTCCTGCGGCGGCTGGATCAAGAACAATCCGATTCCGGCGGATCAATCGAGCTGGGACACCTACTCCAAAATGCAGGATGAGAATACGGCGCGCTTGCGCGGCATTCTCGAAGAAGCGGCCGCCGCTGGCTCCGGACGCGACGCCGTCACGCAAAAAATCGGCGACCACTACGCTTCCTGCATGGATGACAAGACCGTGGACGCAGCCGGCATCAAGCCCCTGCAACCGTACCTGGACGCGATTTCCGGCATGCGCACGAAAGCGGATCTGGCGCAGGTCGCTGCAGACGCGGCCTACACCTCACACTACCGGCGCAGCACGTTGTTTTTCTTTAGTTCGGACCAGGACGCGAAAGATTCTACCCAGGTGATTGCGCAGGCGTTCCAGGGAGGCCTGGGCCTTCCCGACCGCGACTACTACTTCAAAGACGATGCAAAATCGCAGGAGCTGCGCAAGCAATACGTGGCGCACGTGCAGAAGATGTTCGAGCTGCTGGGCGACAAGCCAGAGACTGCCGCTGCGGAATCGCAGACCGTGATGCGGATCGAGACTGCGCTCGCCAAGGGATCTATGACGCGTGTGGATATGCGGGATCCACAAAAGCTTTATCACAAGATGACCGCGGCCGAACTTCAGACTCTGGCTCCGAATTTTCAGTGGGGCGGATATTTCAGCAAGGCCGGATTGCCCGCGCTGGCCAGCCTGAACGTAGCCACGCCGGATTTCTTCAAAGCGCTGAGCGAACAGATCGACAAAGAAGATCTGACGAACTGGAAGATCTACCTGCGCTGGCACCTGGTGCACGCCGCAGCTCCGCATCTTTCGTCCGCCTTCGTGAATACTGATTTCGAGTACTACGGGAAAACGCTGCAAGGCCTACAGCAGATCGAACCGCTCTGGAAGCGCTGCTCGAAGAATGTCGACAACCAGTTGGGCGAAGCGTTGGGCCAGGCCTACGTAACCAAGTATTTCGGCCCCGAGGCCAAGCAGCAGGCGCTCAAGATGGTGAAGGAAATCGAAGCAGCCATGGAGCAGGACATAAACTCGCTGCCGTGGATGAGCGCTTCCACCAAGCCGCGCGCGCTGGAAAAATTGCATGCCGTGGCCAACAAAATCGGCTATCCCGATAAGTGGCGCGACTACAGCAAACTGGAAATTATCCGCGGCGATGCCATGGGCAACGTTCTGCGCGCCGATCAATTCGAATTCAACCGCCAGCTCGCGAAGATCGGCAAGCCCGTCGATCGCGGCGAGTGGGGCATGACTCCGCCCACGGTAAATGCAGAGTATAACCCGCAGCTAAACGATATCAACTTCCCCGCGGGCGTGCTGCAGCCGCCAGCGTTCGATCTCACTTCTGACGCCGCGCCGAACTACGGCGATACCGGCGGCACCATCGGCCACGAACTGACTCATGGCTTTGACGACGAAGGCCGCCAGTTCGACGCGCAGGGCAATCTGCGTGAGTGGTGGACTCCCGACGACGAAAAAGAGTTCGTCAAGCGCGCGTCCTGCATCTCCGACCAGTATTCCACTTACACGATCGTCGACAACATCAAGATCAACGGAAAGCTCACCCTCGGCGAAGACATCGCCGACCTGGGCGGCCTGATTCTGGCGTACATGGCGTGGAAAGAAGATACAAAAGCGCAATCCCTGCAGCCCATCGATGGACTCACGCCCGATCAGCGCTTTTTCGTGGGCTACGGCCAGAGCTGGTGCGGCGCAACCCGACCCGAAACCATGCGCATGCGGGCGACGGTAGATCCGCATTCACCGGAAAAATACCGCACCAACGGCGTCGTCTCAAACATGCCAGAGTTCCAGCAAGCCTTTCACTGCAAGGCGGCATCGCCAATGGTGAATGCGAACCGCTGCAGAGTCTGGTAGGAAAGAACCGCCGCAGAATGCGTACCTGGAGCACCTACTGCTGTTCCATCTCGCCTTTGTCGGGGTTGTAGTAAAAGCGGAAGCGTAGAGCGAGATATTGTCCCCCGAACTCGGTGGGTAAAGGCGGGAACGGATCCGATGCGGTGATTCCGCCCCACGCTGCGCGGTCAAGGGCAGTATCGCCGGAAGTCGCTATCAACTTCATTCCTGCCACTTGTCCGTCCTTGGTGATCGCGAACTCAATCGCCAACTTCCCCTTTTTCATTTCGGCGGACGGCGGAATAAGGTGGTACCAGTTCTCTTTAACATCCTGAAGAATGCGTTGCAGATACGGGCCGAAATCCACGCCCTGAGTGTCGCTAAGAATCTCGAGAGCCCCCAGTTGGCGACCGTGCGCCCCAGTTCCGAGCCCGAAATCACCTCCCTGCCCGCCTTGTCCCGCTGCCCTCGAAGCCGCGGCGGCCTCGGTTGCTTCTTGCACTGCCGAGCCTGCCGTCACGGGATTCGCATATTTGGCGAACGCGTTGACCTGGCTGTTCGACCGCGCCGGCTCTTGCAGCTGTGCCAACCGGTTGGGGTCGCTGGGCGGATGTGTCGCTTGTGGGCCTGGCTGCGCCTGTGGCTGACTCTGCGCCATCGCGGGCGGCTGCTGCGCTGCCGGCTGCGGCGTTCTTGGACCACTCAATCCCGGCGCTCCCGGCGGAGGAGTCGCCAGAATCTTGCGCAGCTCCTTGGGATCGAGATGGCGCGACATCGCCATCCGATCCTTATCGGACATCACGTTGGTCTTGGGCCTGGGTACCTTCTGCAAGTCCGAAGGCAGCGCGAGAAAAGTTACGTCCTTGCCGTTGGTCAAATCTTTTTGCGACACCACCACCAAGGGGTGCCACGGAAGGTATTTCTCGATCAGCTTGAAATTCCACGCCACTATGAAGAGGAGCAGGTGAGCGATGATCGAGATCCAAGCCGCTTCCCGACGCCGCGAGCGAGACAGATCGTCCTGCAACTGAATCAGCAGATGGGGAACGTTCACATCGGGTACGCGATAGGCAGTCTCCCAATCACGCACGTCGTAGAGCCCAAGTTGCTCCGGCTGCGGCTTTTCGGGCGGGGCGACCGGGTCCTGAAATGGAATTTGCGTGATCGGCATGCGCTGGGACTAGCTCGTCTGGCTCGTTAGACTGCGATTCCCCCCTCAACGTTGCATCCGGCCTTCAAGGCATGGCGCAAGCGAAGGGTTAGGACCAAGTTATCTCTCATTTTCGCATCTTTCGCTGGATTCTCCCACCAGCAAATGGCCGGCGCCTTCGCCGTGTAAACATTTGTAAAACAGCAGCCGGATCAGCCACTTGCGAAGAAGCTGGGGGCTGATCAGGACGGCTTCCCGGTGACGGGGAGATTCACGCTTTGTCCATGCCGGCGGATGGCGTCGACGATGTCGAGGGCCAGGGCGAGCGCGCGGTGGCCGTCTTCCAGGGGTACGGCTGGCGTGGAACGCTTCTGCACCGCGCGCAGAAACGATTTCAGCTCCGCGTGCAGCGGTTCCTCCGAAGCTACTGGCGGTTTGCTGACCGCAATCTGAGGATTCACCGAGGGGGTTCCGGCCGCGCTTTGCCCAGCGCTGTTCTGTCCAGCGTCATTCTGTCCGACCGTGAAAACCAAAACCTCCTGGCGTCCGTAGTCGAGCGAAATGTACTGGCGCGGCTGAAAGAAGCGCAGCTTGCGCACCCGCTCGGTGGAAACTCGGCTGGCGGTAAGGTTCGCGACGCAGCCGGATTCGAATTCCAGCCGGACGTTCGCGATGTCCACCTTGCCGGAAAGAATGGGCAGACCAACGGCGCGAACTTCTTTGACCGGAGATTTCGCAAAGGCCAGCACAATATCCAGATCGTGAATCATCAGGTCGAGGACCACATCCACATCGAGCGAGCGCGGCGTAAAAACGCTGAGCCGGTGCACCTCGAAAAACATGGGCCGGGTCAACAGCGGCGTGGTGGCGCGCACGGCAGGATTGAAGCGCTCCAGGTGGCCAACCTGGGCAATGCGCTTGTGAGTAGCCGCCACCGCCAACAACTCATCTGCTTCTACAAGCGACGCGGCCACCGGCTTCTCGATCAGAACGTCGACGCCTTTTTCCATCAGTTCGCGCGCGGTCACAAGATGTTGCGCCGTGGGAGCAGCCACGGAAGCAGCCTGGATCTCACTGTGCGTGGTCAGCATCTGGCTGACAGAGCCGAACGATCGGCATCCAAATTCGCGGGCCACGGCATCGGCCCGGTTGACATCGGGATCGACCACTCCCACCAGGCGAACGGCTTCCCCCTGCCGCTCGAGTTCCTTGTAAACGCGGGCGTGGTTGCGCCCAAACACGCCGACCCCAACCACCGCGACCGAAATCGAACTCGGCGATGACAGAAGAAATCCTCAACGGCCAGTTGCCGGGAAAGATTGTAAACGCAAAGCTGGAAAAGAGCATCTGGATGACGGACCTGTAACATTACAGAAAGCTGGCGCAGCCGAGCCACGGTTGCGGAAAGCTGCGAGAGAAAGGATTCCGCCGCCCCATGAGAACCATCGCCCTCCTGACCATTTCAAATATTTTCATGACCTTCGCCTGGTACGGACATTTGAAGTATCGCAACGTGCCGCTCTACAAAGTGATTCTTATCAGCTGGCTGATCGCGTTCTTTGAGTACTGCTTTCAGGTCCCGGCCAACCGCATCGGCTCCTACGAGTTCACCGCAGTCCAGCTCAAGACCATCCAGGAAGTGATCACGTTGGTGGTCTTCTCCGTGTTCTCCGTGCTCTACCTCGGACAATCGATCCGCTGGAACCACGTAGCAGGATTCGCCATGATCGTAGGTGCGGTGGCGCTCATCTTCAAGCAGTGGTGAGTCGTAACTAAGAACTTCGTAATCGCAAAGGTTCGATTAAACGATCGTCGATTAAACGATCAGTGTGCTGGAACCTAGTGGCACTAAAACACAATGCGGCTCATGCTGTTTTGCTGGCCCCTGATCCCCGGCCCCGGGCCACTAGCTGCTTAATTTCGAACGTTTCACTTCCCCGGAGCTTTCGCCTTCTTCAGAATCGCAATCTGCCCCGCATGATAGAGCTCGTGCTGCGCCATGCCGTGCAGCATGTGACAGAAATCGTAGCGCTTGCCCGGCACGCGGTCGCGAAGGCGAGAGTCGGGCAGAGCCGCAACGGTTTTAACCAGCGCCCGATGAGTGCGCGTCATCTCGGCCACCGCTTTGCGCCAGGCCCCTGGCGTGGGATTCGCGACGGGCGGAAAATTCTCAGCGCCCTCAGGCTGGCATTTCTCTCCGCTCAACCGGACGAGGGCCGCTCCGTCCCAAGCTGCGACGTGCAGAACCAGTTCCCAAATGCTGTGGACGTCAGCCAGTGGCTTGGCCGCAGCCGTGGCAGCGTCAACCTCGGCAAGCAGTTCGAGCAGAGCCGGCCCGTGCCACGCGTTGCCATCAAACGCGCGGCTAAGCTGGTCCGCAATGCGGGCGGGTTCAGCCAACGCGGCCCCAGGCTTCCTCTTCATTTCCTAACCTCTCCTTGAGCCGAATCGGCAACCACCGCAATCTCGCCTGCGTTTGCCGCCTCGAGAATCGTCTCTCCATCCAGCAGCAGGCACTTTCCCGCATCCAGCGCCAGGCACGTCGCGCCGGCGTCGCGCATCACTTCAATCGTCTTCACCCCGATCACGGGCACGTCGAAGCGCATATCCTGATTCGGTTTCGCGATCTTCACCACGGTAAGCGCACGGCTGAGCGTGGACGCTTCGCCCTCCAGCGAACGCATGATCTGACCAGCGCGTTCAATGGCACCATCGGTCCCTTCCATGGCCTCCACTGCCACGCACGCCGCGTCGGCAATTACCACCGTCTGCCCAATGTCGTGCCGCGCCAGGTCCCGCGCCACGCCGCGCCCGTAATCAATGTTCTTGCGTTCCTGATCCGTGGGAGCACGCCGGCTCAGCACACCCGGTTTGACCAGCAGCGGCTCCAGCAGCCATGTGGAACTCTCGAGCCCAATACCCTCGTCCGCCAAAACCTTGGCCACGGCGCCCAGTAAAGAATCCGTATTGCGCGTGGTCAACGACAGCAACAGCTTCGCCAGCCGCCAGTCGGGACGAATGCTCGAAAAAATCTGCTTGTGCCGGACTTGTCCCGCCATAATGGCCCGGTGCACGCCCTCGCGCTGAAGAATTTCAATCAACTTCGAGAGTTCCCCCAGCGAAAACCAGTGAACTGCCGCCGCACCACGCGATTCAATCTCGGGAAAAGTCTCTTCCTTAATGGCAGCCACAACCACCTCGTATCCCTGCGCGCGCGCCGCGTCGAGCACAAGAAATGGAAACTTGCCGTTGCCTGCGATAAGCCCAAGACGCTGCATAAATCAGTTGTCAGTTGCCGGTTGTCGGTTGCCAGTCGGCAACCCAACAACTCTAGATTGAACCGATTAGACCGTTCAGAATCCTTCCCACTTCCGCTGATAACTTAAGGAGACGTTTTGTCTCCTCCGGCGATCTGGGTTTCCGTCTCAAGCAGCGAACCACGAGCATGGACGAGAAACTGCTTGAACTCTCCCGGCCTCAATCGACCCTGGCCCTCAGCGATGTTGCTCGGTACGGACACCACGGCGCGACGAAGCTGACTCCTCAGCCCAGATAACTCGTCCTTGGGAAATCCGCGAGTAGCCTTATATAAGTCTCTTCGGCGAGATCCATAGCCTTCTGCCATGCAATGAGGTCTTGACACGAAAGCCCCACCCCGCCTTCTAAAAGTCTTTACCGGCAACTGACAACTGCTACTTAATCACTCCCCGTTCCGAAGATTCGATAAACCGGATCAACAAGTCGACATCCTCCCCGCGATCCGCTTCCGCCTTGAGCTTTTCCAGCGCCTGCGACGTATTCATCTTCGATGCCAGCAAAGTTTTGTACGCGTGGTGGATTTTCGCGATCCGCTCCTTCGAGAATCCGCGCCGCTCGAGGCCAACTTTGTTCAGTCCGTAGGCATGCGTGCCGCGCGCAGCGGAAGTTACAGAGAACGGCAGCACATCCTGCGTGATAGTCGTGCCTCCGCCAATGTAGGAATGCGCGCCAATGCGCACAAACTGATGCACCGGGCACAATGCGCCAACCACGGCCCACTCTTCGACCGTGACGTGACCGCCGAGCGTGGCTCCGTTCACCAGCATTGCATGATCGCCGATCACCGAGTCATGTCCAATGTGGGTGTAGGCCATGATGAGAGTGTGGCTGCCAACTTTCGTCAGCCCTCCGCCTTTGACCGTTCCCCGATTGATGGTGACATACTCGCGGATCTCATTGTGCTCGCCAATTTCCAGCCGCGTGGGCTCGCCTTTGTAGGTCACATCCTGCGGAGCCATGCCAATCGCGCAAAAGGGAAAAAAACTGCTATGTGCTCCAATCTTCGTTGGCCCCTCGATCGCGACGTGAGAAATCAAGCGGCAGTTCTCCCCCAATTCCACGTGAGGCCCGATCACGCAGTAGGCGCCAACCTGGCACGACGCTGGAACTTTGGATTGGGGATCGATGACGGCCGTGGGATGAATGTTCATCTAACAATGTTCATCTAAGAAGGCTCATCTAAGAATGTTCATCGGAGAATATTCGTGGAAGTTTGAATCGCGAAATGGACGACGAGCGGTTTCCGCTCGCCCCGCCGCACTGACTCTATCCCGCAGTCTCGTCACTATCAGCGTCATCCGCGCCCGAACCTCGACCGCGCGAACTGTCGATCAGTTGGCACGATACCGTGGCCTCGGCCACGCGCCTGGTGCCAACATAGGCCGTGCCCTGCATCTTAGCCGCCGTCATTCCCGGGACGACTCGCCAGCCTTTCACTTCTACTTCCAGCCGCAACTGGTCTCCGGGGCTTACCGGACTCCGAAACTTGGCTCGCTCGATTCCGGTAAATACCATCACCTTATCGGCGCGGTCCTCCACTTCCGTCAGCAACAGCGCCCCGCCGGCCTGGGCTATCGCTTCCACGATCAGCACTCCCGGCATGATCGGCAGCCCCGGAAAGTGGCCGGCAAAAAACGGCTCGTTAATGGTCACGTTCTTGATCGCGACAATGCGCTCCTTGCGCTGCAACTCCAGCACGCGGTCAATCAGCAGAAAAGGATAGCGATGCGGAAGGATGCGCAGGATTTCGTGGATATCCAGCACGGTCTTGGCCACGCCCGGCGCTTCCTTCACAGCAGGAGTGCTCTCAGTCATAATTCGCCCCAAACAGCTTAAAGATTATACTGTAACGCACCATGTGGGGACGGGCACTCTTGCCCGTCCGTCGAGCGCAGCTCGGCAAGTTTTTTTTGTCTCGGTAGAACGCTGACGCCGTACCGTACGGCGGGACTCATCACCCTTCCAAACACGGAAAGAGGAGCAATGCCCAGCAAGAAATCACACGCGAAGCGAGGACCATCCACGGCCTGGCGCGACCGCCTGCATTATTTCGAAGCCCGGCAGGAAGAAATGGTAGAAGCGGCTCGCGAACTGGTGGAGATCGAATCTCCCAGCGACAACAAATCCGCCGGCGATCGCCTCGGTGGATTCCTGGCAGAGAAATTTCGCGTCATGGGCGGCGAGACGCGCCTGCACCGCACCGAGACCTATGCGGATCATTTGCAAATCAATTTTCCCGGCCGCGGCGCCGCAGCCCCGGTTCTGCTGCTGGGACATTTCGACACGGTCTATCCGTTGGGTACGCTGGCGACCATGCTGTGCGGCGTTGCCGGTGATCGTCTCCATGGCCCCGGCGTCCTCGACATGAAGGCAGGCATCGTCCTCATGATGGAAGCGATCGCAGCCCTGAAAACATGGCATGGCGAACTGCCGCGCCCGGTCACGGTTTTTCTGGTGTCGGATGAGGAAGTCGGCAGCAACTCGTCTCGCCCGACCACATTAGCGTTGGCCCGAGAGTCGGCGGCTGTGCTGGTACTCGAACCCGCAGCCGGACTCCGCGGAGCGTTAAAGACCGCGCGCAAGGGAGTGGGCGAGTACACGCTGAAGGTGGAAGGCGTGGCCGCGCATGCCGGCCTCGATCCTGGGAAAGGCCACAGCGCCATCCTGGAGCTTGCCCGCCAGATCACAGCCATCTCGAAGTTCAACGATTTGCGGAGCGGGCTCTCGGTGAATCCAGGAATCATTCAGGGCGGCACGCGCACCAACGTAGTTGCCGCCGAAGCCACGGTAAAAATCGACGTTCGCATCAGGAACGCGAAACAGAAAGTTGGCATCGACCGCAAGCTGCGATCGTTGAAGCCCTTCGACAAACATTGCCAACTGGAGATCACCGGTGGCATCAATCGTCTGCCCATGGAACGCACCGAAGGGGTGGTCGCGCTCTACGAGAAAGCCCGCGAAATTGCCCGCGAGACGGGCTGGAAGCTGGACGAAGCCGCCGTAGGCGGAGGCTCCGACGGCAACTTCACCGCAGGGATCGGCATTCCCACGCTCGACGGCATGGGCGCAGTGGGCGAGGGCGCCCACGCCGTGCACGAGCACATCGTCATCTCCGAGTTGCCGCGCCGCGCCCTGCTTCTGGCGGCCCTGATTGAACAGGCCTGATCGAAAAAACAAGCTCGAAGAAGCACAGGTTAAAAAAAATATAACCGGCCGATCCCGGAACCATCACATGCTCAAGTTCATGGTCGTCATCTACAAGCGTCCCGAACTGACTCGCGAGCAGTTCCGGAAACATCTGCGTGAAATTCACGGTCCTCTGGCAAAGAACCTGCCGGGCCTGAGGAAGTACGTGCAGAACTACATCTGCGCCGATCCCACTCGGAAGCCGGGATGGGACGCCGTGGTCGAGCTCTATTTCGACGATTGGTCGAGCATGGAAGCAGCCTGGGCAAGTCCGCAAGGAGCGGCTTCCGACGCCGACCTGCCCGCTTTCGTTGACTTGACTCGTACCACCTGGTCAGCTGTCGACGAAGTTGCTGTTTTGGGGTGACGTTACTGTTTTGCGGTAAAGACGAGGAAGTAGTCCATCTTGTCGCCCTTCACAAAATCGTAGCTCTCGAGCAATCGATAACCGGCCTGGGTCGCCTCCCGAATCACGACCTCGCGCCCCACTCCGTGATCTTCGCCGTTTCCATTGCGATCGATGATTCCAAGTTTGGCTCCAGACCGAAGCGCAGTCCGCAGATTCTGCAGCAGCGTCACGGGCTTCGCGACCTCGTGGTAGGTCTTCAGCATCAAGACGCTATCGATCGTGTTCGCAGGCAGTTTCGGATCGTCCGCCTGGCTGAGAATGGTTTTCACATTGTCGATTTTTTCCTTTTGCAGCCGGTCGCTGATGTACTGAATAGCCTCGGGATTGATATCCACCGCGTAAACGACGCCCGCGTCGCCCACGCGTTTCGCGGCGCGGACCGTGAACCATCCGGAACCCGCGCCGATGTCCGCAACCGTTTTCCCTGCTGCGATTCCGAGAACGTCCATCACGCGGTTTGTCTGCAAACGCTCGTCCCGCCCCGGGGACTCGAAAATCGAAAGATCTCCGGTGTAAGGCTCACTGGTCTTGCGTTGTGCAGTGGATGCTTGACCCGCACTCTGTGCGGAAACGTGCGCCGGAATTTGAACTGACAGTAGCGCGAGTGTTAAGACGATGTAAAGTTTGCGCATCACGAATAACCTCCAAAGCATTCTTACTACCAAGAATAGACGCCGAGCGAGCGCCTTCGTGAGTACGTCGGATTTGGATGCGGACGAATCCATTGCGGCGCATCGCCTTTTTTGACTCCGAAGTTGCCATAGCCTAGACTTCTCACAGGGAGTCCTTGGAGGAGTTATGGGTGAGGGCCTTTTTCAACCGCTGCATATTCTGCTGATCGTCGCCATTGCGCTTCTGGTGTTTGGCACCAGCAAGTTCTCGGCGCTCGGCAAGGGTCTCGGCGAAGGCATCCGTAACTTCAAGGCCGCGATGAAAGAAGGGGAAGAACCGAAGAAAGAAGAAAAAATAAAAGAAGAAGAGAAGAAATCCTAGCTCCGCCTCGCTTCGCCTCAAATTCTTCGTATTCTGCGCCTTTGCTCTGCAACGATGGAATACAAAGCCCCCGACTCAGAGCGCCCCCTGTTCACGCAACATGCGGTAAACCAGCGCCACGGGAAGTCCCACCACATTGCTGTAATCCCCTTCAATGCGCGGAATCCAGCGCGCAGCAATCCCTTGAATCGCATAAGCCCCAGCCTTATCCATAGGCTCACCGGTTGCAACATATTCGCGAATGTCTTCGTCAGACAATTCACTCATAGTCACAAGCGTAGTCTCCGAAGCAGTTGCCAGTTGCCGGTTGCCAGTCGTCAGTTGCTCATCCACGTTTCGCAGCGCTGGCCCAGTGTGTGTCGTGCTCTTACTGGCCCCTAGCCTGTGACCACTGACCACTGCCCCGCCGTTACTGACCCCTGCCCCCCGACCCCTGGCCCCTGCCCTTACAACGCAGACCCCCGTGATCACTTCATGAACCCGCCTCGACAACAACCGCAACATGCGCGCCGCATCGGCAGCATCGCGAGGTTTGCCGAGAATATTCCCGTCGACTACCACGATCGTGTCTGCTCCCAGGATGCAGTCCGCGGGCCGGCTCCGGGACACTGCCACCGCCTTCTCCCGCGCCAGCCGCTCGGCGCAATCGCGCGGCAACTCGCCGTCGCGAACTCTTTCCTCGATCGCAGCAGCCTGCACCACAAACGGAATCCGCGCGTTGCGCAGAAGTTCCTGCCGGCGCGGCGACCCGGAAGCAAGGATGAGCATGCCATTTGATTCTAGCGAAGAAGTCAAAACCATCGCTGCATGCCGCGGTCTTGGGAAGGGTGGAGTAAGCCGTTGAAACTATGTCCGCGCTTTAGCACGCGAGATGGGCTCTTCCCGCATGGCTGCGGACATAGGAGATCGTCACAGCCTCCAGCCACTTGTCGCCCTCTCATCGACTCAGCCGGCAGTCAGCTCGATGCGATTCCCAAACGGATCGAAGATGTGGCAGCGCCGAACCCCCGGAAGGCTTTCGTCATCCTTAGTTTCAACTCCCGCAGCACGCAGGCGCGAAGTCAGCCCGTCATAATCAAAACAACGCAATGCCGGATGCGCCTTCTTCGCAGCACGAAAGTCTTCTTCCGCTCCAAGATGAAGTTGCACCCCGCCGCTGGCAAACCAGCATCCCCCGCGCTTCGCCAGCTTCGGCGGCTTGGGAATCTCGACCATGCCGAGCAGATCGCGATAGAACCGTCGCGCACTCCCTTCCTCGCCCACCGGCATCGCCAGCTGCACGTGATCAATCGCGGCGAAAGGCGCTTCCGCCATGCTCCCATGCTAACCGAGAACCGCAAGCCCGAAGCCCGCCCCTGTTAGAATAAGAGATTAACCCGCATCGATCCCGCATCCTATGGACGCAGCGTTCCTCCGCAATTTTGCGATCATCGCGCACATTGACCACGGCAAGTCCACGCTGGCCGACCGCCTGCTGGAGCTGACCGGCTCACTCAGCGCGCGCGAGATGCAGGCCCAGGTCCTCGACTCCATGGACCTCGAGCGCGAGCGCGGCATCACCATCAAAGCCCACGCCGTGCGCATGATGTATACCGCGCTGGACGGCCACACCTACCAACTCAACCTCATCGACACTCCCGGCCACGTCGATTTTTCTTACGAAGTTTCGCGCGCGCTCGCCTCCTGTGAAGGCGCTCTGCTCGTAGTGGATGCCTCCCAGGGCGTCGAAGCGCAAACCCTGGCCAATTCGTATCTTGCCATCAATCACGGCCTCGAAATTATTCCCGTCATCAACAAGATCGATCTGCAAAGCGCCGACATTCCCCGCACCAAAGAAATGATCGAAAGCGCGGTCGGCCTCGACGCCTCCGACGCCGTGCTCATCAGCGCGAAAACGGGCCAGGGTGTCCCCGACGTGCTCGAAGCCATCGTGAAGCGCGTTCCTCCACCCAAAGGAAATCCCGACAACCGCCTGCAGGCCCTGGTTTTCGATTCCTGGTTCGACGCCTATCGCGGCGTCGTCGTGCTCACTCGCGTCTTCGAAGGCACCCTCCGCAAGAATCAGCGAATTCGTCTGTGGTGGAACGGCACCACCTTCGACGCCGAAACTCTCGGCGTCCTCACGCCCAAGCCCGTCGAGATCGACGAACTGAAAGCCGGCGAAGTCGGCTTCGTCATCGCCAACATCAAAAACGTCGCCGACACCAAAATCGGAGACACCATCACCGACGACACCAACCCCGCCATCGAGGCCCTCCCCGGCTTTGAAGAAATCAAGCCCATGGTTTTCGCCGGACTCTACACGGTCGACGCCCACGAGCACACCCGCCTCCGCGAAGCCCTCGAAAAACTTCGCCTCAACGATTCGTCATTTTTCTTCGAGCCGGAAAGTTCCGTCGCTCTCGGTTTCGGTTTCCGCTGCGGCTTTCTCGGCCTGCTCCATATGGAAATCATTCAGGAGCGCCTCGAGCGCGAGTTCGCGCTCGAACTCATCACTACCGCGCCCGGCGTGCGCTACAAGATCTACAAGACGGACGGCAAAATGATCGAAGTCGATAATCCTTCGCGCTGGCCCGACCCCAGCGAAATCGCCAAAATTGAAGAGCCTGTGATTCTCGCAACCATCCTCACCAACGAAGAATACGTCGGCGGAATCCTGAAGCTGGTCGAGGACAAACGCGGCAAGCAGAAGACTTTCGAATATGTCAGCTCCTCCCGCGTCATGTTGCATTACGAGTTGCCGCTCAACGAAATCGTGCTCGACTTCTACGACCGCCTCAAATCCGTCTCCCGCGGCTACGCTTCGCTCGATTACCATCTCGCCGATTATTGGGAATCACCCATGGTCAAGCTCGACATCCTGGTCGCAGGCGAACCCGTCGATGCTCTCTCCGTAATCGTGCACCGCGATTTCGCCTACGAACGCGGCAAAGCGCTGGTTTCCAAAATGCGCGAACTCATTCCCCGGCAAATGTTCGAAGTAGCAATCCAGGCCTCCATCGGCGCGAAAATCATCGCCCGCGAAACTGTCTCCGCCATTCGCAAAAATGTCATCGCCAAATGCTACGGTGGCGACATCAGCCGCAAACGCAAGCTCCTCGAGAAACAAAAAGAGGGCAAGAAACGCATGAAGCGCATCGGCCGCGTCGACATCCCCCAGGAAGCCTTCCTAGCCGTCCTGAAAGTCGGCGAAGACAGCAACTAGGGCGAGGACGGGTTCATGGGCGCACGGGCACTCCTGCCCGTCCATCGCCCGGAGCGCGATTTTTTTTCCACTGCACCGGTGATGGCGCTGAGGTTCTTTGCTCATCTCCAAATCCGAGCGCTCAAAATCCGAGCGCTCCATTAACATCCACTGCGAAATTCTCCCGGGCAACTGCCGCGCCCCCGGCCCCATCTGACCAATTCTAGGAAGTTCGTTCCTGGAACTTCAGGTCCGGCGCCGGGGTCTATCCTCTCGACCATCCGCTCGGTCTCGCCTGGACCGTCCCGCGGGAGGGAATTCCATGTCCCTGATTACGCTTCAAATCACTCCCCGATGCGCCCGTTTCCCGCACATTCTTCTTGCGGCTATCACTCTGGCGGCGTTGTGCGCAGCGCAATTCGCCGAATCGCAATCCCCGCAGCCGAGCGCGCAGCAAGCCAATCCGCCCGAAGCAGAAAAGGGTCGGCTCGTCCGGCGTCAGGCAGCTCTGGCCATGCTCGACCTGGTTCTCGCCGGCGCGAAAAGCTTGAGTCTGCCGCAGAACCGTATCGCGATTGCGTCCGAAGCATTTCCTTTGCTCTGGAATCGCAACGAGTCTCAGGCGCGCGCCCTGGCGACCGAGATGGCCGGCGACTTCGCGCAGGCCGCCAGTCGACCGCAGGAAACCCCTGATCCCAACTCCCGCCCATCGCTGCGCCAGCAATGGCAAGTCGTTTTACGCACCATCGCGCAGAGCGATGCAGAATTGGCTCTCAGCTTTATGAACGCCTCCCGTTTGTCGGTGCAGTCCGGAAATCCCGAGCAGGATGAAGTCGAAGAGCGTCGACTGCGCCTTGAGTTGGCCGCGCAGCAAGCAGCTCACGACCCGCGCAACGCGTTGCGTGCCGCGGAAAAAGATCTCCAAACCCCCGGCGACCTGCCCTGGGAACTCATCAACTTGTTGGCTCAGGTGGCTGCCAAGGATCCGGAAGCCGGAACCCAGCTGTTGCACGACATAGTCGCCCGCGTTCGATCGACCGATCTCTCTTCCCCCAATGGCGACTTCAATTTCGCGCTCAACCTGCTGAACTCGCAGGCATCCACATCCAACAACGGCACAACTCCCGAAGACACTCTGCATACTCTTGCCGACTCCATTGCTTCGACCGCCTTGAACCCACAGTTTCCCGATCCCATGCTGCGCACTCTGCAGGCATCTCTGCCGGCTTTCGAACAGTTCGCTCCCAGCCGGGCGCAGGCGCTGCGCCAGAAACTCGCCGAATATTTTCAAGCGCTCACTCCAGAACAAAAAAGCTGGGACCAATTCAGCGACGCGCAGGCCAGCGGAGATCCCAATCGACTTCTCGCCGCAGTCGAACAGTCGCCCGAGGACGTTCGTTCCAACATTTCCCAGCAAGTCGCGTGGCAGTTCGCCAACAATGGCGATCTGCCGCGCGCTCGCCAGGTCGCGGAGAGCCTCACCGATCCCTTGCAGCGCGAACAGGTCCTGCAGCAAGCGCTGCGTCAATCCGCATGGAACGCCTGTAACCAGGGAGATTTCGCGGCGGCCCGTCAACTCGCACAACAGATCACGCCCGAGGAAGATCGCGCCACCCTGCTGGCGCAATTCGCTGTGAACGCAGTTGGCGCCCGGCAGGAAGCCATCGCTCAGGAAATGCTCGAGGAAGCCAGCGGCCTGCTCGCGAGTCGCACTCCCGGCGCTGCGCTTTTCGCGGCGCAATTGCAGGTAGCGCAGGCATTCGCGCGACTCAAGCCCGCGCGCGCCGTGCCCCTGCTCGAGCGCTCCGCCAGCCAACTGCAGCTAGTGCTCGCCGCCGCCGTCGCAATAGACGCGTTCCTGCCCTTCCAGCGCTCGTTCGAGGGCGGCGAGCTGATCTTGAACACTGGCTTCCTGTTCAATTCGCTGATCGAGCCCTATGTCCAGGCCACCGCGGAACTGGCGAACTACGATCTGCCCGCGGCCCGCATCCTGGCCGACCGCCTTCCGCTTCCCGAGGCGCGTCTCATGGCGGAACTATCCGTGGCTCGCGCCGCCCTCGGAGACTCCACGCCCGCGGCGGCACGGGTTTCGCTAGATGGCATCGTTGGGGGGTTAAGGCAGTTGATATCGATGCGCTAACATCCCCACCGTGGTCGCGGCAAAACTCTCCAATGTGGTGATGCCGTTCGAACGTAAGGTTACCGCTAAACGCACGGAGCAGCCTAGGGAACGTTCGGAGCACCGTGGAAGAGCGGCGCTTCCAGCGCCGCGTAAAGCTCCCAAAACGAGAGCGCGGCTTCAGCCCTCGTGGTCGCATTTCGTCTCCACAACGAAATCCTGTCGCGCAGAAGAAAAATCGATTGGGCAATCCGCGTTTTCCGCAGGCCGCGACCCCGTAAGAAGCTGCCCGCGACCCCAAAATCGGCTACAAACCGAAGGGGCTAGAACGTCCAGATGTGCAAATCTCAAAACCGTGACGAATTGGGCGGTATTCGGTAAAGTTGTGTGTTAATCCCGCGTGAATTGCCTAACTGGTTACTACTCAGCCACTTAAAGCTCAAGTCTGACTCCTGGTCAAACCGGCCGCCCGGTATTTACTCCAAGAAATTTGGCAAGCGCTTTTCAATTCCACAAGCTTTCCACAGGCCCACTTCGAATTCAGCAATCCCGTTGCAAGCTCAACTTCCTACAGTGTTTACCGTATCGGGATAGTAGGCCTTCACTGCCCTCACGCTCACTCTTCCGGCCCAATTCCGCCCTCCGCGACGGTCTCAAATCTGGTGCAGTTCTTCAAGAACGCCAGATGAATTCTCCCCGTCGGACCGTTGCGCTGTTTAGCAATAATGATCTCCGCCCGCCCCTGCAAATCCGGATCGTCCTGCTTGTAGACCTCTTCGCGAAAAATAAACATCACCAGGTCGGCATCCTGCTCAATCGACCCCGATTCGCGCAGATCCGAAAGCTGCGGACGGTGGTCGCCCCCCCGGCTCTCCGGTGCGCGGCTCAACTGAGAGAGCGCGATCACCGGCACCGCAAGTTCCTTGGCCAGCGCCTTCAGTCCCCGCGAAATCGCTGAAACCTCCTGCGTCCGGTTCTCGTAGCGCTTGCCCCCTCCTGACATCAGCTGCAGATAATCGATGATGATCAAATCCAGCTTCCCCGCCGATTGCTTCAGCCGCCGCGCCTTGGCCCGCATCTCGCTGAGAGAAATGCCGGCAGTATCGTCGATGTAAATAGGCGCGTGCGCCAGCTGTTCCATCGCGCGCACCAATTTCTTGGTATCGTCCTGCCACAGCGACCCCGTCCGCATCTTGTGCGCATCCACTCGCGCCTGCGAACAAAGCAACCGCAGCAGCAACGCTTCCCGCGACATTTCCAGCGAGAACACCCCCACCACCTGCCCATCCTCAATCGCCGCGTTCTCCGCGATGTTCATGGCAAACGCCGTTTTCCCCATCGAAGGCCGCGCCGCAATAATCGCCAGATCAGAACGCTGCAGCCCGCTGGTCATCTCATCCAGGTCGGTATAGTGCGTCGCCAGTCCCGTGATGCGCTGCCCGCGCTGCAGCAGCGCGTCGACCGACCCGAACGATTCGCGCACAATCTCCTGCACGCCCATAAACCCGCGCCCAATGCGCTTCTCCGAGAGCTGAAAGATCGCAGCCTCGGCGTCACTGAGCACATCTTCGGCCGCATCACTCTGATCCGCCGCCCGCGCAATCGCCGTGTTCGCCGCATGAATCAGCCCACGCAGCAGCGCCTTGTCGCGCACAATCTTGACGTAGTGCTCAATCGACGGCCGGTCCGGAACCCCCTCCACCAGGCTCGACACATACGCCACATCCCCGATCGCCTGCAGATCCTTATGCCGATCCAGCTCCTCGATCAGCGTGATCATGTCAATCGGACGCGAAGACTCCGCCAGATCCACCATCCGCGAATAAATCCGCCGGTGCGAGTCCAGCGAAAAATCCTCGACTCGCAAATGCTCCGCCGCCTGGTTATAAGCAAAGTTGTCCAGCAGAATCGCCCCCAATATCGAGCGCTCCGCTTCCACATTCGCCGGCAGACTGCTGATGGTGTATTCGGAAGTTGCCATTTAGTCAGGACCTTTCAATTTCGATTATGAAGGAGGGCGAACGAAAAACGAAATGTAAAATAGGTTGAGCTCTGGTTCCTCGTCCGCCACCGATCCGCGCGCGATCAAGAACAGTGCATCACGAGGAAGCGAAAAGAGGACGAAGATTCGGTGACACCTGTGCACATGTTGTGCACTCCGCATGTTTTCTGTGGAAGTCGCGCGAAAACAGGTCCCGAACAAAAGTCCGCGCAAATCCGCGGCGCGAGAGCAGTTTTGAAGTATGAAATAAAAGTTTTGAAAATAAAAAATGCGGCGCAGGCCAGCCACCCGCGCCGCATCGTCCGTGGATCTTCTGGCTCGCCTCATCCGCCACTCGCGCGGCGGGATGATGCTTCTGGCCCATCAGCGCTCCCGAGGGAGTGCCGCATTTGCCAAAGCTGGCCGCACTTGTGATCTTGCGATCACAAAGCGCAACCGCTGCGGGAGCCGACAGCCCACTCCCACTCGTGAGCGGGATCGGGGAGGAGGCCGCAACGCCCGGGCAACCAGTTCGCGTTCGCACGCGGTTCCGGAATGTCCCCCGGCGATTCACCCTCGAGAATCACCGGCTGCTGCAGGCCCTGCCGCAATCATCCGGCAAGCTCAGAAAACTCTCACGTTTTCGCTGCAGCCACTCTCCGTCACAACCCCGCCCCCCGCAACAAAAAAACAGCCCGCCCTTGTGCGAAAACTGTGGACGAAAAGTCTTCCTTGTGGAAACCCGAGGAAAACTGAGAACCTGCCGGTTCGCTGGGCAAACTCGCGTGAGCCAAGCCAGATCGCTGGACAGAATTCTTGACCTTCAGAACCCAGCGAACCTCCGATTCCACCGCGTGGACTACGGCATAGCATCGAGCCGCGAAGTCGGTCACCCGTCCGTTTCGCAGACCTGAAGCGACCGCCAAACTTGGAAAAAAATAGGCTGCTCTTCCTAAATCGAAGCCCCTCCCTGCCATTGGCACCAAAATTGTCGCTTTTTAGCTATGAAATTAACAAACATGGTACACTTGGCACCATAAATGTCCATTATCGCCCATGACTCTTGCTGAACGTTTAAAGAAATTCCAAGATCGAGGGTTCCGAGCTGAAACAGCTGCCGTGTTGGTGCTCATCGAGGAGGCACTGCACAGCCTTTTCACCAGTTTTACGGACACGTTTGTGCTTTTCGGTGGGGCGACTCTCGTCTTGTTTTATGGAAGTCAGAGGCATTCCGGGGACATCGATCTCTTACCCAATTGTGATGAAATCCCGACAGCTGAGAGGGTCATCGATTCCATATCGCCCGCGCTTGGCGAAGACAGGCGTTCGGACTGGCTCCCCTGGCAATCAGCACAATTGCCGATAGCGAGTATCTTCTTAAAATCAAAGTGGAATCGAAAGATCAACAAACCCTGTTCACGATCGATGTCTCGCGGACTTCGGCAGTCATACAAAGCGAACTTGTTGAGCAGTCGATCCTCACGGACGACGCTATCGTCAAATACCCAACCCGAAATTTGCTTCTGCTGCACAAAGCCGAAGCCTTCCTAGGCAGGAAGAACGTTAAGTGTAGAGACGCTTTTGACATCAAGATCCTCAAGGATTCAGGGGCAGAATTGGATGGGAACTTCAAATTCCATCTACAAGACGGAGTTGTGTCGGACCGGCTTGAAGATCCGGACTTTATCAACCAACGAATTGCCGCGGTGACGCCGAAACGCTGCGAGTCTGAGCTACGCGAATACCTTCCCGAAGACGTGTATCGACAGCTTGCAGAAAACGAATTTGAGCCGCTGCGGCAATCCCTGCGCGATCTATTCGCGGAGTGGCTAGAACAATGAAAACGTCACGCATCGATTGGGCGAAGTTCATTTCGGAAGAAGCTAAGGTCTCTCCACTATTGAAGTCGGATGAGATTGCCCGCCGTCTAGCAATGTCTGAGTTAATTGTCCGCAGATCGTTTCTCAGACTGGCGAAGAGGGGGATGATCGAACACTTTGCGAAGAAGTGGTTTATCAACCTGCTTGCGCGAGACTTCTCGGGCCGTGAGCTTGTGAATCTTCTCCGGCCCCGATCATATGTTTCGCTTCAAACGGTCCTTCGAGAGGCGGGCGTAAGCTCACAGACGCCAGTTTCGATCACCGGAGTTACTACCGGCGAACCGGCATCGTTCAGTTCGCGCACGGTGTCGATAACGTTCAGACATATCAAAGCCAGTCTCTATTGGGGGTTCCAAGCACGAAGAACCCTATACGGGACCTACAACACTGCAGAACCAGAGAAGGCTCTGTTGGACTGGTTTTACTTGGCGCGAAAGCGGGGAACTGAAGCAATCACCGACGAGTTCGACCTCCGCAAGCTTGATCGCGACAAGCTTCTGTTGTACGCGCAAAAATATCCACGACCTGTAAAGTTCGAACTGCTTGAGTCGCTGGCTCGTAATGGTGCTGTTCTTTCGAACGGGAAGTCGTCCGCTTCGCGTGAAATCAAGAGATAGCAGCTCTAATGAGTGGTAGAACCTCGTACGGGTGCTCCTCTTATGATTTGGCGTTGGGCTCTTAGCCCGAGAACCGCCGGCAAAGCGCTTCACGGGCAAAATGACAACGAACTGTGGAAATCCAGAAAAACCGACAAACTTTATTACACAGTTGCACATTTGTCATTTTAGATGAAAAGGGAACAGAGCCATTTATAGGTCGCAAAATCAGGCACTTGCAAGGAGAGCCGCGATGGCGGAACTGGCAGACGCAGCGGACTCCAGATTGGCGACTGCCACGTGGAGTCTATTACGTGAAGGCGGTAATCACATCCTCGGGCAACAAGTGTATTGGTAGGTTTCGCCTACTAAATGAGGTAGACCCTCTGGACAGCCTTCCGTTTGACGCCTCTTCTAGATGACAAAGGAAAGCTTGACTAGGCGGGTGGCCCATCCTTCGCGTTTCGAAGGGTGGGACACCGCGGACCCTGACCGGTCTCAAAGAAAAAAGGGCACCGCCGAAGCCGTGCCCCAAGAAAGTATTTTCTCCGTGACTCTGTGTCTCCGTGGTGAAAGCTCTTAGTCTTTCACTCCATCCATAAACGCCCGCAGCTTCCGCGATCTTGACGGATGGCGCAGCTTGCGCAATGCTTTGGCTTCGATCTGGCGGATGCGTTCGCGGGTTACGGCGAAGCTCTGGCCGACTTCTTCCAGAGTGTGCTCGCTGCCGTCTTCGAGGCCGAAGCGCATTTTGATTACTTTTTCTTCGCGCGGGGTCAGCGTGCGCAGGACCTGTCCAGTCTGGTCCTTGAGGTTCACGTTGATCACGGCTTCGGCTGGCGAGACTACGGCGCGGTCTTCGATGAAGTCGCCGAGATGCGAATCTTCCTCTTCGCCGATTGGCGTTTCGAGAGAGATAGGCTCCTGCGCGATCTTCAAAACCTTCCGCACTTTCGCCACCGGAATGTCCATGCGCTTGGCGATTTCTTCCGACGTAGGCTCGCGTCCCAGTTCCTGCACCAACTGCCGCGAAGTGCGGATCAGCTTGTTGATGGTTTCGATCATGTGCACCGGGATGCGAATCGTACGCGCCTGATCAGCGATGGCGCGGGTAATCGCCTGCCGAATCCACCACGTGGCATACGTGGAAAATTTGTAGCCACGGCGGTATTCGAATTTGTCCACGGCTTTCATCAGGCCGATGTTGCCTTCCTGAATCAGGTCGAGGAACTGCAGACCGCGGTTGGTGTATTTCTTGGCGATGGAAACCACCAGGCGGAGGTTGGCCTCGATCAGCTCGCGCTTGGCCTGCTCCGCGTCCATGTCGCCCTGGATG
>Ga0209006_10000747_pt1 | contig 29969 bp, 29 predicted proteins | sample JacPin_JW_Ref_O2_FD_188567 | JGI IMG/M metagenome (GOLD analysis project Ga0209006, IMG submission 188567) | Forest soil microbial communities from Algoma, Ontario, Canada - Jack Pine, Ontario site 1_JW_Ref_O2 (SPAdes) (version 2) | ecosystem: Environmental > Terrestrial > Soil > Boreal...
AAAGATATGTCGGTGGGCGCGCTGGCTTATGACAGCGTGCCGCTCTCCAGCGCGGCTAAACTCGATTATTTTTCTCCCGAGTTTCAGTCGCTCGTGACTGATAAAGGCGCAATGATTCTGCACATGCTGCGCTGGGTGGTGGGTGAAAAGGATTTTCTGAAGATCATGCGCGATTTCGCGACAAAGTATGCGGGAAAGACCGCGACTACAGATGATTTCCGCGAACTCACCGAGAAAGTGTACGGAGAAAAACTAACCTGGTTCTATTCCCAGTGGATGGATTCCACGAGCGCTCCGGAATTCAAAGCCAAGTACACGGTCTACCGACTGGGCAGCAACAAAGGCTTCCGCATCGTCGGCGCCATCAATCAGGATCTCGATCTGTTTCGCATGCCGGTTAATTTGAGAATCGATACCGATGGACGAACCGAAGAGAAACGTATCGAGGTAGTAGGCACCGATTCTCCGTTTTCGGTGGAAACCTTCGGACGTCCGCGGCGGATTTCGATCGATCCTCAGAACCGAGTTTTGACAAATTCGAAAGACATCAAGTTGCGATCGTCGATTGTGCGCGGCCAGGGGTTGACGCAGCAAGGCGATCTTGCCGGAGCTCTGGCGGAATTCAACAAAGCCCTCGAAGCCAACAAGAATAGTTCCCTGGCACATTACCGGATCGCCGAGGTGTTCTATCTACAAAGCAATTATCAGGCGTCCGCCAATGCCTATCGCGAATCGCTGAACGGCGATGGCGAGCCGCGCTGGACCGAGGTCTGGAGCCATCTGCAACTTGGCAAAATCTTCGATGTAACCGGACAGCGGGAACGCGCCATCAACGAGTACCGGCAGGCCATTCAAACCAACGACAATACCCAGGGCGCGCTCGATGAAGCGCGTCGCTACATGCAAAAGCCTTTCGAGCGGGAAAAAGGAACCTAGGCTAAGAAATACGGCCCATATCGCCAGGCGAATGGCGGTACGGGCCAGGAGGGAACGATTCAGAATATAAATCGGGGCCCCGTTTAATGTCAAGTAAGTTTATCGACTTTATTTAAGTGTCTGTAAGCGCCGGCAAAACAGACGAGAAAGCCGGCTTGGTGGGAACTGGCAGCGATGCAAAGGACGGGCACCTATGTGTTTCTCGAGTCATCAGCCCAACTTTATCCGTGGCCGCGAATCTTATATTATTAGTTTGTTATGGCTTTTCCCATCAAAGTTTGCAGCATTTGCTCAGAGGAGTTTGAGCTGAAACCAGATAAACCGGGCTTCGCCAATCGCTGCCCCGACTGCAGCGAATCTGAGACGCTTGAAACCAGGCGCCCGATGGTGGATGCTATCCAGCGCAAGACCGAGAGCGAAGCCAATGAGGCTCGCCGGCAGGCCATGCGCGACCTTCTCTACCGCAGGGACAGCTAAACAAATTTTAGCGGCGCTCTAACTGCGCCGCTCAGCGACAGGAAGTCACTACCTATGAGGCCGTATTGACGGGAGAAGAACTCAAAAAGCATCTCGATGCCGTTGAGAAGAGTCCCAAAGAAATCGCGGCAGCGGTTTCCGGCTTGCAGGATAAGGTTCTGCGCTACAAGCCTTCCGCCGATAAATGGTGCGTGCTGGAAATTCTCGGCCACCTGGCCGATATCGAGATCGTCTACGGATACCGTGTACGGCAGATGCTGGCTGACACCAAGCCTGTGATCGCTCCGGTTTATGTGAACGCATGGGCTCGCAATCTCAACTACATGTCCTCGCCTGCTTCTGAGTTGGTCGCTTTCTACGGTTTGGGACGTCACCACAACCTTCGTTTGTTGAGAAACCTGAAAGCTTCAGATCTTTCCAAATCTGCCTTTCATCCAGAGATGCAACGAGATATGACCGTTGCTGAGCTGGTGGAAAAAATGAGTGGCCACGGCGTTGCGCATTTGCAACAGATTGAAAGACTAAAGGCAGCTGCGGGCGGCAAATAGATTGGTCGAAATACCGACATCGTGCCAAATAATTTCGGAGTGCATCGCGAAAAAGTAAAATGACGGTCTTGAGAATTTCTGGTTTGGATCGATTGAATTTGCTCGCCGTCCATTCGCGCGTCGTTCGTTGGCTAGTGGTCAACATCGGCATTTGCACTTTTCTTCTGATGGCACCGCATTCGTTGCTGGCACAGCATCGTGGGCAAGGCGGAGGCGGAGCTTCGGGTCGTCCGGCGGGTGCAGCGAACTCCGACGACCTGCAGGACTTTAAGCGGACCCTTGCGCTCCAGGCCTCACCCGATCAAATCGCTCAGTTTCGCGAATTGACCAAGACCACCGAGGCCGCCAAGAAATCTGCGCAAGACATTTTGCAGATGGCTTCGAAAGGTGACAAACCTGGGTTAATCCGAAACCTGGACGACTTGACGATTGCGGTAGCGCAGGCGCAGCGCGACAATGAGCGATACCTGGCGACTCTTTCCGCAGCGCAGAAATCATTGCTGAAGGATCTGACGAAGAAAATCGGCAAAGCGAATTCCGAAATCACGAAGCTGAACAAAACTCTTGACCGGACACGAGATCAGAAGGAAGCGGACGCCAAACAGGTAGCAGGGGTCCTCGAAAAACTTGGTGAGGCTCTCAACGACCTCGGTACCAACCAGTCTGCGATTGGACACGAGATGAGCATTCAGCCCGAAGGGAACTCTCAAAAACAGGCAACCGCGCAATAGAGAAAGGGCGGCGCAGCATAAGCAGTAGTTGGGCGAGGAAAAATTGCTGGCGATCAGTACGATTTCGGGGTGCATCTCTGGAACGTGCGAGGCACCCCGAATTTTTGCGATAGGCGTTCTGTTATCTGGTCTATGGAGTGATTCGGTAAACCACCCCGCACCCGCCGACACAATCTTCGTCGCCACCGCCACCAGTGACTCCATTAAGGTTGCCGTTCTGGTCCAGGATTACGCCGGTTGTTGGACCCAATCCATCATTCGGGCCTCCGGTAAAACTTTAGAGAATTGTTTTTGTAACCGATGGAGTCAGCTTCACTTCAAACACCGTACCTAAGAAGTTGGTGCCTCCTCCCTGGGTTGTCCCGTAAAGATTTCCTTGCTTGTCACGGACGACAGGACCAGGGAGAGCTCCGTCGGTGGAATCGGCAAAGCTGTAAATCTTGGTCAGCGTGTTAGCCCACGCAACATAAATGAGCCATCTGCCGAAATCGCCGCCGATTAACGTGGTTCCGCAGATGTGCCCGTGTTTGTCGAAGATTACGTTGCCATTGGGTTCGGACCCGTCGGCGCCGCCGGTAAAATTCCAGAACACCGTGTGAACTCCGGCGAGCGAGACCCTAAAGAGCGTACCTTCATTGAACGCACCGCCCTGCAGGGTCGTGCCATAAAGATAGCCTTTAGCGCCAAGCGCCATTCCACCCTGCGGAAAGCCGCCATCAGCTCCACCAGCGAAGGCGTAGGTCGTGGTCAGCTTGCCGGCTGGAGTCAATTTGAAGATTGTGCCCGAGTTCGCTTTGCCTCCACGGAACGCTGTGCCGTCGAGGTTGCCGGCTGCATCCGCCACCATGCTTCCGGTGGGGCAAGAACCATCCGCTTTTCCGGTGAAGTTGTGAAGGACGGTAAATACATTTGCCGGGGACAGCTTATACACCGTTCCAAGGTCGAACTTGCCACCAGCGCAATTCGCTCCATATAGGTTGCCGCTCTTGTCTACGGCCAGGCTGCCCTGGGACGAAGCTCCGTCCGTTGGCGGGTTAAAGCTGTAGAGCGGAACCTCTCCACCATCGGCAAAGACTTCATAGATGCCGCCGGAGCCGAAATCGCCCGTTAAGAACGTAGCGCCATACATGTTCCCTTTTTTGCCCAGAACCAAGCCGCCATCGGGATTGGTACCGTCATCGACACCCAACTGGAACTCGTAGAGTATGGTTTCAGTTTGCCCGTGAGCCGGACTTACACCGTCGAGGAACATCATTGAGAGAAGCGCGAACGCAATGAAACTCGATAATGCCACTCTCCGCTTCGCACCAAACGCTTGGCTACGGTTGAGTGTCTGGGAATAGTGCGCGTAGTTTTCCCGAGCCGTGATCTTGTTTTCGGTGTACATAAACTGGCCTCCACTGGATTTTGCTACGTAGGGACATAAACTGTTGTTCATTGCTCCGTGTGTCGAACCGATGAGTCGAATTCCGGGAAAAAGAACGCGGCCTACAATTACATGCGCAAAACAGAGACAAACTGGCTCATGGAAGACCGATTGTCTCCTGTTTGATGATGAGGAGCTTCAACGCTTGATCAGCAAGGCTCTCGCTCTCGAGGGTGATCGAACTCAGGTAAGCAGAGAGATCGTGATAGCTCCTTACCGATCGACCTTGCCGTATCGCACTTCATCATGGGTGTGATATCGGATCAGGGCGCAGCGAATCACAATGGAGGGACTCTGAAGCGATCTGAATTGAGCTGTAGAAGACGCCGGCGATTTAGGCTTTCACGCCTTCGAATCCCTTTCGGCGCTGCTCACTGTAACGGTGTAGCGCGTCCTCAATAATGGGGTAGGCCTCGGTTGCGGGCTGAATTTGATCGACTTCGACGGATTTACCTTCCAGCAGTTTGTAATCCTGAAAAAAGCGCCGCAGCATAAGCAAGCGATGCGGCGGCATTTCGGCGGCTTCGCGGTAGGGATTGAATTCGGGGTCTTCGGTAGCGATGGCGATGATCTTGTGATCTTTCTTACCGGAATCAATCATGGTCATGAGGCCAATGGCGCGGGCGTGGATGATGGTCAGGGGGACGACGGTCTCCTGACAGAGCACCAGGACATCGATGGGATCGTCGTCTTCAGCCAGTGTCTGTGGGATGAATCCGTAGTTCGCCGGATAGTAAACCGCGGAATACAGAATGCGGTCGAGCTTGATTAGACCGCTGGTCTTGTCCAGTTCGTACTTCACACTGGAACCGAAGGGAATCTCGATGACGGTGTTGAACTCCTGCGGGAGCTCGCTGCCGGGAGTCACGTCGTGCCAAGGATGAATCATGCGATTAGGCCTGCCTTTGAACTCATGCGCGCGGCTAATACCGATTGCTGATACTGATTTAAAAGATTACTGGTGAAGATTGTAAATGCAGGCCAAGTTATCGTGGGGCGCGGGCGCCCTCGCCCGAGGACTTGTGTGTCTTGACCCGCCCTCTGCCTGCGCGTACAGTTTTTAGTCAGGTTTAGTTCCCCATGTCCAGCGAAGCCAATCGGTATCTGAAATTCGGGTCGGTCACGGTGCTGATTTTGGTTTCGCTCGGCTTTCTCGCCTACACGGGAGTGCAGGACAGCAAGAGCTATTACGTCACGATCAAAGAATTGCATGGCATGGGAAGCGACGCGTACACGAAGCGTTTGCGGGTCGCTGGGAACGTTCTGCCGGGATCGATTAAGCGGTCGGGAACCCAGGTTGATTTTGTGTTGAAGGAAAATGACCTGATGCTGCCGGTTTCCTATACCGGGACCGAGGCTCCTCCTGATACTTTTAAAGACGATTCGCAGGCGTTGGCGGATGGGAGTTTTGGACGCGACGGCGTTTTCCACGCCAAGGGTCTGCAAGCCAAGTGCGCCTCGAAGTATGCACCGAAGCCGGGGGCTGCTCCGGCGGCTCAGCCTAGTAGCATGTCTCAGAATCAGAATTCCGGATCCAGCGGGATGTCGAACTAACCTTGACTCCGAACTCCATTGACTGAAACCGCACCCGCCGTCTCCGTTACAAATCTGATTAAACAATTTGGCCGCTTTGCCGCTTTGCGTGGCATCACCGCAGACTTTTCTGGCGGCAAACTCTATGCCATTCTCGGCGATAACGGGGCTGGCAAGACTACCCTGCTGCGGACATTGGCTGGACTGAGCCCGCCTTCGAGTGGCGAGGTGGTTCTGCTGGGCGCCAGAAGATTTCACGATGTATGTGAAAAAGTGGGCTACATGGCGCATCCTTCTCTTCTCTATGACGAGATGAGTGCGATGGAGAATCTGGAATACTTTGCGCGGCTGTATGGCATCGCGGGCGGCGTGTTTGGCAAGGCGCGATGCGCGGGCAAGGAGAGATGCGCGGAGGTAATCCGGTCGGTCGGACTTGATCCTGAGCTGGCTCGTCCTATCGGGCAGTATTCGCAGGGCATGAAGCAACGGATGTCTTTGGCGCGGGCGCTGCTTAATGGCCCTGCGCTGTTGTTGCTGGATGAACCATTCTCAAATGTGGATCTTTCTTCGGCGACGGAAATGGCCCGGTTGTTGGGCGGTCTGCGGGATCAGGGGAAGACCGTGTTCGTCGTGACTCATCAAGCGTCTTTGCTGGAGAGCGTGGCCAATGAGTATATCTGGATGGAGTATGGTCAGATCGCTGCGCGCACTCGGGATCTGCAACGGGTGACGAGTGTGGGAGAGAGCGCGAGATGAGCGCGTCGAATGAGGGCAGCCGGATGAACGGATCTGGATCCAGCACACCCGGCGGCGTCACCCGTGTCAATTTGGTCAAAGATCTGCGTCTGGAATGGCGATCGAAAGATGCCATCAACTCGATGACGTTCTTTTCGTTGCTGGTAGTGGTCGTGTTCAGTTTTTCTTTCGACCCGACGGCGGAAGAATCGCGGCAGATTGCGGGCGGACTGATCTGGGTGGCGTTTCTGTTTGCGGCGGTGGTGGCTCTGAACCAGACCTGGGCACGCGAGATCCGGAATCAGGTGCTCGATGCTTACCGCGTGTCGCCGGCGCCGGCTAACTCGTTGTTTCTGGCCAAGGCGCTGGGTAATTTTATCTTTGTTGCGGTGCTGGAAGCCCTAATGACTCCGCTGTTCGTGATCTTTTATAGGATGAGGGCGATTGGTCCGGTGTGGCAACTGGGGCTGGTTGCCGTTCTGGGGACGTGGGCGCTGGTGGTGAATGGGACTTTTTTCTCGGCTATTTCTCTGCGAACGCGCAGCCGTGAAGTCATGCTGCCGCTATTGCTGTTTCCGATTTCAATTCCGGCTCTGCTGGCAATGGTGCAGGCAACGACAGGCATACTGAACGGTGAACAATCGCGTTTCTGGATCGTATTGCTCGTGACCTACGATCTGGTGTTTACTACGGGGTGCCTGCTCTTGTTCGAAACTGTGTTGAACGCTGAGTGAAACCACTGAGACATTGAATCATTGAGACATTCAAATATTAATACTTTATAGGCCGTGACGAAATGAAAAAGCTCTTCCCCATTCTCGGAGTGATCACGGCCATTCTGCTGGGCTATGCGCTTTACGAGGCTCTGGTGGTTGCTCCGACGGAACAGACGATGGGCGATGTGCAGCGGATTTTTTATTACCATGTGCCTTCGGCGTGGACGGCGTTCATCCTCTTTTTTGTTAATTTCGTGGCTTCGGTTGTCTATCTGGCGAAGCGACGGCCGGTGGCAGATATGGTAGCTCTGGTCACGGCGGAGGTCGGCGTCGTTTTTTGTACGGTGGTGCTGGTGACGGGGCCGATCTGGGCGCGTCCGGTGTGGGGTATCTGGTGGACGTGGGATGTCCGGCTGACTTCGACGCTGGTGCTTTGGCTGATTTATGTGAGCTATTTGTTTTTGCGGCGGTTTTCTTCGAGTGGACAGACTCCGCTGCTGGCTTCGGCGTTGGCGGTTCTGGGGGCGCTTTGCGTGCCGTTTGTTTATCTGTCGATCCGGTTCTTTCGGACCCAGCATCCGCAACCGGTGATTGGCGGAGGCGGATCGCTTGATCCTCGGATGCTTCATGTTTTGCTGATCAACTGGCTGGCGTTTTCCTGTTTTGCATTCATGGTTTGCTGGTCGCGATACAGGTTGGAAAAATTGCAGCGCGAGGTTGACGAGGCCGAGGCCATGGCTTCGCTGATGGCCCCGCGCGGGAGCGTGCGATGAACGGAAATGGGTACCTTTTTGCCGCTTATGCCATTACTTGGATGATTCATGTGGCTTATCTGGGCACGATTGTGTCCCGGTATTCGCGGATGAGGGCAGCTGTCAGCCGTCAGCCATCAGCCGTCAGGTAAAGCAAGAGCTGAGGTCAGCCGTCAGCCATCAGGTAAAACAACCTTTATTGCGACTGCGTTGGCCAGCCCTCAGTCTTTAGGTTAAGCAAATCTTGGATTGCATTGCCAACTGAAAAGCTTCAGAGTCCGAGAGAATACATTTCCGAGCTTCGCGAGGAAGATTTTGCTTTGCTTGATGGCTGACCTCAGGTTTTGCTTTACTTGAAGGCTGATGGCTGATACCTAACTGTCCTTTTTTCTTACAACCATTTCGGGCTGGTTTGGCTTCTCACTATGCGGCCATGGTGTCTAGGCTGCTTGACAGCGTATCTGTTGGATGTAAAAGTATTTGTTTGGGTTAACCCCAGTTCTGGTGACAGGTACGCAGCCGCTTCCTAAAGGGCGTCAAGCCACAGCGGTGTTTGTGTGCCTTCTTGTTCTCACCCCACGAAATTGGGAAATCGGAGGAGCTTCGTGAATTGGAATTGCCCTGTGTCGGTAGGAGGTTCGGTGAGACGTTCGGAATCGAGCGATAAAAATAAGGAAAATCTGGCGGCGAAGAAAACTGCATTTGGGATGAAGGTTGGGTTTGTGGCTGTGGCCCTTCTGGCCATGGCGGGCGTCCTATTTCATTTCGCAATCATCGCAAAATCTAGTAAAGCCACGGCATCGTCATTCGGCGTGAAATCACCTTCCCAGAGTGCCCAGGTTCGGGCTACGGTCGCTTCCCTAAGTTCGACACCGGGTTCAACGCCTGACTGGGCAGCGGCCCAGCGCTCTGCCGCTTCGGCGTCGGCGAGACCGGTTCTTGTTTCGCGTCAGGCGCTGCCTTCGAAGACGTATTCGCTGCCGCTATTCTTTGAGCCCAATCAGGGGCAGACGGCTGCTCCGGTGAGGTTTTTGGCGCGCGGTTCGGGATACGGATTATTTCTTACGGCGGACGAAGCGGTACTGAATCTTCAGAGGCCCGCGGCGAAGGCGCGCAATGCGGCGGCATCTTCTGTAACGATGCGCCCGCCCAGTTCTGTGATCCGCATGAAGCTGGAGGGAGCGAATACAGAAGCTGCTGTTTCGGGCGCCGAGCCGCTTCCGGGCAAGAGCACCTACATTATCGGAAACGATCGCGCGAAGTGGCATCACAACATTCCTCAGTTTGGGCGGGTCGAGTACAAAGGGGTTTATCCCGGAGTCGATCTGGTTTACTACGGCGAGCAAGGACAACTGGAATACGACTTCCGTCTGGCACCCGGAGCTAGGCCGGAGCAGATTGCCATGAGCTTTGGCGGGGCGTCGGTGCGGATTGATTCGGGGAAATCGGGCGACCTTATCCTCTCGACCTCCAATGGTGATGTTCGCTTTCACGCTCCTCGGGTCTATCAGCGTATGGGATCCCGAATCGGCGATGGCGAGACGACGATTGCCGGCAGATTCCAGCAGCTTGCCGATAACAGAATCGGCTTTGCCATCGCCGATTACGACCACAGCCGTGAACTGGTCATCGACCCGATGCTGACCTATTCGACGTATCTCGGAAACAGCAACGGCATTGAGAGTCTGGTGAATGTTGCAGTCGATCCGAGCGGGCTTGTGTACCTGGTAGGCTCCACGAATTCGACGGACTTTCCGTTTCCGATCTCGCCTCCGGCGACACCGCCGTATCAATCTACGCTGGGCGGTTCGGGTGCAACCAACGTTTTTATTGCGGTGATCAATCCAACGCTTACGCCCGCGAGCACGCAACTTGTGTACGCAACCTACCTGGGTGGTTCCGGGACGGACAACGTGGCGGGTGTACAGGTGAGCACGGCAGTTGATCAGGGATTGCCGACGAGCAGCATTGACGTGTATGTAGCAGGTTCGACAACGTCTCCAGATTTCCCTACCAACGGTGTGCTCAATCCATTTCAGCCTTCGCCGATCGTGCCGGGAAATCACGGTTTTGTATCGCGCTTGAATATTGCGCAGACGACGGAGCTCCGCTACTCGACATATCTTTCGGGCAGCAACGCGAATGACAATGCGGCGGATATCGTTACGGGACTGGCGATTGATAATCAGGGCAACGCGTTTGTGACCGGAACCACGACTTCGACCAATGGTCCGAGCAATGGCTTTCCGGCGAATCCAAATGGATTTCAAACGGCGTCGAATGCTCCCAACCAGTTCTTCGCCACACAACTGAACACCCGAGGCACGGGTACCCAGAGCATGGTGTATTCCACCTATTTGGGCGGGGGAAATCCGCAAACAGGCCAAGCGGTCGGTGGCGGGATTGCGGTGGACACTTCGGGCAACATGTACATCACGGGCGGAACGAATTTTCTCTCGCAAACCGGGCAGAATGGCGAAGCGAGATTTCCGATCAACCTTGGATACCAGGCCTGTCTTGATCTGGCGAGCCAAACGTCGTGCCCTCCGGGGAGTGCGCCGACGAACCTGGACGCTTTTGCGGCCAAGATTACTCCGAAGCCTGGATTCACGCTGCCGGTTTATTGCACCTACTTGGGTGGATCGGGCAATGAAGTGGGCTATGGCATTGCGGTCGATTCCACGGCCAATGCGTACATCACCGGTTCGACTACATCGGACGACTGGGCCAGCACGGGCAGTGGGTTTCAGACTGCCTATGGCGGGAATCAGGATGCGTTCCTGGCAAAAATCGGCAATCTGACGGGGTCGGTATATCCGCTGAATTACTTCACCTATATCGGAGGCACGGGTACCGATGTCGGACAGGCGGTGCAGGTAGATACGTTGCAGGGAGCGCACGTGGTGGGGTCGACCACGTCGACAGATCTGTTGGTGACGAACGATACGGTGCAGCCGAACCTCGGGGGCGGACAGGACGCTTTTGTCGCACTGATTGTGACCACGGCTTCGGGACGCGGAGCTGGAGATTACCTTACGTATTTGGGTGGCGCTGGGCTGGATCAGGGGATCGGCGTGGCGGTTGATGTGTTTGGAGCCACGTATGTGTCCGGTATCACGCAATCCCAGAATTTTCCGATTCCACCACCTCCTGCGGTCCCTCCGTATCAGGGGCAGTTGAACGGGACACAAAATGCTTTTGTGAGCAAGATTGGAGCTGCGAGCACGCTTTTGTTGGCACCGGCGGCATCCAGTCCCACTCCTAACCCGGTTGCAGCCGGAACCCAGGTCGCGTTCACGTTTAACATCACGAATAACGGACCCGACAACGCATCGCAGGTATTTTTTACGGCCGGTGGCCTGCCGAGTACGGGGCTATCGAAAACTCCTACAGCGATGGTCACCAATGGTACGGGGAACTGTAGTGCATTCCAGCAGTCATCGGGCACAATCTCTTGTTTTATTCCGACGCTGTCAGTGTGCTCGACCCTACCTTGCGTTTCAGCCACGGTGGAGGTCGATGTTACTCCAGCGATCACTACTACGGCGCAACAGATCCAAGTCTCGGGCAGCGTGATCGCGAACAACACCGGGTTAACGGTTTTGTGTGTACCCTCGCAGCCACCGGCGAACATCGTGAACTTTTCGATGAGTGCCTCGACCCAGACGCCGGTGATTAACGCCGGCGACCTGGCAACGATTACGGTTGCTTTTACGCCGACCAGCGGCTTTGGCTATAACGCCACGATTACTCCCAGCCAAAGCACCTCGCCGGCGATGACTACGGCGACTTCTCCGGTATTCAACCCAACCACAATCACGCTTTCGGGCAGCACTTCGGCGAGCACTACGCTGAGTATCCAAACCGTTGCCCGACCGGTGAGCAGTGGTGCATTGTTCCGGCGCGGGTCGCTCTATGCCGCATGGCTTCCCCTTGGAGGTTTGAGCTTGCTTGGACTCGGTGTTGGGGCGACGCGCCGACGTGGACGCTGGCTGACGGGAGGTCTGTTAGGTCTAGTGGCAGGAGTGATCTTATTGCAGGTCGCATGCGGATCGTCCAGCAATAGCGCGAACGTTACGGGAGGCACAGCGGCGGGTATCTACAACATCACGATCACGGGATCGGCGGGATCGGGAGCCTCGCAGAACACGCACATACAACTACAGGTGAACTGAGCTCTGGGCTATCGCGTCGTCGTCGTAAGTATTCCGTAACTAACATGCGGTAACGATCGAGCCTCCGTTGCGGCGGAGGCTTCTTTTTGTCTGGAAGCCGAATGTGCGTCAATAAATCACTGTAAATAGGGGGAATCGAGTTCTTGACAATATTTCATATTGCTATATTCTTATTGCGATCTGGCATATGACGCTCGGCGAGAAAATTCGCTATCTGCGGGAAGTCGAGGGCTCGCTGCGCGGGCTGAATCGTCCGTTGACGCAACAGGAGTTGATGAAGGGGATCGAGGCCGAGACGGGGAAGAAGATCAGCCAGTCGTACCTCTCGCAGATCGAGAGTGGCAAACGTCGGCATATGACGCAATCGTCGCGCACGTTGCTGGCACGTTTTTTCAAGGTGCACCCTGGCTTTCTGGTGGACGACCCGGAGGGTTATCACACGGAACTGATCAGCGATCTGCGCACAACGGAAGGCCAGCTTGACGTGTGGCTGCTGCAGGGCTCGGAGCGGTTTGCCGGCGACCCTGAGGTGAGCGACGTGCTGATCAAGGTCGCACGCAATCGGGATACACGACGCTGCCTGTTACTGCTTGGCGAGATATTAAATACGCCGGGACTCGCCGACCGTTTGTTCGAGGCGCTGCGTCCGGAACAGGCGCGGGCTGCGGCGGCACCGAGGAGACGAAGTTCATGAGTTCGACTATGGGCTCGACCTGGGCCGACTTTTACCTGGTTTGTTTCGTCGTGGGTTTTCTGCTGAGCTCGGTTTCGTTCCTGAGTGGCGGGCTGCGGTGGAATTTCCATCTGCCGCACTTTCCGGATGCCGGTGGGCATGTTTCGGGAGGGCACGTTCATGGCGGGTCGAACGGAGGCGGGCATTCAGCGAGTCAGGCAGGGAATAATTTGCCGGTCTCGCCGTTCAACTTCATCACTTTGACTGCGTTTCTCGCATGGTTTGGGGGCACTGGGTATCTGATCGCGCGCTTCTCCAGTATTTGGTTCGCACTGGGACTACTGATCGCGATGGGAGCGGGACTGGTGGGCGCGGGCATCGTCTTCCTGCTCCTTACGCGAGTGCTGATCTCGCGCGAAGAGAACATGGACGCGGCCGACTACGAAATGGTGGGGGTATTGGGAAGACTCTCGATGCCCATTCGCGAAAACGGTACGGGCGAGATTATTTATTCGCAAGCAGGCACCAGGCGAACCTGCGGAGCGCGCAGCGAAAACGGCGAGGCTATCGAAAAAGGGGCGGAGATCGTAGTAACGCGTTATCACAAGGGCCTGGCATATGTGCGCTTGTGGGACGAGATCAGCAATGACGATCTTACAAATGACCCTACAAGCGGCCATACGACCGAGATCTGAAAGCCGAAAAGTTGTGGGTTCGAACCAAGACGAACAAGACGAAAATGACCGACGCATTCCCAGTTGAGGTGTTAGCCGAGGAGACGCATACCGGGCGCGGCTGGGTTCTGATTCTTCTGGTTGCGCTCGTTGGTCCTGCGATCTCGCTGACCATGGTGCGGACCACGGTGGTGGTGTGGGCGGCGGCGTTGGTCGGCGCAATCGCGCTAGGAGCGGGCGCCATGGCGTGGAGCGGTTTTAAGTATCGCTTTCTGCAACACGGTGTCGAAATCCGCATGTTGGGCTTTCATCTGCGTTCGATTCCGAGGCAGTCGATTGTGAGTTACGCCATCGAGCCCTGGGCATTTGTCCGCGGTTATGGGATTCGCGGCGTGGGAAAGACCAGGGCCTACGTATGGGGCAACAAAGTGGTGCACATCAAGATGACGAACGGAGACATTTATCTCGGCCATAAAGATCCGCGACGTGTAGTGGATGACTTGGACCGGGTGATGAGCAATTAGGAAGCCGCAGTGAACGGAGTTTTCAGCAACCTGTTTCGGCGCGTAGCAAGAAGTAGACAGACCCATCGGGGCTTTGAGTCGCCGAGGGCAAAGGTTCTCCAGGAGGCAATATGTTTTTGGGCGTAAGAATTGAACTTTTGGTGATTGCGGGAATGTTGGTACTGGTGATTTTGTTTCTCACCAGTCTGCTGGCTCGCTTGTACCGGAAAGCGGGGCCGCACGAAGCCCTCATCGTTTACGGCTTTCGCGGAACCCGCGTGGTGCAGGGGCATGGCACGGTCATCTTTCCGATGGTCGAAAACTGTAAAGACCTTTCGCTCGAACTGATGTCGTTCGATGTGGCTCCGCAGCAGGATCTTTACACCAAACAGGGAGTGGCCGTGACGGTCGAGGCCGTGGCCCAAATTAAGGTGAAGTCCGACAAGGAATCGATTCTGACAGCGGCCGAGCAATTCCTCACCAAGACCGATCAGGAGCGCGAGAGCCTGATCCGGTTGGTGATGGAAGGCCACCTGCGCGGCATTATCGGCCAGTTAACGGTGGAAGAGATTGTTAAACAACCGGAGATGGTCGGCGACCGCATGCGCGGTACTTGTGCGGACGACATGAACAAGATGGGTCTGGAAGTCATTTCATTCACCATTAAAGAAGTCCGCGACAAGAACGAATACATAACCAACATGGGCAAACCCGACGTTGCCCGCATTAAGCGTGATGCCGACGTGGCCACAGCCGAAGCCGAGCGCGATACCGCCATCCGGCGGGCCATGGCCACACGCGAAGCGGCGGTAGCCAAGGCGCAAGCCGATCAGGAGCGGGTGCTGGCAGAAACGCTTTCGCAAGCCAAGCAGGCGGAATCGCAGCGCGATCTCGAGGTCAAGAAAGCGCAATATCTCGAAGTCACGAAGAAGCAGCAGGCGCAGGCGGATAAGTCGTATGACATCCAAACCGCCATCATGCAGCAACAAGTGACGACGGAAAGCGTAAGGGTGCAGCAGGTAGAAAAAGAAGGGCAGGTCAAGGTCCAGGACGCCGAAATCAACCGCCGCGAAAAAGAATTGATTGCGACCGTGTTGAAGGGGGCGGAGATTGAGCGCCAGCGCATTGAAACTCTAGCGGCTGCCGAAAAGCAGCGCCTGATCGCGGAGGCTGAAGGACAAGCATCCGCCATTCGCGCCCAAGGCGAGGCTGAGGCTGAGATCATCTTCAAGAAAGGTGAGGCCGAGGCGAAAGCCATGAACGTAAAGGCCACAGCCTATCAGGAATACAATCAGGCGGCGGTGGTCGACAAACTAATCTCTGGTTTGCCGGAAATCGTAAAAGCGCTGGCCGCTCCGCTGGCCAATGTGGACAAGATCACGATTGTGTCAACCGGCAATGGTGACACCGCCGGACTAAACAAGATTACCGGCGATATCACCAAGATGGCAGCGCAGGTTCCGGCGCTGTTTGAGACGCTCAGCGGTATGCCGTTAGCGGAGTTGCTGGGCAAAGTCCGGCAGATCGGTGATAAATCGCCGAAGGCAGCGGAGGAGGCGTAGGGAGGAATTTGATCGTGGGCTATTAGTGGTTCATCGCAGATCGACTCATGACTTTTGATCACGAACTTTTGCAGGAGGTATTTGTGTCAGAAGAACTGCACCACGCCCGATCACTCGGTCTGTCGGTAGCGCTCGGAGCCGCACTGGGCGCGGCTATGGGTGCCGCAACTGGCCACTTGGGCATCTGGGTCGCTGCCGGGATCGCAGCGTACATCGCGATTTCTGTGGCCGGCGGCGCCTGGAGCAAAAGACCTAACGACTAACCATCAGTCACTGAAGCAAAAGGAGTCCTGTATGGCACTACTGGAACGCGTTTCGACATTAGTCCGGGCGAACCTCAATGACCTGATCGACAAGGCGGAGGAACCCGAAAAGATGATCAAGCAAGTCATCCTCGACATGCACAATCAGCTGTTGCAGGTAAAAACCCAGGTCGCGATCGCCATTGCCGACCAGCATCTGCTGGAAAAGAAGAAGAACGAAAACGACGACAAAATAAAAGAATGGACGCGCAAGGCAGAGCTGTCGGTCGACAAGAAACACGACGACCTGGCTCGCGCCGCTTTATTGCGGGTGGAAAGCTACCGTGACATGAGCGCGAACTTCGCGCAGCAACTCGACGACCAGAAAGCGCAAGTCGAAAATCTGAAATCGGCTCTGCGCAACCTCGACCAGAAGCTGGTCGAAGCCAATACAAAAGCCGACCTGCTGATTGCGCAGCATCGTCGCGCCCGCGCCGCCACGAAAGCGACCGATGCCCGGGCGGGAATGGGTGCCAACAGCAAGTCCGCTACATTCGACCGGATGAAGAGGAAGGTGGACCGCGAGGAAGCGATCGGTGACGCCAAAGTGCAACTCTTATCCGATAATGTCGAGGATCGCATTGCGGCGCTGGAGAAAGAAGACCGAATCGAGCACCTGCTGAGCGAGTTGAAGACGAAGCGGGGAGCATAAAACGATGCGACACTTTCGACACAAATCAAGACTGGCACTCGTTCTTCTGTTCGCGTTGCTGAAGTTTTGCGCAGTCACACTCCATGCTCAGCAGAAACCTGAACAGCTCGCGCAGGCATCCGCCGGCGATTGGTTGACCGTGAGTGATGCAGGAAAGTACGGCGAGAGTTGGGACCAAGCCGCGGGGCTTTTCAAGGCCGCCGTGACCAAAGACCAGTGGGAACAGGCGTTGCACGCAACCCGCGCTCCGCTCGGAAACTTGGTGTCGCGCACGCTGCAAAGCGCGACCTTCGCGAAATCACTGCCCGGTGTACCCGATGGAGAATATGTGGTGATCAAATACGACACCCGGTTCGAACACAAACTATCGGCGGTAGAAACAGTGACACCGACGCTGGATAAAGATGGGAAGTGGCGTGTGTCGGGCTATTACATCCAGTGACGGTGAACGGCTCATTGCGGGGATCATTCCCTTTAGAATAAATAGACACTTTTATGAAGAAGATTTTCCACTTCGATTCGCCCGCCGATCCCTACGTGGCCGACGCGGCCGTCCTTTGCTGCTTTGATCATCGCATTGGGACGGTCGTCCGAAAGTTTCTGAAGAAGCAAGAAATTGAACGGGTTGACATGATTGTCGTGGCCGGGGGAGCTAAGACGCTGGCTTCTCCGCGTAACGACTTCGAGCAGGATTTCATTCTTGAGCAAGTCCGCATGTCGATCCGGCTGCACCAGACGAAGCGCGTGATGGTGATGAGCCACTCGGATTGCGCCACTTATGGCGGCCTTGCTCATTTCAAGGGCGACCGCGATGCTGAGGCTGAGCATCATCGCACCGAACTGCTGCGGGCAGGCGAGTTGCTGATCTCGACCTTCCCTAATATTTCGGTAGAGCCCTATTTCGTTAAGTTTGATGGAATCTGGGAAGTGCAGAAAGCGCTTGAGCAAGAATCTGCCGTGCGCAAATCGCCAGCGAAGGGCCGCGAAATCGCCTAGCCGAATACTGGGACGGCCCTTTTGGTCGGGCATTGCGATCGGATGCCACTTGCGTATCATGAGTGGCCAAGAGGCCAACTTGACTTCTGCCCTGATTGCCGAGGTTCTTGGAGGTAAAAAGGTTCTGGGTCGCTCGATCAGGAACTTCAGCGAACTCTCCGCATTGATCCGCCAAGGGTTGCCTTCGGGATCGCTGGTGGTTCTCGGAGAAAAACTCGACCTGAAAAACGCCACCCTTTCGAAAAAGCTGGGCATCCCACAACGGACATTTACTCGACGTTTGAGCCGCCACTCGCGCCTTACCGCTGCCGAATCGGATCGTACAGTGCGCATGGCGCGCGTTTACGTGACGGCAGTTGAAATGATCGGCAATGCCGGAAAGGTCACCCAGTGGCTGCGAACACCGAATCGCGCGCTCGGGGGAGCGGTGCCCATCGATGAACTGGACACCGACCTGGGGGCAAAAGAAGTGGAAAATTTTCTCGGCCGGATCGCCTATGGCGTTTATAGCTGATGCGGCTGTGGAGGATTTGCCGCCAGGCCCACGCTGCCGGGGCATTCTTTGGCGAAGGCGTCCGACTTTTCGGGGGCCGGTGGAATAACCAGAGCGTCCGGGTGGTTTACGCTTCCACATCCCTGGCACTGGCTGCGGTCGAAACCTTCGTTCATCTGGAACCGAATTTGCAGCCCGATGATTTGATTTCAATGGAGTTCCAACTTCCGGACGACCTAGCCATGGAACGTCTCGACCTCAATAGCCTGCCGCGCAAATGGCACGAGCAGAGAGATGAATCGCTGCACGGCTTCGGCGACCGATGGATCCACGCGGGGAAGACTGTAGCACTGCACGTGCCGTCAGCGGCGGTTCGCGGCGAATGGAATGTCCTGCTCAACCCCGAGCACCACGATTTTCGCAAGCTCAAGATCGAGAGAGCTAAACCCTTCAACTTCGATTTTCGAACGTTTCGCGGATGAAGGGGTGAGTAGACGACTCGAATGAAGGCGCCTCGCGTTTCATGCCTGGCCAATTCCTGCTACAAATAGTGTCCTATGAAAATTCTTTTCATTGGCGGAACCGGAATCATCAGTACGGCCAGCACTGCGCTCGCTGCGGAGCGCGGCCTTGAAGTCACGCTGCTGAGTCGAGGGCAGCACGCAGCACAGCTCCCGAGCGGGGTTAAGACACTTATTGCGGACGTGAACGATCCGTTAATTATGCAGAAACTTGAGGGCGAGTCGTACGATGCGGTCGTCGACTGGATCGCTTTTACTCCGGCGGATATTGAACGCGATCTCAAGTTATTTCGCGGACGCACGAAGCAGTTTGTGTTTATCAGCTCGACGAGCGCGTACCAGAAGCCGCAGACTTATTATTTGATGACGGAATCAACACCGCTGGCCAATCCGCATTGGGATTACGCACGCAACAAGATCGCCTGTGAGGAACGATTGATGCAGGCTTATCGCGAAGAGGGGTTTCCAATTACGATCGTGCGGCCGTCGCTCACCTACGGAGAGACGCTGGTGCCATTGGTGCTCAACAGCTGGCAGAAGTCTTATACGGCTGTGGACCGAATGATTCGCGGCCAGAAATTAGTGGTGCCGGGGGATGGCACATCGTTGTGGGTGGTGACCCACAATACGGATTTTGCCAAAGGGCTGGCGGGGTTGCTCGGAAATTCCCAAGCGATTGGGCACTCGTTTCACATCACTTCGGATGAAGTGCTGACCTGGGACCAGCTATTCCGCATCGTGGGCTCCGCGGTGGGAGTGGAACCGCAGCTGGTGCATATTCCGTCTGATTTTATTTACTCGTGCCTGCCGGAAAAGAAAGGCACACTGATTGGAGATAAGTCGGTCAGCGTGGTCTTTGACAACTCCAAGATCAAACGCTTTGTTCCGGGCTATATGGCCACGACGGGCTTTGCGGAAGGCGTTCGGCGGTCGTTGGCGTGGTTCAATGCGGATTCGTCGCGCAAGCAGATTGACGAGCCGGTAAATACCTATCAGGACAAACTCATCGCTGCGTATGAAAAGGGGATGAACGAGGCGGTCAGGAGTTTCGCCTGAGCTTCGGCGAACCGAGTCCACGGGGAGAAAATCAGGCGCTCGCCTTATCCAGTACATTGTCCAGCAAAGGCAACGACTTGTCGTTTGAGGTTGAAGCAGGCGCAGATGTGTCCAGCTCCAGTTGCTCTTGTCCGCTGAGCGCTGAAACTTTTCCACGATAAGTTTTCAGGTGCCGTTGCGCGGTCTCGAACGCTTCCTGCGCTTTGTTCAGATTCTTGCCGACGTTTTCGAACTGGCTCTGGAAAAAGTCGAAAGATTTCTGCGCCTTGGCAAGTTCAATGCGGCTCTTTTCGAATCCCTTAGCGACTTCGTACCATTTGTGGACCAGCGAAATCGTGTGCAAAGTCATCAGCAAAGTGTTGGGTGAAACGGGAAATACGTGTTGCCCATTCAGCCAGTCGCCCAGTTCGCGGTTGCGGATAACTTCCATGTACAGCGTCTCGCTGGGCAGATACATGAGCGCGATTTCAGTGGTGCCATTCTCGGGCTGGATGTACTGCTGAATTCGCTTTGCCTCCGCCTTCATCACGCGTACTAACGCGATCCGGGCTAATTCAATTTCGGCTTTGTCGTTGCTTTCAAATAGCGCAATTACCTGCTCGCGGGGGAATTTGGCATCGATGGGGAGCTTGCGGTCCGGAAAATAGATGACTGCATCGGCGCGGCCTCCGCCCTCGCCTGGGGACGCCTGCAATGCAAACATGTGCGCTGGCAGGAAATCCGCCAGCAGACGTTCAAGACTGGCTTCGCCGAACTGGCCGCGGAGGTGCGGAAGTTTGAGCAAATTGTTGAGATCGTTAATCGAATGCCCGAGCGCGCCGACTTCGCGGAGCTGTTCTTCTGCATTCTTGAGATGTTGCTGCACTTTTTCGAACTGCGCAAAACCTTCTTTAATGTTCTGATCCAGCTTCTGCTGTACCTGCTCGGTGATAGCCATCAGCTTCGAATCGACGCGATCGCGGATCGAATCGAGGCTCTGGGCTGTTTGCTGATTCAGGCTTTGAAATTCGCTCTTGAGCTGTTGAGTGGTCAGCAAAAGGGACGTGGTCATTTCACTGCGGCCGTCGCTTAAACTGCGGTTTTGCTCTTCCCTGCCGGTGGCAAGTTGTTGCTCGACGGAGCTACGAATCTCTGAAAAGCCTTGCTGGATCCGGTCTGCGACCTGCTGGCGGAGATCCCCTTTGGTCTGTTCCAGCCGAGTGGCCATATCGGCAGTGCTGATACTGATCTTCTGGCCAAGGGCGGTATTGAACCTTTCGAGCTGATCCGCAACTTCCGCCTTTACATCCACTTGCGAGGTGGCCGACACGCGCGCTAACAGGACGGCCGAGAACCCAAGCAAGACAAGGGTTCCGACGAGCACGGTAACCAGCAGAATGGTCTCCATAGTAAGTGGCTGATCTGGATTCTAAAAGCTAGCGTGTGAGATGGAAAGCGGAACTTTTGTTTGAAGTCTGCCGGCGATCCCCTCGCCGAAACGCTACTCACAGAAAATATGTGGCGAACGCCAGCGGTTTTATTCGCGTTATTGGCACTGATTGTTGAACCTGGTGCGCAGGTGTGCGCAGCGCAAACGATCGTTCCACCACCCGATGTTGCCAACAGCATTAGTACCAAGCAGCCCAACCCCCACTCGAACTCGGCGGCCGGAGCTCCCTCTGGCGAGGACTCTGTCGCCGAGAGCGAACTGTTGGCGGCGGCGAACAAGAGCCGAGCGATGGCGGGCGTGCCATCTTTGCGAGTGGACGACACGATGCGCCAGGCGGCGGCTCAGCATGCCTGGCTGATGATCGAGCACGGACAGTTGGAGCACCACTTCGCGGGCGAGTCGCCGCTGCTCCAAAGAATAGCGCTGGTCAGCCCGCTGAGTATGGATCACGCCGGCGAGAATATCGCATATGCCAACTGCGCCCGAAACGTGGATACGGCTTTGATGAACTCGCCTCCGCATCGCGAAAATCTTCTTGATCGCGGGTTCAATGTGGCGGGGATCGCCGCGATCTGGAGTCATGGACGACTCTATGTGGTGCAGGATTTCGCCCGCGAGGTTCCCTCATACTCCGCGCGGCAAAGCGGACGTCTCGTCAGCGAGGCTATCGGAGAACTTCGTCTCCAGGCGCGTCTCGCTGTGCTCGATCAACAAGCGGCACCCACACTCGATGCCGCAGCTTGTTCCCTGGCGCGCGATGACCATCCGAACGCTCATCTGCTGGCGGCTGCCTACGACAACCGCAAAATCATTACCTATGCGGCAAGCTATCCTGAGCAGTTGCCGAGCTCTGCGACTCGAATGCTTCGCGAGGCGGGCGTTCATCAATTTGCGGTTGGAACCTGCTACGCCCGGAATACCGCTTATCCTACGGGCACCTATTGGATCGCGATTCTTCTCTACTGATAATTTCCATGCGCTGGCGGCACGCGGGCGGGGCGCCCGCGCTACACGCCCGGCATTCGACTGGGTCTGTGCTAATCTCCGAATATCTGGCCTTCCCGCATGGAGATTGCTTCGCGAATTCGCGTGGGGACTGCCGGCTGGTCTTATAAAGACTGGGACGAAATTCTCTATCCCCCCGAAGTCACGCGGAGAAAGATCCATCCGATCGAATTCCTGGCGCGATTCTTTGACGTGATCGAGGTCAATACTTCGTTTTACGGACACATACGTCCTGAGATTGGACGACTGTGGGCGCGGAAAGCGGCGGCGGTAAATCCCAATTTTGTTTTCGCGGCGAAATTGCATCGTTCGTTCACCCATTCTCCGCTGGCTGTCATGGAACCGACTTCGGCGGCCAGTATTCGTCCTAACGACAAGGATGAACGGCTGGCTCGCGAAGGTCTGGACTCTCTGGCGGAAGAAGGCAAACTGGGCGCGCTGCTCATCCAGTTTCCGGTTTCCTTCAAGAACACCAGTTTGAACCGGGAGTATCTGGAACAGTTGCTCCGGCAATTCATCGAGTATCCGCGCGTAGTCGAAGTGCGGCATGAGAGTTGGGATAATCCCGAGACAATTTCTGAATTCATGCGGCAGGACATCGGATTCTGCAACATCGACCAACCGCTGCTTGGACGATCCCTGACGCCGACCGAGCATGTTACGTCGCGCGTTGGATATGTCCGGCTGCACGGACGCAACTATCAATATTGGTTTGATACCGGAGGCGACGGAGACAGTCGCGACGATCGTTACAACTACCTCTATAAGCCGGCGGAATTGGAGAAGTGGAAAGAGAAAGTAGAAGTGATTGCGAACCGCGCGAAGACTACTTACGTGATCGCAAATAATCATTTCCAGGCGAAGGCGGCGGTGAATGCGCTGGAGCTGAAATTTCTTCTGGGCAAGAAAAAGGTGCGTGCTCCGGAGACACTGGTGAAGCATTATCCGCAGCTGAGCGCTATGGTCTCTACCGAGAATGCGACGGGAAACTATTCGCTACCGATGTGACCAATCGGCGCGTAGCAACATTGATTCCTGAAAGAAGCGCTGAAGAAAGTGCTATAGGTGTCATGTGGTAAGTGCTATAGATGCCCCGCTGGATATGCGGGTCTGAGCTGTTTGCTGATGCCCGTACGGTGATCTATACTCCGCGTCGGAGGCACCTTCCGATGACGTCTCACTCTCCCGCCCGTTGCTCGCAAGCTTTTCTTTTCACCCTCTGCGCGAGTTTGATGATCGCAAATACTTTCGGCATTTCGGCATTCGCACAAAATGCAAACCAGAGCAAAATCCTCGCTGGATATTTCGAGGAGTGGAGCATTTACGGTGCCAACTACAACATAGCCAATGTGCAACAGAGCGGTGCTGCCAATCGCATCTCGCATCTTATTTACGCTTTCGGCAATGTCGCTCCCGTTTCCGGCCCCCCAGATGCCACATGCCAGTTGGCGGACACATGGGCCGATTATCAGACGCCTTATCTGCCATCGGTGATCAAGAACAAACCGTATCCCGGTCCGCTCTACGGAAATTTCGCGGCGCTACAACAACTGAAGCAGATGCATCCAGATTTGAAAGTGATGATTTCGCTTGGCGGATCGTCGGCGGCTAATACTGCCGGGTTTTCTTATGCCGCCAGCACGCCAGAGCTGCGCGCACAGTTGGTGTCGTCGTGCATCGACTTGTTCATCAACGGGAATGTCGCTCCTGGAATTTCAGCCGCCGGAATCTTTGACGGAATCGACATCGATTGGGAATTCCCAACGGCCACCGACAAAAGCAATTTCACGCTTTTGCTGCGCGAGTTCCGGAAGCAACTAAATGCTCTGGGGCAAGCCAACAACACCCAGTATTTACTTTCGATTTATGCGCCCGCTGGATCGCAGAATTATTCCAACATTGAGCTTTCCAGCGCGGCCAGGTCTCTAGACTTCCTCAATGTGCAGGGTTACGACATGCACGGAACCTGGGAGAGCACGACCAACCACGCCTCCCCGCTTTATGACAGCCCGAAGGATCCTTCGTACGGGCAAGGTTTTGACGTGGAGGATGCGATCGCGGCCTATCTGGCCGGCGGAGTACCGGCGAGCAAACTGCTGCTTGGCGTGCCGTTCTACGGTTATGGATGGACCGGCGTCCCGGACATCAATCACGGTTTGTATCAAAGTTCTACGGGACCGGCGCCGTCACCGGCGGGAGATGTTCTGCAAACCGATGGAGTGGCGACGTATGGAACGCTTCAGGCCCAACCGGGATTCACACATTATCTCGATAAGGTGAGCGTGGCGCTGTGGATCTACAATCCGGACACGCAGACTTTCTGGACCTACGACACGACGAATACAGCGAAGTTCAAGATGAACTATGTGAACGTGCGCGTCCCCGGCGGGTTGGGAGGAGCTTTCTTCTGGGCCTTCAAAGACGATGACGCTCACGCGAGCATGGTGAAGGCCATGGCATCGGGCTTGGGGCGCTAGCGGGACGGAAAGACTCAAGCAAACTCGGGGGCGCTTTGCTCTTCTGATGGTGAATGTGAAGCGCTCTTTGTGTACGTCTATCTCTCCGACTCTGGCAGGCATTTAGCGTTCTGAGGGCTTTCTGCCGGCACCGCCCTCGATTCGTCGAGATTAATTTTTAACCATTGCCAGAGCGGCACCAGAGCGTCCATGCCATGCGCTGGGGCGGGCGCTGTCCGTATCCCCCTGGCGACTTGCGCTCCGCGCCAGGCTTCAAACTTCTGAAGGACGCCGTCGCGCTGGAAAACGACCACTGTCATTTGAGGTCCTTCCGCCGTTGGCATGTAGAAGGAAAAAGAAGAAGAGGATGGGGGCGACGGCGGTTGCACGAGTGTAGGCGCATCGAGAAGTGCCAGCAGTGCGGTAACCTGCTGATCTGTGAGATTGCCGTCGAGCACTTCGCTGCGAATCTTGCGCGAGCCAAAGTCGCGAGACTGTTTCACAAAATGGTATGCGCCCGCATGCGAGACGATAGTACAGGTCATGGCGATCCCGCTTTTGATCGATTCGGTGTTGAGCATGCGCAAGACGAAAGAATTGCTTACCGCCGTTTTTTGCTGGGCACCGGGAGCCGTGAGTTGCGGAGCGCTGGCGAGGGAGGCGGCGCCGGTATTGCCGCCCCTGGGTGGCTGCTCTGTATCAGGTTGAACGGGAGTAGGCCGGGCAGAGAATTCCAGTTTCTTAGGCGGACGACAATTATTCTTACCTTCCTCCGCCGATAGTTTTCTCCCCTCTCGTTTCTGTATGCGGTTAAGCCAATCCAACAGTGGAAGCAGTGACTGCCGATAAGGTTCGCGCGATTGCGAATCCGCAAAAGAGAGTTCTTGCCATAGATTGTGGGGTCTGAGAATGGAGAGTCTAAGCTGCTCGGCGTCCGATTTGAGCATTGGATCGGTAATTTGTTTCTGGTCGAGTTTCAGAAGTTGATCACCGGAAACGATTTGAATCAGGGTTCGTAACTCGGCGGGATCGATATTGCCTTCGAAAACTCGGACCTTCTCGAAGATTTGTTCCTCTAGATGGTATTGGCCGTCTCCGCGCAGCAGCACGCAAACTCCCTCGTAGTAGTTACGGTTTCGTCCGAGCCGAAGCAGGTAGGAGGGCTCATTGCCCGGCTGCGCTGGATCCAAGGTCTGCGCCAGCAGCGTAACCGGAAACAACCCCAGGAGACAGATCGCTCTCAAAATGGACGATGGTGGACTAAACATCAAAGTGGCTCATGCACTTAAAATTTACGCAAGCAGGCGCTACAAGTAATGACAGATCATACGAAAGGAATAAGTGATTTCGCCAGCGGATCTATCTTGCAGCCTCGCTCGCCAAGTTGGTTGCTATATGCTTAAAACTAACCCTCCAATGAGCACGAGTCCGCAGCTTTCGAATGTTAACCGATGGAAAGCGTGGCTTTTACGTCCCCTGTCCACAATAAGATTGCGCGAAGGGCAAGTCTTTCTCATTCTGGCCCTGGTTATCGGCGCGTTGACCGGTGCGGTGGTCGTTGCCTTCATCCTGCTGACAGAACGCCTGGGATTGCGACTGTATCCGATGGGAGGCGCTCCGTGGCGGCGACTGCTGTTCCCAGTGGCGGGTTCACTCGGTATCGGATACCTGCTCTATCGTTATTTTCCGAATGCGCGCGGCAGCGGAGTACCGCAGACCAAGGCTGCTCTTTTCGCGCGACAGGGGCGAATTTCAATACGCACTGTGCTGGGAAAGTTTTTCTGCACGTCGGCGACATTGGCCAGCGGGATTCCGCTGGGGCGCGAAGGACCGTCGGTGCAAGTCGGCGCAGGAATTGCTTCGGTGCTTGGACGCCTGCTTCGCCTTCCTAATGAACAAGTAAAGAGATTGATCCCAGTAGGAGCAGCCGCCGCCATCGCGGCCGCGTTCAATACGCCCATGGCCGCGGTGCTCTTTTCCCTGGAAGAGATTGTCGGCGATCTTAACGCGCCAGTGATGGGAGCGGTGGTACTGGCGTCGGCCACTTCGTGGGCGGTGCTGCGGGTTTTTCTGGGCAATAATCCGCTCTTCAAAGTTCCACAATATCAACTGGTTAATCCCGGGGAGTTGGCTTTATACGCGTTGCTGGGAGTTGCCGGCGGCTTCATTTCGGTGGCTTTCACGCAGCTACTGTTGCGCATCCGCGCTCGCTTTTTGCGGTTTCCGGAAAAGACAGTATGGTTTCAGCCCGTCGCGGGCGGCTTGTTAGTGGGAGCGATGGGATGGTTCGTACCGCAGGTGATGGGAGTTGGATATAGCTTCGTCGGCAATGCCTTGAATGGGAATATGGCGTTGAAGATGATGCTTCTGCTGGTGGTGCTAAAACTTTTCGCCGTCACGACCAGCTATGCCTCGGGAAATGCGGGCGGCATTTTTGGTCCTTCGTTGTTTATTGGAGCGATGCTCGGAGGTTCGGTCGGAACTATAGCCCACCACTTTTTGCCGGGTTACATTGCCACGCCGGGCGCCTATGCCCTGGTTGGTATGGGAGCGGTGTTCGCGGGCGTGGTGCGCGCTCCCATGACTTCGGTGTTGATGATTTTTGAGATGACGCAGGATTACGCGGTGATCGTGCCGCTGATGATCGCGAATCTGATCAGCCTGTTTATCGCATCGCGGTTGCAACACGAACCTATCTATGAAGCGCTGGCGATTCAGGATGGAATCCATTTGCCGAGCGCGGAATCGCGCCAGCGTCTGGGGCAGCGCCAGGTGGTCACCGTGATGCGGGCCATGGCAGACGACTTCATGCCGGTCGAGGCGAAGATTCGAGAAGCCGTGGACAAAGCCCGGTTGAGCAAACATCAGACCTTGCTGGTGACTGATCGTCGAGGCTTGGTGGGCGTTCTGGCGCTGCTGGCTTTGGAGCAGGAGCCGGCAGAAAATGGCGAAAAGGAAATTGGCGAACTGGTGGATCCCGTAGAATTTCCCCATGTCCACGCCGACCAGGGCCTGGATCTGGCTCTCGAACGCATGGGCAAGCATCAACTCGAAATGTTGCCAGTGGTGAACCGGGCGAACGTGCATTTGCTGGAAGGCATTGTCACCCTGCGAGACGTGTTGAAAGCCTATGGAGTCAGCCCGCGAGAGAACGCGTAGCTTGCGCGGCGTGGCCTGGAATCCAAAATGCATTGACGGTCATCTATGTTCCATGGGCTCTAGTGGCATTGATCTTGATCTCGATAGCGTATTCGTCGAACCTCTCGCTTCGCATTCCTCAATTAACGGCAATCTGGCGGAAGAGTCGCGCGCCGCGCACTTAAACGGCGACGCCGAACTGCTGGACTCTTATTCGCGTGCGGTCACGGCGACGGTGGAAAGAGTAAGCCCCTCCGTGGTGAACGTTGAGGTGCACCATGCGTTGTCGAAAAATGGCCGCGGGCGGGCGGGTGAACCTCGTCCAGACGAGCGGCGCGGCGGCGGATCGGGGTTTGTGTTTACCCCGGATGGATTGATTCTCACCAACAGCCACGTCGTGCATGATGCAACTCGGATCGAAGTAACGCTGCCCGATGGCCGGCGCGGTCCGGCTCACACCATCGGAGACGACCCGGCGACCGATCTTGCTGTCATACGAATCGACGCTTCGGGATTGCAGGCGGTTCCGCTGGGAGATTCTCAGCAACTGCGGCCGGGACAGATGGCGATTGCAATTGGGAATCCGTATGGATTCCAATCCACGGTAACGGCGGGTGTGATCTCGGCGCTCGGTCGATCGCTGCGATCTTATTCGGGGCGACTGATTGAAGATGTCATTCAAACTGACGCGGCGTTGAATCCGGGGAATTCTGGCGGACCGCTGGTTGACTCGTGCGGGCAAGTGATCGGAGTGAACACGGCGACCATTTTGCCGGCGCAGGGAATCTGCTTTGCCATCGGAATTAATACGGCGAAATTCGTGGCCAGCCGTTTGCTGCGTGATGGGCGTATTCGGCGGAGTTATATCGGCGTGTCGGCACAGACTGTGCCAATTCACCGGCGGGTGGTGCGTTTTTACAACTTGCCACAGGAAACAGGGGTGGTTGTGGTGGGGTTTGAAGAGCGCAGTCCGGCGCGAACAGCGGGGTTACGCGAAGGCGATGTCATTGTGGCGTTTGGCGAGAAGCCCGTGGCTGGCGTGGATGACCTACATCGTTTGCTGACGGACGCCGAGGTGGGAACTAGATGCGCGCTGATGGTCATCCGGCATACGGAGCGGCTAATTCTGCCCATCTTTCCCGAAGAAGAGGTGTAATCGATGCGGTGGTAGCGGAGCTTTGCCCTGCGCACAGCCGAGGGCGGCTGTCCCTACGCAGAGGTTAACGACAACGTTTAGGGCTGATAACGGGGAGGGTCCTATCGCATTGCACACACGAGATTTCCTGTGTTAGCTTCGACTCGGAGAGTTCCGCTTGCGACACACGGTTCCGGCTGGTTTGGACCGCAAGGAATCCGATATTTACCTGCGGCTGGACGCGACGCGTCTTCCCCAGCACATCGCCATCATTATGGATGGGAACGGGCGTTGGGCCCGGCGGCGTCATATGCCCCGCATCGCCGGACATCGCGCCGGGGTCGCGTCCGTGCGTTCCACGGTGGAGACTGCTTCCCTAATCGGAATACCGGCGCTGACACTCTACGCCTTCTCGGAAGAAAACTGGAAGAAGCGGCCGAAGACGGAAGTCGACTTCCTGATGCGCCTGTTATGCCGTTACCTTAAGGCGGAAATCAAAACCCTCAGCGAGAACAATATCCGTCTGAAATATATCGGGCGCCAGCATGAGTTACCGGAGTCGGTGCAGCGCGAGATGGCGGAAGCGAGTGACGCCACTTCTAAGAATACCGGCATGCTCCTGACTCTTGCCCTCAACTACAGCGCGCGCAGCGAGATTGTCGACGCCTTTCGCTCGCTGGCCGACGCAGCCTCGCGCAACGGCGGTATTGATCACATGAAAGTCGACGAACAATCGATCAGCGATCATCTATATACGCGCGGGTTGCCCGATCCTGACTTAGTAATTCGGACCAGCGGCGAGATGCGGCTGAGCAACTTTCTGCTGTGGCAGTTGGCTTACGCGGAAATTTATGTGACACCGACGCTCTGGCCTGATTTTCGCGGAGTGCAATTGCTCGAAGGAATTGAGGAATATCAGAAACGCGACCGGCGTTACGGCGGACTCGGACAGGATGGACATGGTCCGCAGGCGGCCAAGCATCGCGCTCACGCCGAGGCGAAGCGTAGCTCTTAATGATTACGCGCATTGCGACCGCCCTGGTTTTAATTCCCTTCGTTCTTTTGCTGGTGCTGAAGGCACCGCTCTATATTCTGGCGATCGTGGCGGGAGCGGTGGCGTTACTGGCCATTGCTGAGTTTTTGAAACTGGTCACTCCTTACGGAATCCAGACTATCGGCATCGGGACTTATGCCTTCGTTGCGATCTTTTTTGCGTTTGTGGTGAGCGCATCGACAAATCGCACGCCGTTACTTGAAACCACGTCCGTACTTTATGGGATTGCGGTGGCTGCGGCACTGGCTCCTTTTGCATTTCTGACCCTGGCGATGGTGCGTTCCGATCTCA
>Ga0209006_10000748_pt1 | contig 29956 bp, 26 predicted proteins | sample JacPin_JW_Ref_O2_FD_188567 | JGI IMG/M metagenome (GOLD analysis project Ga0209006, IMG submission 188567) | Forest soil microbial communities from Algoma, Ontario, Canada - Jack Pine, Ontario site 1_JW_Ref_O2 (SPAdes) (version 2) | ecosystem: Environmental > Terrestrial > Soil > Boreal...
GATGCCGCTGATCAATGAGGCGGCGTTTGCGGTGATGGAGGGAGTGGCGACTCCGGAAGCGGTGGACGCGGTGATGAAATTGGGAATGAACCATCCGATGGGGCCGCTGGAGCTGGCGGATTTTATCGGGCTGGATGTGTGTGTGAATATTCTGGACGTGTTGCAGACTGGATTTGGGGATCCGAAGTACCGGGCGTGTCCTTTGCTGCGGAAGTATGTGGCGGCGGGATGGCTGGGACGCAAATCCGGACACGGGTTCTACAAATACTGAAGCGGTGGTCTGCGCGATGTTTTTAACCCCGCGGTGAGATAACCCCCCTCGAAAATTGATTTGGTGTTCGCTTACGCTGGCATTTCCTGCGCGTCTAAGCGACCAGAATCGCCAACCCGTTCGTCCAGGATCCTCGATGAAAAATGCGCTTCGTTTGCCGGCTGGGCTGCTTGCGTTTTTCTTTTGCAGTGCCGCTTCCGCGTTTCAAATGGGCCAGACGGATTACACGAAGGCTCAGACGACGACCATTCCGCTGCGGAGCAATCTGTCGCTGATCCAAATCAAGACGCCACAGGACCTGAATAACATTGTGGTGCTTTCCGGACCCGAAGGTTATTTGCTGGTGGATCATCCGGAAGCGGTGGCTGGCCCGATCGTGCGCAAGGAACTGGATACTATGGGAAAGCGTCCGGTGCGATTTCTGCTGAATACGCACTGGCACTACGACCACGTGGGCGGCAATGAAATTTACGGGCCGGACGCGACGATCGTGGCCTATGAAAATGTGCGAACGCGGATGATGACCAAGCAGACGCCGTTCTGGTCGCCGGCGCCGATTGGGCCGTATCCGGAGAGGGCGTGGCCACGAATCACGTTTCGCGATTCAGTGACGATTCACTTCGATGACGACGACCTCGAAATGGATCATTATGCGACGGGGCATACCGACACAGATTCGGTGGTTTATTTTGCGAAGGCGAATGCGGTGGTGGTTGGTGATATTTACAACGCGCGGGGCGAAGAGTTCGCGGGCGGGCAGGACATGGAGGGAATTGCCAAGTCGCTTGCGGCGGTGCTGGCGCGGATCAACGACGATACGATCATTGTCACCGGGCACAGCCAGCCATCGAATCGACGCGATCTGGAGCTGTACGTGAAATTGCTGAACGCGACGATCGAGCAGGTGCGGCAAGAAATTGCCGCGGGCAAGAGCGAGAAGGAAATCGTTGATACGGGATTGCCGGCGGATTGGGCGACGTGGTTCGCTCCGAAGCCGGCGCCGGACGGGAAATATTTTGTGGATATTATCTGGGGAACGCTGACGCACAAGAACAAACACGACCAATAGCCAAGGCTCACGAAAAGAATCCAGCTTTATCTTGTTCGTAACCGCCTTCCGATGTATTTTGGTGTCCCCCGCCACGAGAGGCAAGCATGAGACTTGGGATTCTCGCTTTGATCTTCCTTGCGATTAGTGTATCCGCGCCGGCAATTCGTGCTGACAGCGTTGTGCTCATTGATGCTTCCAATGTTTCGCTAGGAAGCTCTGTTCTTGACATGTCATTCGAATATGACGCAACGCTCAATGAGATTGTTTCAGGAACATTGGCGATCTCGTTCTCAGGCAGTTCGTTGGGCAGTGGATTCTCTTCGTCGTTCGTTTCCCCGCAGGTGTTTAATTTTTCCGATAGCGAAGGAGACTTGCTGCAGATTGATAGCTTGGAGTTTGGCTCTTTGAACACGAACGGAGCTGTCTTTCCGGAACCAGCGCCCGGCAGTTATCCGACGCAGTTCGTGGACACGGTGTGTGCTCCGGGATTTGACCTGTGCGCATTGACAGTCGGCCCCGGCTTTACGAATGGAGGAAATGGGTCGCTTACCGTGGCTGCGATCGCTGAACCTAGAACACTGCCAATGCTGTTGATCGGACTTCTGGGTTTGGCGGCGATTTCGATCCGAAGTAGGGCCAATATTTAGTCCGTCTCCGGGCGGCTGTTTCTACAACCTCTTCTTTCAATCTTCTGGGCACTGTTCCACAACTCACGTAGATATTCTTGCTCGGATGGATTTCAGTCATTTTCGCGCGAAGGCGTGAGATAGCATAGACTCCATCCTGAATCGCAGGAGGAAGCATGGTCCATACGCCATTGCAGTTGAACGCAGGTTGCCCTCCGGGACAATCTCAGCCTTTTTTCATCATAAATCCGGACGGAACGTCCGGGCCGCAATTCAAGCTTCCTGTGGGGGCGAGCTTTGCGCTGACCGACATAACGGTGGTTCCAGCTAACATGGCCTCGGCTGCACCGACTTTGATTATGTTTGGACTCAGACAGGCTGTTGGCGCGGGCCATACTCAGCGTTGGAATTTCGCCGGATACATTGCTCAAAACGTGGATCGAAGTTTCGTTACCCCGATCATGTTCTCCAAGGATTTTGAGGTATGGAATGTGTCCGCCTCAGTCGATCTGAATGTGAATCTCTTCGGCTACGTGAACGCCTAAATTACTTAATGCGGATGAACTAGCAGCATGGTTTGGAAGACTGATCGCCCATCGTGGCCTGGAAAGTTCGTTTCAAGGGATACTTACCCCCCTAAAATAGCTTTTGCTTTTTGTTCGCCTTGTGGTAAGGTGCGGTATCGAAATGGACGGGAGTGATGCGCAGTGGTAGACTCACGCAACCCTGGACCAGCTAAATTGCCGTACCCCTTTGAGGTGTAATGATGAACGACGAAAAGACAAAAAACCTAGATTTGGCGATATCGCAGATTGAAAAGACGTGGGGCAAGGGCTCGATTATGCGGCTGGGGAACAAGGACGTGCTGGTTCCGGTCAGCGTGATTCCCACCGGTTCGATTTCCATTGATGCGGCGCTGGGCGTGGGCGGTTTTCCGCGTGGGCGCGTCATTGAAGTGTACGGCCCGGAATCCGGGGGCAAGACGACGCTGACGCTGCACGTGATCGCCGAGGCCCAGAAGCTGGGTGGGCAGGCAGCGTTTATTGACGCGGAGCACGCACTCGATCCGGTGTACGCGCGCAAGTTGGGCGTGGATGTGGACAACATGCTGGTTTCGCAGCCGGATAATGGCGAACAGGCGCTGGAAATTGCCGAGGCGCTGATCCGTTCGAACGCGGTGGACATTATCGTGGTGGACTCGGTGGCGGCGCTGGTGCCACGAGCGGAACTGGAAGGCGATATGGGCGACGCGCAAATGGGCTTGCAGGCTCGGTTGATGTCGCAGGCGCTGCGCAAACTGACCGCGATTGTTTCGAAGTCTAAAACCTGCCTGATTTTCATCAACCAGATCCGCGAGAAGATTGGCGTGATGTTCGGCAATCCGGAAACTACCACGGGCGGCCGCGCGCTGAAATTCTATTCTTCGATTCGCGTGGATATTCGGCGCATTCAATCCATCAAGGAAGGGGATCGGGTGATCGGCTCAAGGACGCGCGCAAAGATCGTGAAGAACAAGGTTGCCGCGCCGTTCCGCGAAGCCGAATTCGACATTATTTACGGTGAAGGCGTTTCGAAGGAAGGCGACTTGCTCGACCTGGGAGTAACCAGCGGCCTGCTTGAGAAATCCGGCACATGGATTTCCTACAAGGCGGATCGTCTGGGCCAGGGCCGTGACAATGCGAGGCAGTTCCTGAAGGAACATACCGACATTCGCGGCAAGATCGAACATGAACTGCGTAAGCAGCTGGGCCTGCCGAATCATCTCCCTAATGGGGAAGTGAGCAACGGAAAGCCTTCGGCGGAAGCGCAGAAGCTGGCCGCGGCGGATGCCGGGAAACAGCCGATGCAACCACCTAAGGCGGCCGCAGCGGCGCAAGGACGCACGAGCCGGTAGTTCAAAGTAATCGGAATTCGAGTGCGCGGCGGAAGTTCTCGCCGCGCATTTTGTTTTACAGGCCGTTCGAGATCAATTCCTCGCCACTGTCCTTCCGGACAGTCATGGCGAACAGGAAAACTGTTCGCGTTTCCAGTTGCGTGGTTGTGCGACAATTCCTTACACTAAAAGTTGATCGGCTGAAGTGGGGGAATTTTTAGCCGATATGGGATGTAATGGGAAACCCGGCCTTGAAGCAAGTTGTGCCTATTTTTTGTCTTTTTTTTGCCGGCGCGTTCGCGATGGCGTCCGGCGCGACTCCCGCGACGTCCGTTCGCACCACCTCGCACACCCATCATAAGAGAAGCAGCGGAATCAGCGCGTACGGCGATCCGACCAAAGACGACAACGCAACGTTCGACGATCCAGTGATCCGCCAGATTGCGGTGAACGCGCTGGGCCATGCGAATGGCTCGGTGCTGGCGATGGACCCGACGACCGGGCGCATCCTGACGATCGTCAATCAGAAGATGGCGTTTTCGGCTGGATTCGAGCCGTGTTCGACGATCAAGCCGGTAATTGCGCTAGCCGGATTGCAGGAAGGCGTGATCACGCGCGACACGATGATGAAGGTTGGTCACCGGCGTTACATGGATTTGACCGAGGCGATGGCCCATTCGAACAATATTTATTTCGAGCAAGTCGGCACGCGGCTGGGATTTCCGCGGGTGCACAAATACGCGCATCTGCTCGGGCTGGGTCAGAAAGCGGGATACAACATCGAGGAAGAGCAGGCCGGCACGCTGCCTGCGGCGCCGCCCGCATATGGCGGTGTGGCGCGCATGTCAAGTTTTGGGGAAGGCATCCGGCTGACGCCGCTGCAACTGGCATCGCTGGTTTCGACGCTGGCGAATGGCGGGACACAATATTATTTACAATACCCGCGGACGGAACAGGCCCGGGCGGATTTCCAGCCACGCGTGAAGCAGGAATTGGACATCGCGCCACTGCTTCCCGATCTTCGCGAGGGAATGCTGGCCGCGGTGATGTACGGAACCGCGAAGCAGAGTTACGATCCGGATGAGCAAGCGTTGGGAAAGACCGGAACGTGCAACGATGAATCGCTGGGCGGTCGGCTGGGCTGGTTCGTGTCCTACGCGGATGAAGAACACCCGAAAATCGTGCTGGTGGTTTTGATTCGAGGAGGCGGACGCGCGACGAGCGGCCCACATGCTTCGGAAATTGCGGGCCGGATCTATCACGGGCTGCGCGACCGCAATTATTTTGCGGAGTCGCGGCGCACGCGCGAGGTGACCGTGGCCGGAGCTTCGCAATAGCAGCGAGGATGTGCCGGCGGCGGTAGAGTTTCCCCTCCTTGGTTTACTCCCGGAACTCAACGCGTTGATTTTTATTTCTTGCTGACGAACTCACTGCGGTATTCTTCCTCCGCCATATAAATTTGGAACGGGACGTATGCAAAACAAACTGCGCATTGGAATTTGGGTGTCGGTCATCGCTGTGGGTGCGGTGTGTATCGGCGAGTCGTATAAGGTTCGCCAGGCCGCGGAGCAGCAGATTTCCGCGCAGGCCGGGATGGCCAGCGTCGAAGCCCGCCGGATCCAAGATGACATCGTGATCTTCAGCGAAAAAATCGTTCCGCCGCGACATCCTTTCAACGCAATTCTGCAGGACCTGGGAATCACCTCGGAAAATGCGGCGAGGCTGACGGCCTCGGCGCAATCGGTTTTTGATCTGCGCCACTTGCGCGCCGGAAATAAACTCAGCGTGGGACGTTCGGTGATGGGAGAGTTTCGGGCCATCAAGTACCGTATTGACGCCGACCGGGTGCTGCTGATTTCTCCTAAGGGAAACGACTTCCAGTCGGAGATTCAAACGATTCCTTCGGAAACTGAAATGAAGGGCGTGGCGGGAGAAATTCACGGGTCGTTATTTGAATCGGTGATTGACGCTGGCGAAAAACCGGAACTGGCGATGCGCCTGGCGGAAATTTTTGGATGGGATCTGGATTTTTATACCGACCCGCGTCCGGGGGACACCTTTCGAGTGGTAGTCGAAAAGAAAATGCTTTCGAACGGCGAGATGTCGTCCTATGGGCGGATACTCGCGGCGGAATACGTGAACGGCAATCGGCCTTATCGGGCGGTTTTGTTTCACGATCCTTCGGGTGCGCCGGCCTATTACACGCCTGAAGGGAAATCCATGAAGAAGGCTTTCCTGCATTCGCCGCTTAAGTTTGCGGCGGTGATTACCTCGCACTTCAGCCAGAACCGTTTTCATCCGATTCTGAAGCAGTACCGGCCGCACTTGGGAATTGACTATGCGGCGCCGTCGGGGACGCCGGTGCAGACGATTGGCGACGGGCGAGTGATCTTTGCCGGACCGAAGGGCGGAGCGGGAAATCTGATCGAAGTGCAGCACAGCAACGGATACACCACGTATTACATGCATCTTTCGCGGGTGCTGGTTCATAGCGGCCAGCGCGTAGAGCAGGGCGAACGAATTGGCTTGGTCGGAATGACCGGTCTGGCCACTGGCCCACATCTCGATTTCAGAATTCAACGCGGAAAAGACTTTTTAAATTTTGAGCGCCTGCCATTGCCGCCGTCCGATCCGGTTTCGAAGCGAGACTGGAATGACTTCGTCGGAATGCGCGATCTGGCCATGGCGCAAATGCCGCCCGCGGGATCGCAATCGAAGACGGTTGTCGCCAAAAATTCAGTATTTTCTCCTGGTGCCCCCCCTCTCCCGAGCCCGGTTTCGTCCAGATAATCGTTGCGAATGACGTCGAACCCAGACGTTTGGACATCGCAGTTGGTCCGGGACGTGTGTCCGCCACCAGCGAAGACCCTGACTTACTCTTCTCTGGCCCTAATGTAGATGTCAGTCTGCAAGTTACCCACAACAGCCAATCGCTTCTTGCGAATAAATCCTAAGAACATGTTTACGAGCTCCAGTTTCTGGTGCACCTGCTCTGCGAATTGTAGCTCCGGCGTATCCGTGAGAACGAGCGACTCCCCTAGAAGAGCTCGCGCCTCTTCGACATCGATTACAAACCCATGGTCCTTGTATTCATACACCAACTGATTGGCAATCTTCTCCGAACGTGATCGGAGTGCCTCCCGTTTCGCCAGGAGCCGCTGAGCATATTGAACTGCAGATTCTGACACACGCTCGCAATATCCAATTTGCTCGACGGTCAACTTGCGAGCCATGTAGCGCGCGAACGCTTCTGCGCTTCCCGGGTATTCCTGGCATACTCCGGCTATGGTCTGGAGTGCTCGTTTTACACCAAGAGCGGGTAGGTCGCCGACCTGTGGATCGATCGGTCCCAACTCTCCCAAGATGCCGAGGTGTATCTCGTCCGCACCCAAAGCAATTAATGTAGCGGCCGACTTAGCGGCACGCGGGATAGCAACGACAAATTTAGAGTGCGCAAATGCGCGGCATATCTTGCTGATCTGATAAGCGGGTTCAATCCTCCCCCCGCGACTCAATAGGAGAAGATAGATGTCTTTGTCGTGTGATTGATTTTCACTTTGTAGGGTGGTGTAAATTCTGTCCGATTCCCACGCATCGATGGAGTCCCATGAATCGTAAAGACTCAACAGACAGAATGGTCGTAGTTTTAGCTTAAAATCTTCTACCAGACTTTGTAGTTCCTTTGAAAGACGAGACTGTATTTCCGCATCTGTCGAGCCTTTGATGAAAACCGGCCACGGTACGACTTTCGATGCCTCGCCTTCGTTTGACTCCACAGCAGTCGTAGTGTCAGAGCCGTTCGTAGGGGCTTTAACGGCGCGGTGTATTGCCAAGGTACTTACCTCTAACCGAAGTATACATTAAAGTATATCAGATCGAATAGGTTTTCTCGAGACTGGACAATTCTGTTTGCTCTTCACTTCGAGTTCAAGTTCCGGCATGGCGGCGCCAGGTTTACCCCTGCCTGCTGCGACCAACCGATACAAACCAATCATGCCGGAGTTACTTGCGTTTACCAGCGTCCTTGGTCAGGTGCCAGGTTTCGCACCAGTTGCAGAGGTAGGCGCGGAGTTGTTTTGGCGCGTTGGGAATTGTGAGTTGGTGCGCGGCGGTTTCGAGCGCTTCCCGTTCGGAGAGATACTTTCGTTTTCCGGTAACTTCGCAGTTTGGACCAGCGCTCATGGCTCCTATTAGAGAACGAGAATCAGGTCTCCGGGCAAGGTAAATTTCGTTCAAGTGATGCGACGAGCGATCTTTCGACCTCCAGTTGCAGGCCTTTTGGTCTGACACGAGCAGACGGCTCGCGCGTTGACTTCGTTTAAATCTCCAGCCTAAGATGCTTGCGACCTTGGGCCTGAAACGATGAAAGACCAAACCGTCTCGCACTACCGAATTGTTGAAAAAGTCGGTGAAGGTGGGATGGGAATCGTATACCGCGCGCACGACGGCCGCCTGAACCGCGATGTAGCGCTGAAATTCCTGCCTGCCGAACTTCTAAACAATGAAAATGCGCGTGCCTTGCTGATTCGGGAGGCGCGCACCGCGTCCGCGTTGAATCATCCGAACATTTGCACGATTTATGATGTGGGCGAGCAGGATGGCCAGAGCTATATCGTGATGGAGTTCGTGAAGGGGCGCTCGCTGACCGAGCAAATCCCCGAGAACGGACTGCCTGCGGATACGGCGATTCGTTATGGCGAGCAGATCGCGGATGCCATGGCGCACGCGCACGAACACGGGGTGATCCACCGTGACCTGAAAAGTCCCAACGTGGTTATCACGGGCGCGGGGCGCGTGAAGGTTTTGGATTTCGGACTGGCCAAGCACATGACACCGGGCGAAATCAGCTTGAAGACGCAGTCTATCAGCACGCTGACTTCAGATGGAGCGATCGTCGGGACGATGCATTACATGGCCCCGGAATTATTTCGAGGCGAATCGGCCGATGCGCGCAGCGACATCTGGGCGCTAGGCGTGATTCTGTACGAAATGGCCAATGGAAAGCGGCCGTTTCGCGGCAAAACTTCCTACGAGTTGAGTTCGGTAATATTACACGAGGACCCGCCGCGCCTTGCCGACAACGTGCCGATGGGTCTGCGGGCGGTGACCGAGCATTGTCTGGCCAAGGATCCACAACAGCGTTACCAGCACGCCAGCGAAGTACGCGCGGCACTGGAGGCGCTGCGCACGAATTCGGCGATGATCCCGGCGAGCGCTATCCAGCCGCCTCCCGCGGCCCCTCGCTCTCGGTTCAGGAGCGCGATGTTGGCTTCGGCGGCTGTCCTGGCGCTGCTGGTCATTACGGCGCTGGCTTGGAAGCTCATCGAGATCAAGTGGCGAGGATCAGCGGCCGTCAGTGCGGCATCCATTCATTCGCTCGCGGTGCTGCCGCTGGAAAATCTCACCGGCGATCCCAAGCAAGACTATTTCGCCGACGGAATGGGCGACTCGCTGACTACCGAGCTTTCGCAAATCAAGAAGCTGCGGGTGATTTCGCGAAGTTCGGTGATGCAATACAAGGGCAAGAACGAGAGCCCGGCCCAAATTGCGCAGGAACTGGGCGTCGATGCGCTGGTAGAAGGTTCCGTGCTGCGGTCCGGCGACCGGGTGCGAATCTCCGCGGCATTGGTGCAACCGCAAACCGGCCAAAATCTGTGGGCCAAGAATTACGAACGGCCGACCACGGATATTCTAGCGCTGCAGAGCGATGTGGCGCGCGACATCGTCACCCAAATTCAGATCCAGTTGACGCAACCGGAGCAGGAACGACTGGTAAAAACGCGGAGCGTGATCCCCGAGGCCTACGATGCTTATCTGCAAGGCAGATCCGAGGCCAGCAAGCGAACGGGCGAATCTTTGGGGCAAGCCGTAGCCGATTTTCGGCGCGCGATTCAAATTGACCCCACCTATGCCCCTTCCTATGCGGCGCTGGCGGAAACCCTGGTGCTTTACGGCGACTATAGCGATGTCTCATCCGCGAAGGTGTTGCCTGAGGCGGAGGAAGCTGCTCAAAACGCCTTGCGACTCGATCCGGATTTAGCCTCCGCTCACTCAGCCCTAGGATTGGTCAATGCATTTGAACTAAAGCTTTCGAATAGCCTGTCGGAATATCAGCGTGCGATTGAATTGAACCCGGGCGACGCGAATGCGCATCATTGGTACGCGCTGGCGCTGGCGGAAACCGGGCAGAGCGAGCAATCCATAGCGGAAATAAACCTGGCCGAGGAACTCGATCCGCGGTCGTTGATCATCAATTCGAATGTAGCGTGGTGCCTCTATTTGGCAGGGAAGTACGACGAAGCGATTGCCCAAGCGCAGAAGGCGATTTTGATGGATCCGAGCTTCGCCGTTGCGCACGGATATCTGGGACAGGCCTATCTCGAAAAGGGACGTTACGACGAAGCCTTCAGTGAATTGAAAAAAGCGATTGAGCTTTCGGGCGGGGAAACTTCTTATGAGGCGGAACTGGCGAATGCCTATGCTGTCGCCGGGAAAAAAGAAGACGCAAGGCATCTGCTGGAGCAAGTGCAACAACGCGCGGCTCAGCATTACGTTTCGCCCTACAGCCTGGCGCTGATCTACACCGGACTGGACCAGCAAGATCGCGCGCTGAATGAACTCGAACTCGCGTACGATCAACGCGAACTGCGATTGCTCAATCTGAAAATGCATCCACGGTTTGGCAGTTTGCGATCGAATCCACGTTTCAAAGCGCTGATCGAACGCATCGGACTCTGACACGGCTTCCACCAACGGTTGACGCAAGCGTAGAGTCGCGGCGCACGAAGATAAGCAGTTTTGGCCGATACTGATTCTGAATTCAAACGCCTTGACCCCACATGGAGCTTGGACTAAACTCCGCGGCGTTGACGGAGATGCGCCGCACTCAGCCATTCCATTCGGGATCACGTTCAAATCGGCGAGGAGAAAAAGTCTATGGCGAAAATTAAAGTCACGATGCATTCAGTCGCTCGCGAAATCCAGAGAATGGAAAAGAAACTCAAGGGTATACGCTCGCGGGTGAGCGCGGCCGACCAAAAGAAAATTGATTTGCAAATTCGTTCACTCAAGAAGTGCAACAGCGAAATAAAGAACTTCTGCCGACCACCGGCACAAGGATTTATCCAAATGTTTCCGGTGGCGAAGAAGTAGGAACTAGGTCGGGTGCCGTCTGCCGACGAAGGCGTTGGAGTGAGAACAAATGCCTAAGGTCCGTTTGACTCTTCATCCCGCGGCGAAGGCTATTGCGAAGATTGAAGCGGAGCTGAAAAGCGTTCGCAAAAGAGTGAATAAAGTTGAGCAGAAAAAGATCGATCTGGAACTGAAGACGCTGAAGAAAATCACCGTGGCTCTCAAAACTCATTGCAGGGGTTTCGCTCAGACGTTCGACGTCAAGAACTGAGCGTGACTCGGAGAATTGGTCGCATCCCCAAAAAGTCCAGCCGCAAAGAGCTTCCATTCAAGAATGAATATTTCTTTCGACGGGCTCAATGCCTGGTTTCCTACTGGGAACGTGGGAGTTTGGTTTTTGAGAATTATGCTACGGGCAGTCGCGCGACTGCCGCACCGATAACCGCCGAAATCCTCGATTTTTTCGATGAATGGCGCTCTGCTGAATCGCTGTGCGCGCATTTCAACGGTTATGACCCCGCGTCCCTTCGCGTCGCCGTCAAAAATCTCGTAAAACAATCCTTTATCGAGGAATCACCGCGAAAGAAAGCGGAATCGTCCGTGCTTGCGGAATCCTGGCGGGCGTGGAATCCGGCGGGCGGGTTTCTGCACTTCTCAAGCCGGGACATGCCGTTCGATCCAGATCTTAATGAAACCGCGAAGTACATGCAGCGTATTGCGCGCGAATCACCGATGCCCGAACCGGTGAAGCATTATTCCCGCGCCGAACAGGTTCGGCTTCCGCCAGCGCAAAGCGAAGGAGACTTTCCGGCAGCGCTGCTGGCGCGCCGCACATGGAGACGTTTTTCCCCTACTCCACTGGCGTTCTCCGATTTGGGCACCTTGCTGGGTCTTACCTGGGGAATTCGAGAGTGGATGCCGGTGCCCCCGCTTGGACGGTTCGTGCTAAAGACATCGCCTTCGGGAGGCGCGCTGCATCCCATCGAAGCATACGTGGTCGCACGAAATGTCGCGGGGCTAAAGAAAGGAATTTATCACTACAATGGAGACCAGCACCGGCTGGAACTGGTGAAGAAGGGCGCAACCAAGAAACAAATGACGAGTTACCTTGCCGGGCAGGATTGGTTTTCGCACGCTCCGGTGGTGGTGCTGATGACGGCGGTGTTCACCCGGACGCAGTGGAAGTACAAATTTCCGCGAGCGTACCGGGTGGTGCTGGCCGAGGCGGGACATTTGTGCCAGACATTCTGCCTGACGGCGGCGTGGTTGGGGCTGGCGCCGTTCTGTACCATGGCGCTGGCGGATTCGAAAATTGATAAGGCACTAGGAATTGATGGGGTGACGGAAGGTGTGTTGTACGCGGCGGGCGTTGGAAATGTACCAGAGGGCGCAGACTGGAAAGTCGCCTCGCTGCCGGAAAATTTTGCGACAAACAAAACCGTGCCGTGGCGAGGTCGTAAGCGAACTGGCTGAATAGAATTCCCTGCGAAAGCTCGCTAAGCTTTTAATTCCCAAGTATCGCCGGCGCGCAAAAGTTTGGCGAGATCGCCTTTTCCTTTTCTGGCTTGGATGTCCGCGATCTGCTGATTGACCAGATCCTCGTACTGCGGCACGTTTTCGATACTCCGAAATACGCCGATGGGCGTTGGGAATCCGGGCATGGTGTCCATGCGCGAAATCGCAAAGGCGTAGACGGGGTTTTGGTTGTGCTCGTCGTGGACCAGGAGATCTTTTTCGGCGATGCCGTTGCCGAGGGTCACGACTTCAAGGTCGAGACCGAGCAGGCGAATGCCTTTGTCGCGATTCTTGCCAAAGATTAGTGGTTTGCCGTGCTCGAGCTGGACGACCTGTTCGCTGCGGGCGTCACGTTCGGTAATGGTTTCCCATGCGCCGTCATTGAAGATATTGCAGTTCTGCAAGATTTCCACGTAAGCCGAGCCTTTATGGGCGGCGGCTTTTTTCAGAGTTTCGCGGAGGTGCGCCTGGAAAACGTCAACCGAGCGGGCGACGAACGTGGCTTCCGAACCGATCGCGAGGGAAAGCGGATTGAACGGGCGGTCCACCGAGCCGAAGGGCGTGGATTTTGCTTTTTTGCCGACTTCGGAAGTCGGGGAGTACTGCCCCTTGGTCAAGCCATAGATCTTATTGTTGAACATCAAAACTTTCAGGCCGACGTTGCGGCGCAGCATGTGAATGGTGTGATTGCCGCCGATGGAAAGAGAATCGCCATCGCCAGTCGCGACCCAGACGTCGAGGTCAGGGCGGACGAGTTTCACGCCGGTGGCGACCGCCGGAGCGCGGCCGTGAATGGTGTGGAAGCCGAAAACGTTCATGTAATACGGGAAACGGCTGGAGCAGCCGATGCCGGAGATGAAAACCAGTTTTTCCTTGGAGATTTTCAGGTCGGCGAAAACCATCTGCACGGCGGAAAGGATGGCGTAGTCGCCGCAGCCCGGACACCAGCGGATTTCCTGGTCGGTCTGAAAATCTTTTTTGGTGTAAATTGGCAGTTCGGCCGTGGTCATTTTAAATCTCCCGTTGCTAGTCCAACAGCTCTTCGATCTTGTCTTCGATTTCCGATTGCTTGAAGGGCTTGCCTTGAATTTTTCCGTAGCTTTGGGCGTCCACGAGATATTTGGCGCGCAGGACCATCACCAGCTGGCCCATGTTCATTTCGGGCACCAGGATTTTCTGGTAACGCTTCATCACTTCACCAAGATTGCGTGGAAGTGGATTCAAGTGGCGCAGGTGAACGTGGCCGATCTTGCGACCTTTTTCACGCTGGGCGTTCATCGCGGCGGTGATAGGACCGTTGGTGGAACCCCAGGCAACGATGAGCAGGTCGCCGGACGCGTCGCCTTCGGGAAGTATTTCAGGAATATCCTGGGCGATGCCGGCGACTTTTTCGGCGCGAGTGCGAACCATGTGCTCGTGGTTTAGCGGTTCGTAGTTGATGTTGCCGGTAACGTCCTGTTTTTCGATTCCGCCGATGCGATGCTCGAGGCCGGGGGTGCCGGGAATGGCCCAGGGCCGCGCGAGGGTATCGGGGTTGCGTTTGTAAGGCTGAAAGCCGACGGGATTGGTTTCGTATTTCACTTCAATTTTTGGCAGATCTTCGACGCCGGGGATTTTCCAAGGTTCCGCGCCATTGGCGAGGTAACCATCGGAAAGAATAATTACCGGGACCATGTACTTGATGGCGATACGGCTGGCTTCGAGCGCGATCCAGAAGCAATCACCAGGAGTAGAAGGGGCCAGCACTGGAACAGGCGCTTCGGAATTGCGTCCGAAGAGCGCTTGCAGCAAATCCGCTTGCTCAGTCTTGGTGGGAAGGCCGGTAGATGGCCCGCCACGTTGAATGTCGCAGACGACCAGGGGCAATTCGACCGCAACGGCGAGGCCGAGCGCTTCGGTTTTCAAAGCCATACCCGGGCCAGAGGTGGTGGTGATGCCCAGGGCGCCGGCGTAGGCCGCGCCGATGGCGGAGGTAATGGCGGCGATTTCGTCCTCGGCTTGAAAGGTGGTGACGCCGAAATCCTTGTACATCGAAAGCTCGTGCAGAATGTCCGACGCCGGAGTGATGGGATACGAGCCCAGGAACAATTTCACACCGGCTTGCTGCGATGCGGCGACGAAGCCCAGCGCCAGAGCTGCGTTGCCGCTGATGTTGCGATAGGTGCCGGGTTCGAGTTTTGCGGGCGGAATTTCGTAGCTGATCTGAAACGCTTCGGTGGCTTCGCAATAACTGTAGCCGGCTTTCATGGCGAGTGTATTGGCGTTGACCAGATCCGGCTTGTTCCTGAATTTATCGGTGAGCCAGCGAAGCGTGGGCTCCATGGAACGGTTATAGAGCCAGTAGCACATGCCGAGAGCGAAGAAATTCTTGCAACGGTCCATGCTCTTGGCGTCGAGGCCAAGTTCTTTCAGCGCGGCACGGGTGAGCTTGGTCAATTCGACTGAAAATAATCTGTAGGCGTCGAGAGAATGATCTTCGAGCGGGCTGACTTTTACCTGAGCCTTGCGCAGGTCGTTTTCCTCGAAGTTGTCGAGGTTGACGATCAGGATGCCGTTGGGCTTCAGGTCCGCGATATTCATCTTCAGCGCGGCGGGATTCATGGCGATGAGAACGTCCACGGCGTCGCCGGGGGTATACACATCGTTCGAAGAGAAATGGACCTGGAATCCGCTGACACCCGGAAGCGTGCCCGCCGGAGCGCGAATTTCGGCGGGGAAGTCCGGGAAAGTAGCCAGGTCATTACCGAAGAGCGCGGCGGTATTGGTGAACTGGCTGCCGGTAATTTGCATGCCGTCGCCGGAATCGCCGCAGAAGCGAATGACGGCGCGGTCAACGATTTCTTTTTTGCGGCCCGAAATATCAGCGAGCGAGGTGGACATGGGCGTTACGATCTCCCTGCGAAAGCTTGCGGCCGAAACGAGACGCCAGTAAATGAGGAGTCAACGAGCGAGCTGCCCGGCCTTGTACAGTTAGATGCAGCAGCGAGCTTAGCGACACGAATTATGGGGCGGCACTCACGGAGTGGCGGGCAGCAGAACCCGGTCGAATTTCTGTACTGTTTTTGTTGCATAACCCCGAAAGTAGGCTATCACAGTGGGATAGGTTTTGCGCTGCGGACGCACGGAGCGGGTGCTGAGAAGCGCTCAGCGGCTTTGTGGCGGGCTGAACGGTTGCGGGATCACCGCGGGGCTTCGAATGGGAACCGGCTAGCTTAGCGAAGCGTCTTAAAGACTGAGCAGAGCGGGTTAGATCCTGCGAGTGACATGAAAACAAGAACACAGCGATGAAGCTCGACCCAAGAAAATTCGCGATAGCTGCGGCGCCCCAAACCAAAGCGCATGCCGTGCGGCACTGGTTCATCACGCTGGGCGGACCGGGACTGATCTTGTTAGGGCTTCTGGATAGCTCGATAGTCCCAATTCCCGGCAGTATGGACGCCATGACGATCATACTGGCAGCGCATCAGCGCACATGGTGGCCCTATTACGCCGTAATGGCCACGATTGGGTCGGTGGTGGGTGCTTATATCACGTACCGGCTGGCCAGAAAGCAGGGAGACAAGGCTCTGCATGCGAGGCTTTCGCAGCGGAACGCGAAGCTGGTCACTGAAACTTTCGAGAAGTGGGGGTTCGGGGCGATAGCCCTGCCGGCGCTGCTGCCGCCGCCGATGCCGATGGTGCCATTCGTGATCGCCGCCGGGGCGTTGCAATATTCGCCCAAGAAATTTCTGGCGGCGATGACGCTCGGGCGGATTTTACGATATTGCATTCTGGCGTATTTGGGCGCGGTGTACGGACGAAAGATTTTCGCGGTGGTGCTGGCTCATGGGGAAGTGACGCTGGCGGCGACGATTGGTTTGGCAGTCGTGGTCGCGCTGGGATTTCTATTGATGCGATTTCGGAAGAAACGGCCGGCAATTGCAAATGCGCGGTAAGCGTAGCTGCAAAGACTGGGAACATTAACAACACGGAGAAGACAGAGATAAAGACGAGGGCACGGAGGTTGCAAGCCTAGTTTGACTGATGCCGCGTCTATCGAAAATGGGACAGCGAAAAACGATACGGGGCCGGTTTTGCCGGCCCCGTTTTCTTTTTGGATGAAGATGCTTATTTGACTGGGTTGCCGTCGGCGTCGATTTTATGGACTTCGCCGATGTTGAGTTCGCGGATGCCGGGCTCCACTTTGCTCATGTCGCCAACGACGATCCAGACGAGATGGTTGGGCAGAATGTATTTTGCGGCGGTCTCATTGGCTTCGGCCGGGGTTACGGCCAAGGCTTTTTGAGTGTAGGTGTTGTAATAATCCGCGGGCAAATTGAACTCGAGGATCTGGCCGTAGGCGCCGGAAAGCTCCTGGCCAGTTTCGAATGAACCGGGCAGATCCAGAGTGGCGCTGGCTTGTTCGTCCTTGAGCTCGTCGGCAGTGATGGGTTTTGCGCCAACGATGCCTTTGTATTCGTTAACGAGTTCAGCCAGCGATTCCTTGGTTTTGTCGGTTTGTACCGGCGAGAAGCTGATGTAGGGGCGCTGACCTTTGGCCGGCAGAATTCGCGCGAAAACGCCATAGGACCAGTGCTTATCCTCACGGAGATTCATGTTGATGCGCGACATGAAATTTCCGCCGAAGACACCATTGACGAGTTCGAGTGAAATATCGTCCGGGCTATTTCGTGGCGGCGCCAATTGACCGGCGATGATGACGCTTTGGCCTGAGCCGGGACGGTCAATGAGGTAAACGACATCTTTTTCCGGCTGCGGCACCTCGGGGATTACTTTCTTGGTGACCTGGCCGGATTTCCAGGAGCCAAAGAGCGTTTCGAGTTTTGGAGTGATTTCGGCGAGGGTGGTGTCGCCGACGATGAGCAGCGTGGCGTTGTTGGGCTTGAACCAAGTTTCGTGAAATTTGACGAGATCTTCGCGGGTCATTTTGCCGACGCTGGCTTCGGTCCCAAGACCGGAGAACGGACCAGCGTAGGGATGCCCCTTGCCGTAGAGCAAGCCGGGGCCGACACGTAGGGCCATGGCGTTAGGAGTGACTTTCTCACGTTGAATCGCGGCGATGCGCTCTTTTTGCAGGCGATCGAATTCTTTTTGGGGAAATGCCGGATGCAGAATCAGGTCGGCGTAAATATCGAGAGCCTGATTCATGTTGACCTTGAGCGCATCGAGATCGACGGTTGCCGTGTCGAGGTCGGCGCCGGCGCTGAATTCGGCGCTCAAGGCCGCGAACTCTTCGCTGATCTTCAAAGAGTCGCGAGTGGGTGTGCCTTCTTCCAGCATACGCTGTGCAAAGCCAGCGGTGCCCAGGGCGTCCGCAGGATCGGACGCAAATCCGCTATCAACCATCAGTGAGAAATTCACGACCGGAGCCGAGTGACGCTCAGCCAGAACGACCTTCAGACCGTTGGAGAGCATCGCGGTTTGCATCGGAGGCAATTTCAGGGACATAGCCGAACCCAGCGCGGGTTCCTTGGAGCGATCGAGCGGAGCGGAAGTTTTTAGAGTTGTAGGGTACGGATGAACTTCGAGAACGTAATCGCCGTCGCTCAGCCATTCATCGGCGGCCTTTTTCACCGAAGCCGGCGTGGCTGCTTCGACATTCTTGAGATAGTCCTTGTAGCAATCGGGATTTCCAGTGAAGGCCTGGCAGCGGGCGATGATATCGCTCTTCCCGCCGAAACCGCCGATGCGTTCCATGATGCGGGCGTACTCGCCGAGAATTTGAGTTTTGGCGATGTTCAGGTCGTGCTCCGTGGGGCCGTTCTTCAGGAATTTCTGCAGTTCTTCATCTCCGGCGGATTCGACTTTGGTGAGATCGGTACCGGGCTTGGCGGTGAGGATCATGTAGAACTGGCCGGCAATTTCGTTGGTGAAATTATTGGTGGCGGCGCTGGTAGCGATTTGGTCTTTGTAGACGAGGCGCTTATAGAGAAGGGAAGTCTTTCCTTCGCCCAGAATTCGCGACGCGAGATCCAGGGTAGCTTCCTCGGGTGTATTGGCGCCGGGAACATTCCAGACGCGGTAGAGGCGAGCCTGGGGGACTCGATCCTGGACCGTGCCGCGATGCGTTCCGGTGCGCTTGGCGACCCAGGCTTCGGCGCGAGCGATTGGCGGGCCGGCAGGAATATCGCCGTAATATTTCTGAACCTTTTCGCGGGCCACTTCGGGAGTCACGTCACCGGCGATGACCACGGTGACGTTGTTGGGGCCGTAATAAGTCTTGAACCACTCCTGCACGTCGGCCATGGAGGCGGCGTCCAGGTCGGCCATGGAACCGATGACGGTCCATGAATAGGGATGGCCGGCGGGATAAGTATTCTCGGTGATGAGCTGGCGGGTCACACCGTAGGGCTGATTTTCACCCTGGCGCTTTTCGTTTTGCACCACGCCGCGCTGAAGGTCGAGTTTTTTCTGGTCTAGCGCGGCAAGCAGGTGGCCCATGCGATCGCTTTCGGCGAAGAGGGCGTAGTCAAGCATGGAGGTGGGGACATTTTCGAAGTAGTTGGTGCGGTCGTTATTGGTGGTGCCGTTCAAATTCGTCGCGCCGATGCTTTCCATGGCGTTGATGTAGGTGTGGTTGAAATTGCCGCTGCCGCTAAACATAAGGTGTTCGAAGAGGTGGGCAAAGCCGGTTTTGCCGGGCTTCTCATTTTTTGAGCCCACGTGGTACCAAGTGTTCACGGCGACGATGGGGGCTTTGTGATCCTCGTGAACGAGGACGGTGAGGCCATTATCGAGCACAAATTTGGTGTAAGGGATATCGGGGATGGGAATTTTCACGGTGGTGGCTTCGGTGGAAGCAGGGCTCTTGGCCTTTGTGTCGGTGGCGGACTGAGCCTGGAGGAGATTGGGAGTGCAAATTACCAGCATGGCGAGAGCGAGAAGAGACGCAGCGAAGCTGTTCAGAGACTTAATTTTCAAGATTTTTCTCCAATGTGAAAATGTCCGCACGCAGCCAATGTGGCCTGATGAGGATTGAGTGTAAGTCACTTTCGTGAATTAAAAACTTGGGATTGACGAACGCTGGACCATTCGACGCAGGCCGCCGAAATCCGTTTCACCTATTTTGTCGCCACGGGCGGTGCCCCGCGAAATGCAGTGAGGGGGGCACTGACAGAGAAGGCGCTATAAAGCACTTAGTATCAACCTCTTAGAAGTTTACCTAGATTTCACCCATAAACCATTTGCGCTGCATTGAAACATTTGGCGTTTGCGACGAAACTGCGCGTGCGTTGAGAGAGAAAGAAAACTTCAAGCGCAAAAGATTATAGGAAAAGAGGAGAAGACAATGAAAATCATGACTGCAGTGAAGACTTCGGCGATTGTGGCGACCCTGGGACTTGCGTGCTTGCTGCCGACCACGGCGCACGCGCAGATGGACGCCATGCCGGACTCTTTTGCTTTTTCACCGGAGGAGGCAGTCGCGACGCAGCCAGCGCAAGTGGTGGTGGCGAAAGAAGCGAAGGCGGACTTTGAGGGCAAGGTGTCGCTGCCCTACGACGTCAAATGCGCCGGCAAAGATTTGAAGGCGGGACAGTATTTGCTGTCGGTGAAGTCGGAAGGTGCGACACGTGTGGTAACGATCCGCGGTGGAGGCGAGAACGTGAACGTCCACGTGCGGGAAGTGTCGGCAAAGCGAAGCACGAACCACAGTGCGCTACTGGTGCGGAAGTCGGGTGACGGCCGCCGAGTGGAGGCACTGTACGTGGAGGGTCTGAACGCAACGCTGTATCTGAATGCGAACTCCACCGGAACGTACTTGGCGATGGAACGGTTGCCGATCTCGTAAGCAGTAAAACGATGGACGCCCCGTTGGCGCGAGAGCCAGCGGGGCGTTTTTTTTTGGTTCAGATCTTTAGAGCCATTGCGAAAGCTCTCCGTTTAAGCCACCCACTTCGTCTGGCACTAAACCCTGCCGCCCCTTGGATGAACCCGGGTTTCGAAAAAGTACAGGTGTCCCCAAGTACCATTGACTTTCGCTTTAGATTCGCCCAGAATCGGACATTCAATTTGGGTGTGGAGCTACGCCCCTCGGAGTCAGCATGACACTGACAAAACGACAGAAAGAAGTTCTCAATTACCTGGTGGGCTTCCTCAACAAGAATGGTTATTCGCCGAGCTTTGAAGAAATCGCGCATTCGCTGAAGCTGACCTCGCTGGCCACGGTGCACAAACACCTTTCGACCCTCGAAAAAAAGGGTTACATACGGCGCGGATACAACCAGAGCCGATCCATCGAAGTGGTGCAACTGCCGAAGCCGATACGCGAGCAGGTTCTGGACCGGCACGTGGTGGAATTGCCGCTCGCTGGAAGGATCGCCGCCGGTCAACCGCTGGAGGCGGTGGAATCGAACGAGACCATTTCGCTAGCGGATTTCGCGCGCGGGCAGGGGACGTTCGTGCTGCAGGTGAAGGGCGAATCCATGCGCGACGATCACATACTGGACGGGGATTACATTGTGGTGGAGCAGACCCAGGTCGCGAACCCCGGTGAGATTGTGGTGGCCCTGGTGGGTGAGGACGACGCTACGGTGAAGAGGTTCTATCGCGAGCCGGGCGGGAAGGTACGTTTGCAGCCGGCGAATTCGGCGATGGCGCCGATTGTGGTGCCGGGAACCGACGTGAAGATTCAGGGGCGGGTGGTAGGCGTTTTGCGCAAATACAATTAGAATGAGCGCTCGATGAGCCGGCCCGAGCGAAACGAAGCGGAAGCGTACTATTTTAAGTACATCGATCAGGTTTCGCAGGACGACGTTGTTGCAGTGATGGCGCGGCAGATCGAGGACTGCGGCAGGATTTTTAACGGTATTTCCGAGGAAAAATCCCTCCATCGATATGCGCCAGAAAAGTGGAGTATCCGGCAAGTTCTGAACCACCTCACCGACAATGAGCGTTCGTTTGTGTTCCGGGCTTTGTGGTTTGGACGCGGGTTTACGGACCCGGTGGCGGGCTTCGATCAGAACATCGCCGCGAACGGCGCACGGGCTGATGAGTATTCGTGGGCGAGACATGTGGCGGAATTTCGCGAGGTGCGGGCGGCCACGCTGGCTTTCTTCCGAAACTTACCGGCCGAGGGATGGAAACGGGGCGGAGTAGCCAACGGGAACTTTGTTACGGTGAATGCGCTGGCCTATATCATTGCAGGGCACCTGGAACATCACATGGTGATATTGCAGGAACGGTATTTGTAGTCTTCTGATTTTCTCTCCGAATTAAAATTCTCCGGTAAACGAGCCTTCGCGCGACGGGTCTCAAAACAGGCTTGCGGTGACGGTGGTGGCGGTTTAAGATGCGTTTCCCCAGCTGTTCTACATGAAGTTGCCTCAACGGACACAACTGTACCATTTTGGATTTGGCAGGGGTTGAGCAGCGGACTACATTCAAAGCCCGGTCTTATTCATTCTGGAGTTCTGGCGGTGATGGCTATTGGCTTTGAGGAGGCAGTATGTGGGGCGATAAGAAACCGGAGACCCCCGCGGGCGGTTCGCTTCCGAAACAGCAGCAGGCGCAGCAGGGTTCTCAGCAGGTGAAGACAACAATTCCGAGTGCAAACGCACCGGCTTTTTCTGGGGAGGCAAAAACAATGGCACCAGGCGATTCGTTTTCGAACAGCGGCTCAGGCACGGCACGACTCGGTTCGACCCTGCATGTGAAGGGCGAGATCACGGGCAATGAAGATTTGCTGATTGACGGCAGCGTCGAAGGGCTGGTTCAGCTCGAAGACCGCAAGCTGACCGTGGGCGCCAGCGCCAAGGTTACGGCGGACGTGATTGCGCGCGAAGTCGTGGTCTACGGCAACGTGAAAGGCAATCTGCGGGCGCGGGACCGGATCGAGATCAAGAAGGACGGCTCGGTGGTGGGCGACCTGACGACCGCGCGGATTTCGATTGAAGATGGAGCTTATTTCAAAGGCTCGATCGAGATTGATAAGACCGGCGACGAAGCGGACAAGTCGAGCCGGTCGAAAGTCACGGCCAGCGCGACTTCGTAACGATTTATTTTGGAGATTTGGCGGGCGCGGGTCAGTGACGCGGCACTTGGCACTACTGGCTCGCGCCTGTTTTTTATTGGTGCATCAGACTTCCGTTTAGCCCCTCGACGTTCCGCTTTCTGTTTCAAAATTAGCTCGTCAAGTTTGCAACCCCCCAAGCATAATCGCTCTCTCGACTTCGTATTTTGCGCGAAGGAGGAACTCGTGCGGAAAATTCGATATGCGGTGGTGATGAGTTTGGACGGATACATCGCGGGGCCGAATGGCGAAGCGGACTGGATCATCGCGAATCCGGAAGTGGATTTTGCAGCGCTGTTTGGGCAATTCGACACGTTGTTGATCGGAAGAAAAACCTACGAGTTCATGGTGAAGATGGGACAGTCCAGCGTGCCGGGCATGAAGATATTTGTTTTTTCGCGGACGATCCGGGCGGCGAATTTTCCCGGGGTGCAGGTGGTGGCGGAGAGCGTGGAGAAGAGGGTGAAGGCGTTGCGCGGAGAGGAGGGGAAAGACATTTGGGTGTTCGGGGGTGGAGAGCTGTTTCGGGGACTACTTGAGGCTGGGCTGGTCGATACGGTGGAGGTGGGAGTGATTCCGGTTTTGCTGGGCGGCGGAATTCCGCTGCTGCCGGCACCGGCGAAGCGGACGAAGCTCAAACTGACCGGGCACAAGATTTACAAGGCTGGAGTGGTGTCGCTGACTTATGAGGTGATGCGGGAGAAGAATGAGACGCGCGCTCGCGGGTAAGGAGTAGCCGAAGACCCCTCACTGGTGAGATTTTTCTCCGCGATTGATTTTGCCGTCACCGCGCAAAAAGCAGATCCCTCGCTGCGTGTCGGGATGGCAGACCCTGCATACCAAGAAGATCCCGACATTGTGTTTCGGTTGTAAAAAAGCCGCCACGCTTCCGATTCGGGGCGCGGCGGCTTGTCGTTTAACGCTGAGTGGCGATTTACTACTTGCCCTTGATCGAGAGCAATTCGATGTCGAAGATCAGGGTGGAGTTGGGGCCGATGTCGCCACCGGCGCCGCGGCTGCCATAGGCTAGATCGGAAGGAATGTAGAGCTGCCATTTCGAGCCGACCGGCATGAGCTGCAGAGCTTCGGTCCAGCCTTTGATTACCTGACCGACCGGGAATGTAGCGGGGCCGCCGTGCTTTGCTGACGCGTCAAATTCGGTGCCGTCGATCAGCGTGCCGCGATAGTGGCAGACCACCGAGTCGGAAAGCTTGGGTTTTGCTCCGGTGCCCGGTGTAACGATCTTGTACTGGAGACCGCTGGGAAGAGTTACGACTCCGTCTTTCGCTTTGTTCGCGGCGAGAAACGCGTCGCCCTTTGCTTTGTTCACATCACCGGCCATTGCCATTTTTTTCTCCTATTATTCGCGCACATATGCTTGGGGTGCGAGCCGCTGGCGCGTTTTCTTTTTTTGCTGGCAGTTATTTCTTGATGGATACGAGTTCGATGTCGAAGACCAGGGTGGAATCAGGGCCGATTGGGTCACCTGGGCTATGCGCACCGTAGGCTAGATTTGAGGGGATAAAGAGCTGCCACTTTGAGCCGACTGGCATGAGCTGGAGAGCTTCGGTCCATCCAGGAATAACCTGGTTCACCGGAAACGTCTGGGGACCGCCGTGTTTGGAGGAAGCGTCGAATTCCGTGCCGTCGATCAAGGTACCGCGGTAATTACAGACGACTGTATCCGTAGCGGACGGCTTTGGTCCGGTCCCGGGAGTAATGATTTTGTACTGGAGGCCACTGGGAAGAGTAACGACCCCGTCCTTCGTTTTGTTCGCGGCAAGAAACGCGTCTCCTTTTGTTTTGTTCTCGCTGCCTGCCACCGCCATTTTTTCTTCTTGCTTCTTACGGAGATCCGCCACGAAAGCGTCCATCACTGCTTTGGCCTGCTCATCGGTCAGAAGCATTTTGCCGCCCGCGAGCGCATCCTTGATGCCGCGGAGGAGTATGGCGGTGTTTACGTCCACCGAATCTTTGTGGAGTTTATCGCCCAGGTCCTTGCCGATGTTCATGCCGATGGCGTAACTGGCTTTGTCTTTTTGAGTGGTGAGCGCGAGAGGCGCCGAGGCGGTAGCTGCGGCGTGCGGTTTTGCGGTTGCGCCGGTGGCAGATTTTGCCGCGGGTGTTGGTTGAGCCGCAGGACCGGGCGGCGTCGCGGGAGCTTGCCCCGAAGTTTGCGCCGAGAGTCCGCTGCAGAGAGACGCGACTCCGGCCACAAGAACAATTACTGCTTTCGAGAATGAGTTTTGCATGGGAAGGATTTTCGCATTGGTTTCGCGGAATCGCAAATTGGGTGCGGCCAGCAGATTTTTTGATGGCGCTGCTCGCGACGGGAATTTTGAGATAATCGCGTCTCGGAGCGGCGATTAGAAATGAAAGACGATCGAGCGAGCGGCACGGCGATGGGAGTTGCGAAGGTTCGCGCGGCGCACCAGTTGGTGGATGATGAGCCGCTGATTCTGGCCGACCCGGTGGTGCTGCGGCTGGTGGGGCAGGAAGCTATTGGGGCGATTCGCGGGGACGCGAGTATGCGAGCGGATCCCAGAGTAGCGGGGTTTCGTGGGCACATCGTGTTGCGGAATCGCTACGCAGAAGACTGCCTGATGGAGGCGACGGGACGCGGCGTCCGGCAGTACGTTTTGCTAGGGGCGGGCTACGATACGTTCGCCTATCGTCAGCCGGCCTGGGCGGAATCGTTGACGATATACGAAGTGGATCATCCTGCCAGCCAGACGGCCAAACGGGAATTGCTGACGTCTGCCGGAGTTGCGTTGCCGGAGAATTTGCGGTTTGCGGCGGTGAATTTCGAATCGGAATCGGTGAGAGACGGTTTGCTGCGCGCCGGATTTGATTTTACGCAGCCGGCATTTTTCTCATGCCTCGGAGTGCTGGTTTACCTGGAAGAAACCGCGGTGAAGGAATTGTTCGAATTTGTGGGGGCCTCGCCATGCGGGTCGGAAATTGTATTCACGTTTTCGCAGCCAGATTCGGCGCTGGACGCGAGCGAGCTGGAAATTCGCGCGAAAATAAATTCGGCGGTGAATGAGATGGGCGAACCGTGGAGGTCGTATTTCGATCCGCAGCGACTGTGCGAGATGCTGCTGGGCGCGGGGTTTTCCGAGGTGACATTTCTGTCGCTTGGTGCCGCGGAGGAAAAATATTTTCGCGGCCGCACGGATGCGCTGCGAGCGCCACGACGTGTGCGTTTGGGGCGGGCCGTGGTGTGACGAGTCCCCGCACGATTGGGTCGAGTGGGCGACACGTCAAAAGCGGCGGCAGAGCCGCGGCACTCCAGAGAACCTGCTGCGGGCCTGTAGGCGCTCCCTAGTTCACCTCGATGGTGGTTACGCTCAACGCGGGGAGAGTCAACGTGAGAGTTGAGCCGGTTACGGTCATGGTGCCAGCGGAAACTGGTGCGACGGGATTTTGTCCTTGCGCGGATGAGGCTGTGACTTGATAGAGCTTGGCGGTGCCGGAGAGCGGCTGCCCGTTGATGGCGGTGACTTGCGCGCTGGTGGAGCGATTGATGGCCACGAAGACGAACCTGCCGGGAGTAGAGCTGTCCGAACTGGCGTAAACCACCACATTTTGCACATTACTTGAAGTGGATTGCAGCGAAGTGTCGCCGAAGTTCGCGCCAGCGCCATCGAAATCGCGGAAAGCGCGGAAACCGGCGAGCGCGTAGGAATAGGTTCCGTTGGGAGGCCAAAAATTTGCGGCGAAAACTCCTTGCGCGCCGAAGATGCCGAGGTTATCGGCCTGGGCGATGGTGCCGGCGATGTGATTCCACCCCCCGCTCTCATATTCGGTCATGGAGATTTTCATTCCCGGAAATTCCGAGTTGATCTTGGATTGCAGGCGCCCGAGAAGATTGATGGGAGTGTTGCCGAGTTCTTCGTAGATCCAGGGATTGCTGTTGGTCAGGGTATCGTTGAAAGTTGGGTCCCACAAATTTCGCGGGCTCTGGACGATGAGTTGGACCTGAGCATCGGTTAGTGTGGTAGCGGTGAGATCGAGGCTGCGCGTTCCGTTGGAATCGTATTCTTCGGCGTACCAGTGGAAATCGTAGACGTCCACGAGCGGCTTGCCGAAGGTGGCGGAGGCCGCGCTGATCGCGGCGAGATATTTATCGGGAAACCAGTTGTTACCGTTGGGCGTAGTGTTCAGTTCCCCCTGCCAGTTGTAAATTCCCTGAAAACCGTAGTGGACCGGACCGAAAATCACCATGTTGGGGAACTGGGTTTTTAGCGCTTTGGTCATGGTGATGGTCTTGGCGACGTAGTCGTCGGAGGTGACGGGATTTGGGCCCTGCACTTCGAGGTGCGTGGAGTTCCACAGCTCCGGCTCGTTATCGAGGCTGACGAAGGTGGGGTGCGTGGGATTCGAGCCGAAGATGCCCAGGCCGGAAAATTTCTGATCGAGCGCCCAGACAAATTCGTCCATGTAGACGTTCGCGTCGGTGGTGGGCGGCGTGAGGGTGAAGGGCGCGCTGGAGACAGTGCTCTTCTGATCCACGACCGTCTTGAAGCGGGACAAATCCGGAGGGTTGGACACGCTCACCGGACCGCTTTCGTCGGCGGAGACCAAACCCTGGAGTTGCACGGTGATTAAGCTGGCTAGATTGTTCGATTGATCGCCGGCGATGAACGCACGAACAGCTTCCGCCGGAACGGTGCTGCTGCTCAGAAAATCGTCGTTTTCATATTCGAAATCGCTGCCGGCGTTGGATGCGTTCGTTTCCCAGTTGTAGGCGGTCCAACGATTTCCGCCCGCGCGGTCGAAGGTGAGTTGCGGGGGCGCGCCGGTGATGCCGGAGTAGAAATTGATACCGTAGATGTAGGGCGAAATGGGTTTGGTTTTGGTGGGGTCAACGGTGATGGTGACATTCACGGCCGGGCCAGCAGGGGTGGCGGTGACTTGCGCGGAATTGGCGCTTTCACCTGCGGCGTTCACCGCGGAGACGACGTAAAAGTAAGCGGTGCCATTGGTCACATTGGTGTCGGTGTAATTGGTTACGGTCGGCGAGGCGAGAGTTGCGGTGAACGGGCCGCCCGTGGTGGTCGCACGCTTCACGTGGTAGCTGGTCGCGCCGGTGCTAGCGTTCCAGGCGAGTGATACTCGCGCGTTGCCGCCGGTTGCGGCGAGGCCAGTTGGCGTGGCCGGAGCTGGGGCGGGGGCTGTTGGTGTGGCGCTCACTTCATTTGAGTTGGCGCTTTCGCCGGACGAGTTCACGGCGGAGACTTCGTAGAAGTATTTGGTGCCGTTGGTTACGCCCGTGTCCGTGAAAGTGGTTGAGGTTGGCGCAGCGATTTGGGTTTCGGCACCGGAGGATGTGGAGCGTTTTACGTGGTAGCTCGTTGCGCTGGCACTGGCGTTCCAAGTAAGGATCACCTGGGCATTGCCCGCGGTGGCTTTTAGCGCGGTCGGCGTTGCAGGTGGCGCGAGCGGTACGGCAGGAGTGGCGCTGGCTTCGTTGGAATTGGCGCTTTCCGCGGTGGAGTTTACGGCTGACACGACGTAGAAATATTTTGTGCCGTTGGTCAGGCCCGTATCGGTAAAGGTGGCGGAAGTGGGCGCAGCGATTTGAGTTTCGGCGCCGGATGTGGTGGAACGTTTGACGCGGTAGCTGGTCGCGCCGACGCTGGCGTTCCAGGTCAGCGTGATCTGCGCGTTGCCTGCGACCGCTACGAGGCCGGTGGGAGTTGCGGGCGCGGCAATCGCCGGAGTTACACTGACTTCCGCGGAGTTGGCACTTTGTCCGGCGGAATTGGATGCGGATACAACGTAAAAATATTTCGTGCCGTTGGTCAGACCTGTATCGGTAAAGGTGGTCGAGGATGGCGAAGAAATTTGAGTGTAGGGGCCGCCGGTCGTTGTGGAGCGCTTGAGGTTATAGCTGGTTGCGCCTGAACTTGCGTTCCAATTCAAAGAAACCTGGGCGTTCCCTGCTGTCGCCATCAAATCCGTTGGAACCGCCGGGGCGCTGGCACCCCCTCCCGGGGGATTGCCGCCACTCGTGTTGCCCGCGCATCCCGCGTGAAGAATCAGGATCACGGAGAGCGCGATCATCGAGATTGTGCGGGTGGCGAGCTTCATCGGATTGCCTCCGAACGTGATGAACACAGGCAGATTTTCCGTGGGTTTCCCGAACAGCAATTATGGGAATAAACGACTCGGTAATAAGAGGTTAGAGGTCTGAAAGGGAGCCGACAAGCTGTCCCGAAGGACAGAAAAGGTTCTAGGTCATAGCGGGCGATTGGACCTTTCTGAACAGGTGGGCGTGGCTAAGATCGCCTACCCCGTTTCGCCGATTGACCCATTCCTTGGGCGAAATCTAAGATTCGGACGGGGGGAGACTAACGATGCTGTTGTGATTGCCCTGAGCGAGCTGCGCTGCGTGGCCTATGGCGCACAACGCGCGACGGGAGGTTGTGAAAGGATCATGCAGATATTCGCGATACTGGTGTTGGGGCTGATGTGTGGTAGCGAATTGAATGTGGGGGCGTTCGCGCATCCGGCGTCGAATCATCAATCGCTGCAGGTACACATTCCGGTGCGTGCCGCGCTTGCGGCGAAGTTGGGGCGGGTGATGCCCTTCTGGATGGCGGGTTCGACGCTGCTGAATTTGCTGTTACTGCTGCCTTTCGTGGGGCTGAGCGGACTGTCATGGCGGCTCGCGGCAATTTCTTTTGCGATTCAGATTGGGGCTGTGGCGTTCTCGCTGATCGGCCCGGTGCCGATCAACAATCGAATCATGAAATGGACGAGCGAGAATTTGCCGGCAGACTGGAAAGAGCAGGAATCACGATGGAACAGCTACCATTTAGGACGAACGAACGCGCTGATCAGCGCGTTCGGATTGCTGATCTGTAGTTTGGCGGTTCGATAGAAAAAGACGGCGCTCAGTTTCGCCCGGGCCAGCTTGAAGCTCGCATCGAAGAGGATCGCGGACTCTCGTTGACAGAAATGCGGCGATACTTTAGACTCGGAGTTTGTCTCTAGAAGGAAGGGTGTGACTTAGCGATGCGTACGTATGTACCCAGGGGCCGAGAGGCCGAAGCATTGATGGTAGGGAAGGATTGGTTCGTGATTGACGCCGAGGGAGTGGTGCTCGGGCGGTTGGCTACGCGTGTTGCTAGCCTGCTGATTGGCAAGGATAAGCCGACGTACACACCCCATCTGGATTGTGGTGATCATGTAGTGGTGGTGAACGCCGAGAAAGTGAAGTTGACCGGCAATAAAATGGATCAGAAGCTTTATCGTCACCACAGTGGTTCGCCGGGCGGGTTGAAAGAAGTGCCAATCCGCACGCTGATGCAGCGCCGGCCGGAAGAAGTATTGCGGGAAGCGGTGCTTGGAATGTTGCCGAAGAACAAGCTCCGTGCGCGAAGAGCAAAGAAGCTGCGTATTTATGCCGGAAGTGAAGGCCTCGCCCGCCACACCGGACAAAAGCCTCAGCCACTCTCGCTATAGCCTCGCG
>Ga0209006_10000749_pt1 | contig 29908 bp, 23 predicted proteins | sample JacPin_JW_Ref_O2_FD_188567 | JGI IMG/M metagenome (GOLD analysis project Ga0209006, IMG submission 188567) | Forest soil microbial communities from Algoma, Ontario, Canada - Jack Pine, Ontario site 1_JW_Ref_O2 (SPAdes) (version 2) | ecosystem: Environmental > Terrestrial > Soil > Boreal...
ATATGCGCGCCCGTTTCTGTTTTCGTAGCGCCGGCTTGTCCTGAGAGCCTGCCGATGGAAGGGTCGAAGGGCGTGCCGCCGGCTCTGTTCGTATAGAAATTATCTGGCGCAATGCGGCAAATCTACGCGATAGCTTTACGTTCCTGCGCCAAAGCCCTGCGCATCGGTGTTTCAACCTCTGTAATCTCGCCACCCTTGTACTCAAGGCGGATCAGCGTCGCGCCACGCACTCCCTGCGCCACCAGAGCGCCAACATCCAACTTGGCTTCCGCCTCCGCCAAATCTTCCGCGGATGCATATAGTGCTGGGTTCTTCGGCAGAAACACCGGGCAGCAATCATGAAATGGCTCCGACGAAATGTCGTACGTCCCAATTTTCTTCGCCGTCGCGAGAATGTCCATCTTGTCCGTGCCGATCAGCGGCCGGAACACCACCAGGCGCGACGCCGCATCCACCGCCACCAGATTCCGCAAAGTCTGTGACGCCACCTGCCCCAAACTATCGCCGGTGATCAGCGCCAGGCTGCGATCTCGTTTCGCCAGCGCTTCCGCAATCCGCAGCATCATCCGCCGGTAAAGCAGCACGCGATAATCTTCCGGCGCGTAGCGCACAATTTCCCGCTGAATCGCGTCGAACGGCACGCGGTAGAGCTTCGCGTGAAATTGATAAGGCACCAGCATGCGCGCGAGGCCACTCGCGACGTGCAGCGAAGATTCTCCGGCCTTTGCACCCGTGCCGTAAAAATGTACGAAGCTCAGATGCGCTCCGCGTTTCATCATGTGATACGCCGCCACCGCCGAATCGTAGCCGCCGGAGAGCAGGCACATCATTCGTCCCGCAGTGTTCGGCGGCAAACCTCCCGCGCCCTGAATTTTCCGCACGTAAACCAGCGCCATGCTCTTGGTGATCTCCACGTAGCAAGTCATCTCCGGCTGGTTCAATCGCACGCGCACGTTGCGATTTTGCGCGCGCAATTTTTCCAGCAGGTAGCGCCCGATAATTACTTCTGCCTCCAGGCTCGTCGTCGGAAATCGTTTATCGCTGCGCTTCGCCCGCACCGCGAAGCTTTCGAAACGCAGCGGCTCCATCTCTTCCCACGCCGCCTTGCACAATTCTTCCATGTTCCGCTCGACCGCCCGCGCCACTGCGTAGAATGCCACTCCCATCACGCGGTCCAATCGCGCCGCCACTTCCTCCAGCGACGCTCCATCGCCAAGCCAGACCACCATGCGATCGCCCGGCTGCTCGATCCGCTCCACCGGAATTCCCTGCAGCGCGATCCTGAGCGCCGTATGCAGTTTGCGCAGAAAAAATCGCCGGTTGCGGCCCTTCAGCCATAGCTCGTGATAGTGGACGACGATGATTGGATTACTCATGAAAATTTCACGCGGCGCTCATGCAGTCCGGTCTTCCAGAAAGTATAACACCCCGCTGCCGCCTCCGCGGCGGACGAGCAGCTCCGCCCCGGATCCATGCCGGTCAGACGTGTTTCCCCGGCCTAACCTGGTGCGCACGATTTGCCGATAACTTTATGGATACAGCAAATGTTCGCACGCGACATTCCACTACTTATGGGGTTATTATCGGCACCGCTCCCGTCCCTGGAGCGGCCTGGCCTGGCCGGTAATGTCCCGGCCATGCCACGAATGGACAGCAAGCTGGCGCGAAAGTTCGTGCTACCCAAAACGCCCGGCGTGCATCCAATCCACTCACCAGGGCAGCAGGGGAGAAAGATATGTGGAATAGACGAGACTGGGACGACTTCTTCTTGATTGTCCGCAAACGGTGGAGCGCGCATCGCCCGCCGCGTCCTGTGGATCTGTCTCATCGCAACCGCTTGGTGCCCACCGAAGGATACAGCCTCGCCGAACTGGATCAGGCTGGCTTGAGCATCGAGCAGGCGGAATATCTCGGTCTGCCCGTGGACGCCGGCCGTGTCGGCTCCTACGGTCCCAACGTCACCACGCTACGCGAGTTCTACCGCTCCAGCCGCTCGCGTTTCTAAGCGAAGTTTCCTGTCGCGTCTATCCCGGCGTCGCAGCGCACACAAATAACCCACGATCAACCCTCACAAGGGCTGTCGTGTGTCTCCGAACTGTAAAATCTCGCGCTCCGCGACTCGCAACATCTAAAATCCCGCTATCCGGCACCCTTCACCCGCGTCTAATCCCGGTTGAAACGGTTTTGCCCGCGCTGACGTATCATCCAAAAGCAATTAAGTGACTTCTAGGAGAATGCTCGATGAAGAAGGCTGTGCTCGCCCTCGCCATACTTTTGATTTCGTTCGTGTCCGCGTCGCTCGCGCAAGACGCCAAGCCGCTGCTGCTGCGCCAGCCCACATTGAGCCGCACCGACGTAGCTTTCATGTACGGCAACGACCTCTGGAAAGTCAGCCGCGCAGGTGGCGAAGCCATCCGCCTCACCGCCGGACCCGGCATCAAGCTCGGCCCGCATTTTTCACCCGATGGCCAGTGGATCGCTTTCACCGGCGAGTATGACGGCAAACTAAACGTGTATGTGATTTCCGCGAACGGCGGCACGCCGCGCCGCGTCACTTTCCATGCCGGCCCGGATATCGTCGCCGGATGGACCCCAGACGGAAAAAATATATTGTTCGCCTCGCCGCGCGATAGCTTCGCCAATAATACTCTGGCTCTCTTCACCGTCCCTGACGCCGGCGGCTTGCCCACCAAAGTTCCGCTCCCCATCGGATGGGAAGGTTCCTACTCTCCCGACGGCAAATATCTCGCCTATCGCCCGACCCCGATGCCGTTTGGCAATTGGAGCCACTACCGCGGCGGCACCTCTCCTCGCATCTGGATCGCGAATCTGGCCGATTCCAGCATCGTGAAACTCGCGCACGACGATTGGAACGATCTCAATCCGCTTTGGGTCGGCGACGCGATTTATTTCCTCTCCGACCGCAATGGCGCTTACACCCTCTTCGCCTACGACACGAAATCTCAGACGGAATCGCAGCTCATCGAAAATACCGGCTTGCCCATTAAATCCGCTGACGCCGGTCCCGGCGCGATCGTGTACGAACAATTCGGCTCGCTCCACCTCTACGATCTCTCTACTCGTCGCCAACAAGCTATCCAGGTTCACATCGATCCCGACCTCGTCGAAGTCCGCCCCCATTTCGAAAAAGTCGCCAAGCACATCAACGACGCCGCGATTTCGCCCACCGGCGTGCGCGCCGTCTTCGAAGCCCACGGCGAAATTCTCACCGTCCCCGCGGAAAAGGGCGACATTCGCAACATCACGAATTCTCCGGGCGTGGCTGACCGCGGCCCGGCCTGGTCTCCCGACGGAAAATCCATCGCTTATTTTTCCGACGAGTCCGGTGAGTACGCGCTGCACCTGCGCGCGCAGAACGGCTTGGGTGAAGTTCGCAAAATCAATCTCGGAAATCCGCCATCCTTTTTCTACGGCCTCACCTGGTCGCCAGACAGCAAGAAAATCGCCTACACCGACAAATGGCTCAATCTCTGGTACGTGGATCTGGACAAACCCACACCGGTCAAAGTGGACACTGATTATTACGATGCCCAGGGCCTCAATCCCGCGTGGTCTCCCGACAATCGCTGGATTGCTTATACCAAACTGCTGCCCAGCCATTTCCGCGCTGTCTGCGTCTATTCGCTCGACACCGGAAAATTCACGCAAATCACAGACGGCATGAGCGACGCGCGATTCGCCGTGTTCGATAAGAACGGGAAATACCTTTATTTCGCCGCCAGCACCAATGTCGGCCCCACGATTGGCGGCCTGGACATGTCCAGCGACGGCAAGGAAGTCACGCGCAGCGTGTACGTGATCGTTCTCCGCAAGGATCTTCCCTCGCCGCTCGCGCCCGAAAGCGACGAAGAAAAACCCGCCACAGATAAAAAAGACGCGGACGGTTCCAAGGACACATCCAAATCCGATCAAGACAAGAAGGACGCCGACAAGAAATCGGATCAGGACGCGGATAGCGACAAGGGTAAAGACAAAGCTAAAGATAAGGACAAAGACAAGGATAAGGACAAGGACAAAGAACCAGTCAAAGTCACGATTGACTTCGACAATATCAGCCAGCGCATCCTTGCTCTACCGCTTCCTGCCAGAGATTATGTAGATCTAGCTCCCGGCAAGACCGGCGAGCTTATCACTCTCGAACTTCCGCCCGCACCGGATTCTCAGGGCCCCCCCAGCCTGGTCCTCGCGAAATTCGATCTCAGCAAACGAAAATCCGAACAAATCATCGCCGGAATCCAGAACGCCTCCGTCTCTTTCAACGGCGAGAAATTTCTCTACCAACAGGGCGAAGGCTGGTTCATCGCGCCCACCGCGGCCGCTGCGAAGCCCGGCGAAGGCGCGCTCAAACTCGACGCCATGGAAGTCTGGGTCGAACCCCGCGCCGAGTGGAAGCAGATGTACGACGAAATCTGGCGCATTGAACGCGATTTCTTCTACGACCCGCATCACCACGGCGTGAATTTGCAGGCTCTCGCCAAGGAATATGAGCCCTATCTCGATCGCATCGCCACGCGCGACGATCTAAATTATCTTTTTCAGCAAATGCTCAGTGAGATCAACGTCGGCCACATGTTCGTCGGGGGCGGCGACGTCCCTGAAGTGCAGCCGCTGCAAGTCGGCCTGCTCGGCGCCGACTACAGTATCGAAAACGGCCGCTACCGCTTCGCCCGCGTGTACAACGGAGAAAACTGGAATCCGCACCTCCACGCGCCGCTGACGCAACCCGGCGTCAACGTCGTCGCCGGCGAATATCTCCTCGCCGTCAACGGCCGTGACGTTCGCTCCGACGAAGACGTTTACAGTTATTTTCAGGAAACCGCCGACAAGCAGACCGTTCTAAAAGTGGGACCGCACGCCGACGGCTCCGGCTCGCGCGAAGTCACCGTCGTTCCGGTGCCGGACGAAACCGCTCTGCGCAATCGCGCCTGGATGGAAGACAACCTCCACAAAGTTACTGAACTCAGTGGCGGCAAGCTCGCCTACGTCTATCTTCCCAACACCGGCGAGGGCGGCTTCACCAATTTCAATCGCTACTATTTCGCGCAACTCGGCAAGCAGGGCGCCGTCATTGACGAGCGCTTCAACTCCGGAGGCCAGGCCGCCGATTACATCATCCAGTACATGCAGCGCAAAATCTGGAATTACTGGACGGCGCGCGAAGGCGGCGATTATTCCACGCCTCTCAGCGGAATTTACGGCCCCAAGGTGATGATCACCAATGAATTTGCCGGCTCCGGCGGCGACGCGCTGCCATGGTATTTCCGTCACGTCGGTCTTGGCCCGCTCGTCGGCAGACGCACCTGGGGCGGCCTGGTCGGCATCGGCGGCTACCCCAGCCTCCTCGATGACGGCTTTGTCACGGCTCCCCGCTTCGCCTTTTTCACCACCGAAGGAAACTGGGAAGTGGAAAATCACGGCGTCGCGCCCGACATAGATATCGAGATGGAGCCCGCGGCTTGGCGGCAAGGCCACGACACGCAACTTGAAAAAGCCGTCGAGGTGGCCATGCAGGAGCTGGCGAAAAATCCGCCGCAGCCGATCAAGCACCCGGCCTACCCGGATTATTCCAAGTATTCCACCGCACACTAAAAATCAACTCGCAATCGTGAGGCTCGGGGTGGTGAAGGGAAGGGCGGGGCTTTAGCCCCTGAAGCCGCGCTGTTCGTAGCGCAGGCGTCCCGTTGGCTCTTTGCTCTTATCGAAACGCCTCATCGAGCGCTGCAAATTCGGTTGCAGTCCGCCCGCTAACCCTTTAACGTAGTGGCTCCTTGCACCACCCAGGAAATCCATCGTGAAAAAGAAAATCCGCGTCGCCCAATACGGCCTTGGCCCCATCGGTTCTTCTATCGTCCGCCTGATGCGCCAAAAAGATTCGCTCGAAATCGTCGGCGCGATCGACAAAGACCTCGCGAAAGCTGGACGCGACCTCGGAGAAGTAGTCGGCGCAATCGACGCACCGTGGGGCGTCCTGATTTCAGCGGATGCTGCAACCGTGCTGGAAAAACCGCTGGACGTGATCGTGCACTCCACCTCTTCCTACCTCACCAGCGTGATGGATCAACTCCTCGAGTGCATCTCCGCAGGCTGCTGCATCGTGTCCACCTGCGAAGAGCTCGCCTATCCCTTCCGCAAACACCTCGAGCTTTCCCAGAAACTCGACGCCGCGGCAATACAAGAAGGCGTCGCGCTCGTCGGCACCGGGGTGAATCCCGGCTTCGTGATGGACAAGCTCGCGCTCACGCTCAGCGCCGTCGCGCAGCGCATTGATTGGCTCAGCGCCGTGCGCATCGTGGACGCTTCCAAGCGGCGCCTCCCACTGCAGAAAAAAATCGGCGCCGGCATGACGCCCGAAGAATTCCGCGCGCAGGTCGCCGCCGGCGTCATCAAACATCACGGCCTGCCGGAATCCATCGCCATGGTGGCCGATGGTCTGGGGTTTGCTCTGGACGATATTTCCGAAACCATCGAGCCGGTAATCGCGGAAGAAATCATCAAAACTGAATTTCTGGAAGTAGCGCCGGGCCAGGTCGCCGGCGTGCATCAAATCGCGCGCGGCGTCTCAAACGGCAAAGAGAAAATCTTCATGGAACTAAAGATGTACGTCGGCGCCCGCCATCCCGCCGACACTGTCGTGCTAAAAGGTGAACCGCATCTCACCCTCACAATCCCCGGCGGCACCCACGGCGACGTCGCCACCGCCGCCGTCGTCGTCAATTCCATCCCCGCAATCCTAGCCGCCAACGCCGGCCTGCGTACCTCGCGCGACCTTCCCTTAACCTTTTTTCCACCCTACGCCAACCCGTAATTGAAACGTCATCACTCCGCTCGCGTCTCGCGCAGACTACTTTGCGTCTATCTATTCCGCTAACGCTCGCGGAACAGACTCTTCAACACCGAAGGCTCACCCTTCAGCACTCCACGCAGCTTCGCGACATATTTCTTTGTGATCGGCTGCAGAATCAGCCGGCCATCGTCCTCCAGAAAAGCGATAGCGGTGCCACGGTGAATGCCCAGTTTCTTGCGAAATTTTATCGGGATCACCACCGGGCCATTTTGATGGCCCTCGATACGTTAGCCCTCATGCCATTAATCTCCAGCAATACCTGCGCCACAGCGCTCGGAACCTTCCTCGACCCCATCACCTTAGCGATCTAACTACGCACTCTTGCTCCAAAATCGCGCCACGGCAGAATAATCCGGATCGTCCTTCGACGCGTCTTTCACCGCGCTGTACGTTCCATACGCCGCAGCGGCCGCCGGCAGGTTCACGCCCTGCTGCCGCGCCAGCTCCAATGCCAACCGCATATCCTTGTGCATCAACCGCAACGGAAAACTCGCCGCATATTCATTTTTCAGCATCAGCGGCGCTTTCACATCCAGCACCCCCGCGCGTGCCATGCTCGATTGCATCACCTCCACCAGCTTCTCGCCCGCGACGCCCGCCGAAGTAGCCAGCGCCAGCGCCTCCGCCAACGCCTCCACCTCCAACGCCAAAATCAAATTCATCGCCAGCTTCACCGTCTGCCCAGCCCCATTCGGTCCCAACAAAAAGAATTTCTTCCCCAGCACTTCCAGCACCGGCCGCGCGCGCTCCAGGACCTCCGCCTTCCCGCCAATCATGAACACCAGCTCGCCTTTTTTAGCGCCCCAGTCTCCGCCCGTCACTGGGGCATCCAGAAAATCCACGCCGCGTTCGCCGCACGCCCCCGCCATACGTCGCGCCAGCTCCGGCGAAATCGTGCTCGAATCCATATAAATGCTTCCGCGCCGCAGTCCTTCCATCACGCCCTGCGCGCCCCACAACACTTCTTCCAACGCCGGCGGATCGCTCACGATCGAAATCAGCACATCCACGGCCGCTGCCGTCTCGCGCGGATTCGCCGCGAGCTTTGCCCCCTCGCTAACCAAGTCCTCCGCGCGCGCCGTCGTCCGATTCCATACCACCAGCGGAAATCCCGCCTTCAGCAAATTGCGCCCCATTGGCTTGCCCATCAGTCCCAGCCCAATCAATCCAACTGTTGGCTTCATTTCTCGCCTCCTGAACCTGGACAAAAATATACCCGCGCGGACACCCAAATGCGAATGGACCGCGAAATTTCAGGGTTTCACGACGGGTCACAGAACAAGCGGCGGGAACTTCTCCTGCGGCTAGATTATTTCTTCTTCGTGGACTTCGGCACGCCCGGTGGGCGGGTGGCCTCGTCGCGCACCTCAACCACGCGTATCACGTATGAATAGGGAATTTCCACGCGCATCGTTTTCTCTTTTCCGCCCGACGAAAAATGCTCCTCGACGAAAATAGCTTTGCCGGTGTCGGACGCCAACGTCCCAATCGTCGTGAGCTGCATATCTCCCGCGCGATAATGCGCTTCTACGCGCTTGCCCAGCAGTGCGGAGTATCGTGCCATTCCACCTCAGTCGGCCGACTAACGAGCATCAGCCTACGCGCCAACTGCGGCAGTATATACAAATCAATAAATAAATCACGTACCATTATTAATGTGGTATTTGATGCGTAACACTTTCGTGCTGCGGCGCGGGGTCGCCTGTTCTTAATTCCAAAGTGGCCGCCAGCATTAACGTCAATGCCGCCACCGCGCTCGTCGCCAGATAGGCGAGGAACACCGGCCACACCCAGCCCAGCGCCCCTGGCCCGCTTGCAAATCTCAGCGTCGCAATCCACCACACGATCGCTCCCGCAGCCAGCCCCGCGAATGCCGCAAAATTTCGACTGAGCTCCGAAATTGCCAGCGGATGCTGGCAACTCGCGCAAACCAAATCAAAAGAATACGCGGCAACTCTTCCCGCTGGCATCATTGCGCCGCAGTTAGGGCATTGTCTCGCCACCATTTGTCACCTCCGCGGTATCAACTTCGATCGCTTGTATCGTCCTCGATCAGCGAAAACTCCACGCGATGCCGGAAAGGATCAATCCGCTCGGCCCGCACCCGCACGCGATCCCCTAACCGAAAAGCCCGCCTCGCTCTGCCACCTCGGCGTGAACCGCGATACGGCTCGCAAACAATCGAATGGTCGCGGTCATGATACGCGCATCTTTGCCCGGTAAATTCCTCCAGCCGGTCAATACTCACCAAGCCTTCCACGAAAATTTCCACCAACTCCACAAAAAATCCGAACTTCTGCACCGAAATAATCAGCGCCGAATATTCCTCGCCCAGATGGCTTTCCATAAACTGCGCCGTCTTCCACTCCATCAATTCACGCTCCGCAGCATCGGCTCTGCGCTCCGCTTCCGAACTCTCCGCGGCGATGTCCTGCAATTCCACGCGACGATACGGCCCCAGCACGGCCACCGTTTCGTCTTTCCCGCTGCGGGCGTTCTCCACATGTGCGCGCAGCGGCGCCACGTCCGGATTTTCCAGCGCCCATTTCAAAGCCCGGTGGACGATCAAATCCGGATAGCGCCGGATCGGCGAAGTGAAATGCGTGTACTCCTTGGTCGCCAGCGCAAAATGACCCAGCACGTCCACCGCATAGCGCGCCTGCTTCAACGAACGCAGCATCAGGTAGGAAAGTATCCGCTCTTCCGGCTTGCCTGCGATTTTTACCGTCAACCGCTGGTAATGCTGCGGCCGTATCTCCACTTCCTCCGCTGCCGGCATGGTCACGCTCATCGGCCGCATGCGTCCGCGCCCGCCGCCGCGCCCCTCGCGGGCTTGCGGACGCGCGCGGCCATGCCGCACCGCCACGCGCCGCTCCGCCAAATCCTCCACCCCCAGCGAATATCCAAACGCGTGAGCCAACTCTTCGAACTCGAGCACCTTTTTCGGATCGGGCTTTTCATGCACGCGATGCAATGAAGCGACGCCGCGCTTCTCCAGATATTCCGCCACAGCCTCATTCGCCGCCAGCATGAACTCCTCGATCAAACGGTGCGCGATGTTCCGTTCACTGCGCACGATGCTCAGCATCCGCCCTTCGTCGTCAAACTCGATCACCGCTTCCGGTAAATCGAAATCAATCGAGCCTCGCGCGCTCCGCCGCTTGTTCAGAAGCAATGCCAGCTCCTTCATCCTCTTGAACTCGCTCACCAGCGGCGCATACCGCGCCGTCATTTCCGCATCGCCTTCGATCACTTTGTTGACGTTCGTGTACGTCATCCGCTCCGCCGAACGGATGGCCCCCTGGAAGAATTCCGCCCGCAGTAATTTTGCCGCCCCATCCATTTCCATCACCACGCTCATCACCAGCCGGTCCACTTTCGGATTCAGCGAGCAAATCCCATTGGAAAGTTCCTCCGGCAGCATCGGCACCGCGCGATTCGGAAAATAAACGGACGTGCCGCGCAACCGCGCCTCGCGATCCAGTCCCGAACCCCGCGCGACGTAATGCGCCACATCCGCGATATGCACCTGCAATTCGTAGTGGCCGTTCGGCAGAGCCGTCACGTGTACCGCATCATCAAAATCTCGCGCTGTTTCTCCGTCAATCGTCACAATCGGCAAATGCCGGAAATCGCGCCGACCCGCAAGATCTCGCTCCGCCACCTGCTGTTGAGTCGCGCGTGCTTCCTGTTGCACCTCGTCCGGAAAAATGTTCGGCAGATGATGTTTGCGAATGATAATTTCAACATCCACGCCGATTTCGCCCGGCCGTCCCAGAATTTCAATCACGCGCCCCGCCGGAGCTAGCCCGCCCTTCGGAAAACGCGTGAGCTCCACGTTAACTACCGCGCCGTCCAATTCCGAATATCGCGTTCGGCTGTTCACGGTGGCCCCAACGCCGCTAGCAGCCTCGCGCAACTTTTCCCGCAACTCCGGCGTCAGCTCCGCGCCCGGCGGAATCACCACCTCATGCAAAATGCGCACGTCGTAAGGCAGCACCACATTTCCGTGCGGCCCGTAGCGGAACAATCCCACGATCGTAGGATGCTCGCGCTCCACAATCTGCACCACGCGGCCTTCCGCCCGCCCATCGGCACGCCTGCGTTCGATCCGCGCTAGCACGCGGTCGCCGTGCATCGCATCTCCCAGCCCATCGCGCCCAATAAATAAATCTCCCTCGACGCGCGGCATCGGCGAATCCGGCACCAGAAAAGCGTAGCCGTCGCGATGCGCCACAATTCTCCCCGACACCAGATTCGGATCGCGCCCGCGCCCCGATGCGATATTTGATTTCGCACCTGATGCCGCGCGCTGCGCATTGCCATCCGCGGCATCCCCGTCGTCAACCATTCCCGCACTCGGCGTCTTCTGCTCCGATGACGCACTAGCCGCCACAGCATTCGCGACGTGGACGCGTTTCGCCGCAGCAGCTTGCCCAGCTGCTTCCTTCTTCGCGTGCTTTGTCCCAGCCAGCCGGAATCTTCCGCCCTGAGTTTCTTCCACCTCGCCATGCTTCTTCAGCTTCTGCAGCACACGCGGCAAAAAGCGCCGCCCGCGATGCTTCAAACCCATTCCATGTGCGATGTGCCGGATGCTCGCGGGCTGCGAAAGCGTCGCAAGATGCGCGAGCACCAGCTCCGGAGTAACTTCGTCGGCGATGGTTGCTTCCCGCGGTTCGTCGGAATGGCGTTGGCTTGGTGTCATACGGTCCCGCACAGGCTAACGGATTTGCGCGCGCGTAGCAAAACTTGCTTTCCATCCGCCGCGCGATTTTTCAGCAGCAAAGCATCTCAAGGCTGGTCAAGCTCGCCTTGCGCCAAATCAAACACCGCGATCTTTCCGTCCGCTTCGCGCTCCAGCGCCGGCGCATATTGCCCCAGATCCTCGCGCCTCCACCAGTTTCCCGTCTCGCGTTTCGTGCGCATGTCCGTGAACCAGTACTGATATTTGACCGCGCGCACCTCGCGCGGCGGCGCGCTCGCGAACGGATTGCTCGCAAATAACGCCAGTACGTCTGGCTCATTTTTCAGCAAGCGCTCTTCCGTCCACACCACAAAGCGTGATTGTTGCCACGGCCCCAGTGATGCGAACCACAAATTCCATTCGAACCGCGGCTGGTACGGCGCGTAAATCCCCGGCGCCTCATTAATGGCCTGCGGCTTGTAACGAAACGGATACGCGATCCAGGTTTTTCCGTCCAGCGTGCCCTGAAATTCGATCTCGTAACGCTCGTGCGTCATCACCGCGAACAGCCCGTACGAATTGGCAATGCGAAACGGTTCCAGCGCCCGCACCGGCGCTTCGGGCAACGGCAGTCCGGGCATTAACATCCACAGCAGCAGCGCCGTCGTGGAATAGAACACCAATCCAAGACACAAGCCCGCGAACGCCCTGCGCAGCGGCGTAAATCTTTCGCGCCATTCCGCGCGTGCGCTCAAGCGTTCCGGCGTTCCCGCTAAAGCTCCGGCAGCACCCGCCGCAGCCATCGAGCCTTTTCCGCAGATCAACTCGCGGAACCGCAACGGCAGAATCCAATCCAGAAATCGGTCGTCCAGCAACAACACTCCTAGCAGCAAGACTAGATAATTCAGAAACGTATAATTTGCCGTCGCAATAATCGAAATCTCAAACGGCGTCACAATAAAGAAACATGCAATGCGAAATCGTCTCGGCAGAAACAGCATCCACACAATCAGTAGTTCCGTCACCAGCGTGTAAAACGTCGCCGATGCGTGAAACCAGTGCGGCAAGTGTTGCACGTACCATCCGATCCACGTCGGCAGCGGGCCGTTCTGGTAGTAATCGTCCATCGCGGTAAATTGCCGCCACGCCAGGTCCCCACTCCCGATTTTCGCCACGCCCGATTCGAAATAAATTCGGAACCATTCCCACTGCAGCAGGAAAAGACTCGCGCGCGATGGTGGATTCTCCGCGCCCAACCCAGGGCGCAAACCCGGCGGCGCGAAAAATAGCGCAATGAATCCCGCCTCCAGCAGCATGCCGTCCGATTGATACCCCGAAAAATCCCGCGCCGCGCTCACAAACGATACGAAGCACAGAAAACAGAGCAGCAGCGACGCGCGCGGCCACAGGTTCAGCGTCACCAGCAGCGACGCCACCAGCCCCACCCAACACAGCGTCATCAACGCGCCGTTGCTCGCGCCAAACCACAGCAAAGTCGGCACGGTCCAGTAGCTCTGCGCGTGAAGCGCCGCATTCACTGCTTGCAGGTAATCCGCCGCCGGCAGGATTCCGTTCGGCCCGATCAGGCCCTTGATCTGGAACAGCAGCGAATAAAATGCGGAAAAATAAATCAGTCCCAGCGCGCGCAAAAAAATCCAGCGTGGCCACAAGTGTCCCGGCCGTTTCTCGGTGATCGGCTCCGGTCCCAGCAGCCAGTTCACTGCGCCTTGAAGAAATCCTTCTTCCATGGCCTGCGATTATACGGCGAAAGTTTGGAGTACTCGGGAAAGTTCGGCGCGCAACAGGAAGGAGAAACCATCGCCGCTACAACCTATACAGAGGAAATGTTTTTGTCAGAACGAGCAAGCTTTACGAAACTCGGCGCCCGCGGCACGTCGCCAATCGCCTCTCGCCCTTCCGCCAGCCCAATCAAGAATTCCTGCGCATTGAAACGAAACCCGTTCCGCGAGTGCAACTCAGCTCCGGCCTCGCCCGCGCGAACCCATCGCCCATCCGCCAACAAGGTCCTCGTCTTTTCCGTATCCGCCAGATACGGCTCGATCACTTCGCCAAACACTTGCTTGCACAATTCCGCGTCGCGCACGTGGAACATCACCTCCACACGCTCGTAAATGTTCCGATGCATCCAATCCGCGCTGCCCAGATACAGCTCGGTCTTCCCGCCATTACCGAAAACAAAAATCCGGCTGTGCTCCAAAAATCGTCCAATCACGCTGCGCACCCGTATCCGGCTGCTGATCCCGCGCACTCCCGGCCGCAATGCACAAGCTCCGCGCACGACGAGCTCAATCTGCACGCCCGCTTGCGAAGCGTGGTACAGCGCTTGAATCGTTTTTTCGTCGAGCAGCGCATTCACCTTCGCGAAAATAAACGCCGGCCGACCCGCCTTCGCATGCGCCGTCTCGCGCTCGATCAATTTCAAGCAACTTTTCCCCAGGTTCAGCGGCGCCACAAACAGCGGCTGGTAGTTCGGCCGCTCGGAATAGGCCGTCAAATAGTTAAAGACGTGATGCACCGCGTGGGTGATGTGCGCGTCGCTCGTCAGCAAACTCAAATCGGTGTAGTAACGCGCCGTCGAAGGATTGTAATTCCCCGTCCCCAGATGCGCGTACCGCCGAATTTGCCCGTCGCTTTCGCGCCGCGCGATCAACGCAAGCTTGCAGTGAGTTTTCAACCCCACGACGCCATGAAAAACCTGCACGCCCGCTTCCTGCAAATTGCGCGCCCAGCGAATGTTGGAAGCTTCGTCAAACCGCGCTTTCAGCTCCACCACCACGGCCACTTCCTTCTTGGCCGCGGCTTCGATCAGTGCCCGGACGATCGGCGAATTCTCGCTGGTGCGGTACAGCGTCTGCTTGATCGAAAGCACGTCCGGATCTTTCGCTGCGCTCTCAATGAACCGCACCACGGCCGAATACGAATCGTACGGGTGATGCAGCAGCAAATCGCGCTTGCGCATCAGCTCAAATAGCGAAGTCGCGCCGGGCTTCAGTGCCAGCTCCCGCGGCACAAACGGCTGGAACTTCAAATCCGGCCGCGGCGCCTGATCGTACAGATACGAAATGCGCGCCAGGTTCGGCGGCCCATCCACTCGAAAAATCTGCCACGGCGCCAGCCGAAAATTCGCCACCAGCCGGTCAATAATTTCCTGGTTGGCGCTCGCCTCAATCTCCAGCCGCACCGCTTCGCCCTTGCGCCGCCGGTGCAGTTGTGCGTCCACCGTGTCCATGATGCTGCGCGATTCTTCCTCTTCCAGATACAAATTGCTGTTGCGCGTGACGCGGAACGCGGCGGCCGAAAGCACCTCGTAGCCGTGATACAGACGATTCGCGAACGCCTGGATCACATCGGAAAGAAACACGTACTCGACCGTCCCATCCTTCGCGGGCAGCAGCACCAGCCGAGGCAACGCGCGCGGCACCGTCACCACTCCCAAGTAAGTCTGCCCCCCGCGGCGTTTTCGCTTCAGCAAAAACGCCAAGCACAGCGCCTTATTCAGCACGTGCGGAAAAGGATGCGCCGGATCCACCGTCACCGGTGTCAGCAGAGGCTCCGCCGACTTCACGTAGAAATTTTCAATGTGCGCGCGCGCCGCGGGACCTAACTTCTTCAAACTCACCACGCGAACCGATTCCGCTCCGAGTGCCGGCAACAATTCTTCCCGCCAGCAGTCGTACTGCGATTTCACGAATCTGTGAATTTTCTCCGCCAGCTCCTTCAGCACTTCCGCCGGCGTGCGCCCATCCGGACCGGGCTCGCGATTGCCGTGCTCCACCTGCTGCAAGATTCCCGCGACGCGCACCTCCACGAACTCGTCCAGGTTGCTCGCGGTGATCGCCAGAAACTTCACGCGCTCGAGCAGCGGATTCTTCGCGTCGCGCGCTTCTTCCAGCACTCGTTCGTTAAATTGCATCCACGAATAGTGCCGGTTGAAGATGTATTGTGGGTCGGTTATATCGATGTTGGTCATGCCGTCCTTGCAGCCAAAAATGGTATCGCCGTCGTGTTACAGCCATGTTACCAAAGGCTTGGCACTCGCTTGCCTGCCCCATTTTCCGCGATCGAAGAGCCAGCCAGGACACTGAGATACGCTCTACGGGCCCACTTCGCCCGTTTCATGTTAGGATTTTGCGCCCGAACGATTCCCGTACCCTTCGAGAGGTAAAAAGATTTTGACGTTTGTCGCATACGCCTTCCTGGCCCTTTGCGCTATCCCTTTCATCTACTACCTGCTCTCTCTCTACAGTACGGTGCGCTATTTCCAGATGTCGCGTCGCGACGCCGCTCCGAACACCGATTTCACGCCTCCCATCAGCTGCCTGAAGCCCGTCAAAGGCCTGGACGCGGAAGCCTACGAAAATTACGCCAGCTTTTGTCGCCAGGATTATTCAGATTACGAAATAGTTTTCTGCGTGGATCCGGGCGACCCCACACTTCCGGTTCTCGAAAAATTGATCCGCGATTTTCCGCAGCTCCGCATCCGCCTGCTTTTCGGCTCGGGCCGCGATGCTGTGAACGACAAAGTCGCGCGGCTCACTCGCCTGGTCGCGGAAGCAGAGCACGATTTCTTCGTAATCACCGACAGCGACGTGCGTGTTCAGCCCGATTATCTGCGCACCGTAATCTCGCCCTTTCGCGATCCGCACGTAGGCGCGGCTACCTGCCTCTACTCCGCCACCGAAGAAAAAAATCTCACCGAGAAGCTGCAATCCATCGGCATGATCTCCGATTTTTTCGCCGGCGTAATGGTCGCCTGGCAGCTGGACGGCATCAAATTCACCTTCGGCCAGAGCATCATCACGACGCGGAAGGCGATCGCAGGCTACGGCGGCTATCAAACGATCGAAGACCGCCCCGCCGACGATGTTTACGCGGGACGCTTAGTGGCCGAGCAGGGCTACGAAGTAAAACTCCTGCCGTACGTCGTGCACTCTGTGGCCGATTTTGATTCGCTCCGCGAATTTCTCTACAAACGCCTGCGCTGGATGACGGTCATGCGTCTGATGCGCCCTTGGGGCCACCTCGGCCTCATCTTTACCTGGGGATTGCCGTGGTCGCTCGTCGCCATCGCGATTCATCCGTCGCTGACGGTAGTCGCGGCCTATCTCGGCACCTATTTATCGCTGCGAATAATCATGACCTGGCTCATCGGCATCTGGGGAATGAAGCAACCGCGCGTCTGGAAAAAAATGCCGCTGGTCCCGATGTGGGACGCGGTCGCCTTCGCGATCTGGCTAGCGAGTTTCGCCCGCCACACCATCCGCTGGCGCGGCATAAATTATTATCTGCGTGAAGGTAAACTCACCGCCGTAGCACCACGCAACAAGTGATCCGCGCTGAAAAGGGTTCCGCGATTTGCACAAAGCGGAGTCTCGCTCTTTTCTAGCCACTCATCACTAGCCACTGCCTCCATAAATCGAGTAAAATAATTTGCATACCATGACAATAAATCGGCATCTGTTTACCGTGATCGCGCCGCATCACCGCGCCCGGTGCACCGGACGGTTCCGCGCCGCATGACGTCATCCGCCGGCTTGCACCTGAAAACTTTTGTCCTTATATTTTTTATGATCCTGTTCGGCCCGCTGGGCAACGTCTCTCTCAGCAAAGGCATGAAGACCATCGGCGCCATTTCGTTGCACAACCCCGCGGACTTGCTGCGCGTCGGCGTGCAAATTTTCCAGTCTCCCTTCCTCTGGCTCGGTGTACTGCTCCTGCTGCTGTTTTTCGTCGCCTATTTGCTGGTTCTATCCTGGGCCGATTACAGTTTCGTTCAACCCGCCGGCTCAGTCGCCTATGCTGTAGTGGCCCTGCTGGCGCACTTCCTCCTGAAAGAACCCATTTCGCCGACTCGTTGGGCCGGCGTTTGCGTCATATGTCTGGGCGTATTGATCGTGGGCCACACCTCGCCGCGCACCACGGAGCATAAATAATGGCTTGGGAAACTGTGTTGCTGCTGCTGATCGTCTTCGCCGGCACGTCCGGCGAGCTCTGCGTCACCCGCGCGATGAAAACCATCGGCGAAGTGCACGATTTCCGTCCCAGCTCGCTGCTGCGCGTGATGTTGCGCGCCATTCAAGTTCCGTGGATGTGGCTAGGCGTCGCGCTTATGGCCGTGGCCTTCTTCTCCCTGCTCGGCGCTCTCTCCATGGAAAACGTCAGCTTCGTCGTGCCCGTCACAGCCCTGAGCTATGCCGCCGGAGCTTTGGGCGGCCAGGTTTTTCTCGGCGAACGCGTCTCGCGCAGGCGTTGGCTCGGCGTCCTGCTCGTCTGCATCGGCGTAACGCTCGTCTTCTTCGGCAGAAAGTAGAGATTCGACAGCGGGTCGTAGCGCCGGCTCGTCCTGAGAGCCTGCCGGCGGCAGGGTCGAAGGGCGTCCCGCCGGCTCTTCGCTTTTGACTTTGTAGCGGCCGCCTTCAGGCGGGCGCCTTTGACTTGGACTTAGATTTCATCAGCCGCTCTTGCAGAGCTTGTTCCGCAACGAATGCGCCAAACCTGCAACAGCTCCACCGCATCTATAATATGGACGATGCGCTAAACTCTCGCTACGATTGATGGAACCAAAACACCGAGGAGCATCAGAATTTGTGCGGTATCGCCGGCTTCACACATAAGAATTGGTCGCCCGATCCAGACCGCATCCGGCGCGCGGCGGCGACCCTCGTCCATCGCGGACCGGACCAGCAAGGCGTCTTTCGCTCCGAAATCTGCTCCCTCGGCGCCACGCGCCTGAAAATTATTGACCTCGAAGGCGGCGACCAGCCCATCTTCTCGGCGAATGGCGACGCCGTAATCGTCTTCAACGGCGAAATCTACAATCACCTGGAATTACGCGCCGAACTGGAATCGCTCGGCCATCGTTTCAAATCACACTCCGACACCGAAACCGTTCTTCACGCTTTTCTCGAATGGGATACGCAATGCTTCGCCCGCCTGCGCGGCATGTTTGCCATCGCGCTCTGGACCGAATCCTCTCGCCGCCTGGTCCTCGCCCGCGATCGCCTGGGAATCAAACCGCTTTACATCGCGCATCTCGGCCAGGATCTATTGTTCGGCTCAGAGCTGAAGGCGCTTTTCATCCATCCCGAAATCACGCGCCGCCTGAGCCTCGCCGGCCTCGATTGCTACTTGTCCCTGAATTACGTCCCGTGTCCCTGGACGCTCGTCGACGGAATCGAAAAGCTCGCGCCCGGCAACTGGCTCGAATGGCGCGACGGAAAAATCCGCTCGGACAATTATTGGCAATTGCCGTTCGAAAATCCCCGCAACTGGACTCTCGATTCCGCGAAAGAACAGCTCGACTCGCTACTCCAAAAATCCACGCGCGAGCACCTGCTCTCCGACGTCCCTCTCGGGGTCTGGCTCAGCGGCGGCGTGGATTCCTCCACCATCCTGCACTACGCCGCGCAAGTTTCTACTTCGCGCCTGAAAACTTTCTCCATCTCTTTCCGCGGCCGCAGTTTCGATGAAAGCGAATACATCCGCCAGGTCGTGGATCACTACCAGACCGAGCACGAGGAATTGGACCTCACGCCGGATGAAGACCTCGCAGGGGCCATCGCCGAATTCGCCTACTACTCCGACGAGCCCACCGCCGATGCCGGCGCGCTCCCAGTCTGGTTCCTGTCCAAAATGTGCAAGCGCAGAACCACCGTAGCGCTCAGCGGCGAAGGCGCCGACGAATTATTCGGCGGCTACCTCACCTATCGCGCCAACGGACTCGCGCGCACCGCCAGACACTTGCCCGCATCCACCGTGCGCCTCGCGTTGCAAGCCATCAGCCACTGGCCCGTTTCCGACGACAAGATCAGCTTCGAATACAAACTAAAACGCTTCCTCGAAGGCACCACCATGTCACCCGAACGCGCCCACGTTTTCTGGAACGGCACGTTCTCCGACGCAGAAAAGCGCACTCTACTGCAATCGCAGCCGCCAAATGCGCTGGATGGAATCCTCGGCGAGCTGCGCGGAAAATTCACATCGCTGGATCCGCTCGCGCCCTTCCTCTGGTTCGATCAAAAATATTATCTGCCGGGCGACATCCTCACCAAAGTAGATCGCATGAGCATGGCGCACTCCGTCGAAGTCCGCCCGCCGTTCCTCGATCATCGCATCGTGGAATTCGCCGCCACACTGCCCGCGGCTCTGAAAATCCAAGGCTCGCGCCAGAAGTTCATCCTCAAAGAACTGATGAAAAATAAATTGCCGTCAGCGGTTCTCACCCGCAAGAAAGTCGGCTTCGACATCCCCGCGCACGAATGGCTGCGCGGCCCCCTCCGCGAATTGCTCGTGGACACGCTGAACACCGGCCTCGCAGATCATCCGGGCCTATTTGATTCGAAAGTCGTGCAGTCACTTTTGCAAGCCCACATGGACAGGCGCGCCAATCTGGGTTATCACCTGTGGGGCTTGCTGATTCTTTTCCTATGGATGAAAGAATGGCGGATTCAGGCAGCACCCTCTCCGGCCAGCCATTATTCGGCCCCGGAAAGAACTGGTATCTCTACCTAATCGTTTTACTTTTCGCCGGAGCGATTTATGTGGGTTGCGTCGTTTCTCCGCCGTCTCTCATGGACGACGTTGACTCCGTGCAGGCGCAAATCGCTCGCAACATGCTCGTCTCCGGCGATTGGGTAACCGCTCGCCTCGACGGAGTCCCCTATCTCGAAAAGCCCGCGCTGATTTACTGGACCATCGCGCTTTCCTACAAAATTTTCGGCGTGCACGATTGGTCCGCGCGCATTCCCATCGCACTTTCCGCGCTTGCTCTTTGCTGGGTCACCGCGGCCTTCGGCGTCTGGGCCTTCGGCAAACGCGCCGGTTTCTACGCAGGCTTATGCATCTCCACCTGCGTCGGCCTGTTTCTCTTTACCCGCGTTTTGATTCCAGACGTCACGTTAACCTTCACCACCGCCCTGGCCATGTGGTCCTTTCTGCGCGCCATTGACGACGAAGAGCCTCACCCGCGCCTCTGGGCATTCCTATTCGCTGCGAGCCTCGGCGCCGGCCTGCTGCTGAAAAGTTTGATCGCGATCGTTTTTCCCGTGGGCGCCGCGATCGTTTATCTTCTTCTCACGCGCCAGCTCTTTTCCTGGAAAATCTGGAAATGCCTTCATCCCTTCAGCGGTACGCTCGTCATCCTGCTGATCGCCGCTCCCTGGCACATCATCGCCATGTTGCGCAATCCGCCCTATTTCGTTTTTACTCTGCATAGCGGCCCCAATTCCTATCACGGCTTTCTCTGGTTCTTTTTCATCAACGAGCAGCTGCTCCGCTTTCTAAATCTACGCTACCCGCGCGATTACAACACCGTCCCGCGCCTCTACTTCTGGCTGTTCCATCTGATCTGGCTTTTTCCCTGGAGCGTTTACTTTCCGGCCATCGCCAAACTTTCCTTCAAACCGATTGACCGCGCCGGCCGCGCGCGTCTGCTCTCGCTCTGCTGGCTCGGCTTCGTGCTCATCTTTTTCACTTTTTCGACGACGCAGGAATATTATTCGATGCCGTGCTACCCGGCTTTCGCGTTGCTCATCGGCTCCGCCATGGCCACGGAAAATGTTTGGGTGCGCCGCGGCACTCGCACGCTCGCCATCATTGCCGCCTGTGCCGCCGTCGCGGCCTTCGCCATTTACTGGAACGTGCGCAATCTGCCCGCCCCCGGCGATATTTCTTCCGCGCTGTCCAGGAATCCGAAATCCTACAGCCTCTCCCTCGGACACATGCTCGACCTCACGCTCCCGTCTTTCGCCTATCTGCGGATTCCTCTGCTCCTCGCCGCCATCGCCTTTTTCGTGGGCGCGCTGGGAAACCTTCGTTCCATAGGCCTGCGCGCTTTTCTCGCTTCCGCACTCATGATGGTTCTATTTTTCCACGCGGCTCGCGCCGCCATGGTGGTGTTCGACCCGTATCTTTCCTCGCGCCCACTCGCCGAAGTGCTGCTGAAATCACCCGAAGGCACGTTGATTACGGAGCGCCACTATTACCCGACGTCTTCGATCTACTTCTACACCAACCGCACCGGCTTGCTCTTGAACGGCCGCGTCCAAAATCTCGAGTACGGTTCGAACGCTCCAGACGCCTCGGACGTCTTCATTGACGACACAAAATTCACAACCCTCTGGATGACTCAGCCGCGCTTTTATTTGGTATGCGCGCAAACCAGCCTCCCCCGCCTGCAAACCCTAGTAGGCCCCGCAAACCTCGACATCGTCTCCCAAAGCGGCGGCAAGCTCCTGCTCACGAATCACCCCTTGCCGACTCCAGCTCCGGCACAAACCGAGGGGTTGTAGGGGCACGGCATGCCGTGCCCGCGTTCTGTTGCGCGCTCTGCGTTAGATCGTTTGCCTTCCCGCCTCGTGCACGAAAATCCGCTAGCACCACTCGCCATCTGAAGCCGACAACGGTAAGATATAAAGCTGTCCGGCCGCAGCTATTCATCGCTGCCTATAGGGCCTACGGGCGTCAAGCGGCGGCGCTCACACTAAAACAAGAGTGCGACAACACGCGGAGGAAGTATGAAGATTGCGGTGCTGGGTGGAGACGGATATTGCGGTTGGGCAACCGCGCTGTACTTGTCCAAGAAGGGCCACGAAGTCGCCATCATAGATAACTTCGTCCGCCGCCTCTGGGACCACGAGCTGGGCGCCCAAACCCTCACTCCCATCCTCCCGCTCTCCGACCGCCTCAGCGCCTGGCATCGCCTCACCGGCCTAACGATCGAATCCTACGTCGGAGATATCTGCGATTACGAATTCCTCAGCAATGTGATCAAAAATTTCGAGCCGGATGCCGTCGTCCATTTCGCCGAACAACGCTCCGCTCCCTACTCCATGATTGACCGCGGCCACGCCGTCTTCACCCAGGTCAACAACGTTGTTGGCACGCTGAATCTGGTTTTCGCTCTGCGCGAACTCCAGCCCGATTGCCACCTCATCAAACTCGGCACCATGGGCGAGTACGGCACTCCGAATATCGACATCGAAGAAGGCTACATCGCCATCGAACACAATGGCCGCAAGGACGTTCTCCCTTTTCCCAAGCAGCCCGGCTCCTTCTATCACCTCTCGAAGGTGCACGACAGTCACAACATCATGTTCGCCTGCAAAATCTGGGGCTTGCGCGCCACCGATCTGAATCAGGGCGTGGTGTACGGCACCATCACCGACGAAGTCGCGCTCGATGAAGCGCTCATCAATCGTTTCGATTACGACGAAGTTTTCGGCACCGTCCTCAATCGCTTCTGCGTCGAAGCCGTCGTCGGGCATCCGCTCACCGTGTATGGCAAAGGCGGACAGCGCCGCGGCTTCCTCGATATTCGCGACACTGTGCGCTGCATCGAGATCGCCTGCCAGAATCCCGCCGCGCGCCACGAGTGCCGCGTTTACAACCAATTCACCGAAAGTTTTTCCATCATGGATATCGCCGGAATCGTCCAGGCCGCCGCCAAGAAAATCAATTTGACCGTCGAAATCAGCCACCTCCCCGACCCGCGCGTCGAAGCCGAAGATCATTATTACAACGCCAAGCACTCCAAACTGATTGACCTCGGCCTCCAGCCGCACCTGCTGTCCGACGCCATGCTCGACTCGCTCCTCAAAGTCGCCGTGAAGTACCGCGACCGCATTGACACCTCGCTAATCCTCCCCAGCGTCAACTGGCGCAACGCCCGCAACAATTACCGCGACCGCGCCAAAACCACCCCCAGCGCGAAGCCAAGCGCATCACAACTGAAAAAAGTAGGAGTCTCTTCCGACTAGCTGAAAGGGCATGGCTTCACGGTTCCCCGACGGAGCTAATTGCGTGTCATCCCGGACGGAGCCCCGCGCTTTTTCTTTCCCGTCCCGCAGTCGCGGGACGGGCGCGGGACGCAGCGAGGGATCTGCTTTTCGCGGAACGAGCAGAAACACCACGACCCGCGCTGGAGTCACGCTTACTTATTTATATGGTGCCCGAGAGAGGACTCGAACCTCCACTCCCTTGCGAGAACTAGCTCCTGAATCTGAATTGGACGACGTCCCTTAGACCGCCCTCGCGCGCCTGATTCTGCCAGCTTATGTGTTATCAGTGAGATCCAAGAAAGCTGAGCCCGACTCAGTACGCTTGGCAACGCCGCGGACCCACAAACCAACTGGCACCAGAACTGCCACCATCTTCGCCGACACGATGCCTACACCTAGATGCTGTGGTCCGTGGAAATACTTCCGGCGGCTTGAACCGCAGACCTCCACCGTGTCAGTTGTGTGGCCAGAAAGCTAAATCTCTTTGCCTGCTTTGCCTTTCCGGTTCTGACCATCGCGAAAATGCCCCTAAATGACCGAGTTTTGGTGACGAATTGGTGACGAGTTTCGTTGGCGTCGTTGTGATGCCCTCGGATCGCGACTCGGAGGACCTCGTGCAGCCCTTCGGTTAACAGCCGACGTACCAACTTCATCAGAACTTGCCGGAGTTGGCCCTAATCGAAGGAAATCAGCAAGTTGCGACTAAACCTGACGAATCCATTTCTCCTTCTTTATTCACCTTTCGTTCACATTTTGCCGGCATTCACCACCATAGTATTACGTTTTTATGACGGCGCGCTTGCCTCGTGAGAAGGGGCGCTGGCGAACGACTGGATGTCGTCAGTTCAAATCACGCCTCCGCAACCAAAGTTTCTTCTCTGTCAATTACTTCCGCAAACCTTGCAACCATCCGAATTTGTGATTTTCATTGCTAAGGATACCGAGAATTCTTCTCCAACTCCGAGGTCAACGCCGATCCGCGGGCAGATAATTTCTGGTTTGTCCGTCATCCGGAAGCAAATATGGTTGCTCCCTGTGAGCCGTCTAGGAGTTTGTTGAGGGGGTGCCTTCCCGAATGACGTGCCCTGCGGATGCCGCGATTCGAGCATTGCTCTCAGGTATGTCGGATCCATCCGACACATTGATGCCAGAACGCCAGCTTCGAGAATGGAACGACTGTTAACACCCATACGGCGGTCAAGACATTGGCAACCGCCGTGGTGCGATGAACACGCTTCAGGATCCAAAGATCATAGGCGAGGACAAGAAGCGGAAGGCCGAAAGTAATCGCAAGAGTGACGGGAATTCCTAAATCCCAACGCGCAATGGCCGGCCCCATGATTGGCATCGTGCCCAGGATCATGAGTCGTTTGTGGGAAGCGGCATCGCGCCGCGCGAGCAAGGCCCAGGAGGTCAATACCACGAACAGAAGGAGTATTTCCAAGTCTCCGACAAGAAGAAGTTCCGGACCTTCCTCAGGTTGTGCACGGCGAATGAAATCAAACAGCGTGAGGACACCCAAAATTGACATGGAAGGAATTAGCACTAGGGAAAGGACACCAAGCTTCATGTGCCACTTTACCTTGTGCGCAGCAATCAGCCACGGCTGAGCGAACAGCAGAAAGATCCACAGGATAAAGACAGCGCCATGGACATGGACCAGGCCGTTGGGCAGCTTTGCAAGCACCATTCCCGCCAGGAAGTAGCTCCTGCCGAAGCCCGTGACAACGATTCCCAGAATGAGCAGTGCCATTGCGGGGAAAAAAACGTCATCGGCGCGCAGCTTTTGCGGCAAAGCCGCCATGGTGGCCATAATCTGTCTCCTTAATCGACTAGTGCGTAGCGGGAGTCCGGGTGCGACGAGCGTAGCACGGACTTGACGCGGCCAAAAAATAACGAGCCTTAGAGAGCGGCATCGCAGCTGACTCACCGACTGTCATTAAAGCCGCGAGCAGAACTCCTACGCGCCATGTCGTTATCATTGTTCTCTCCCGTTTTGCATGGTTCAGGGCCTTTAAAGATTCTGAACCCAAAGCGTGAACTGATGCCAAACCGCGGTATGCCCGAGGGGGCGCATTGAGAATTGCACGACGAGCAGGAGAAGAGTTCCGCAAATGGTTACAAGATGGATTTTCCCGCGTGACCAGAGGTCAAAGGCGATCAAAAGAATCGGAATCAAGTCGAGAATGCCGAAGAAGACGAGAGCACTCGAAAATACAAAGGGAAATGGCCAGCGGGCTAAGGCTGGACCCAACAGCGCGACGGTCCCTAAGATCATGAGACGCTTGTGCGCGGGACCATCTCGACGCGCCAGAAAACCCCAACCGACTAGGAGGGCGAACGTGGATAGTTGAAGAACATCGCCAGCAAACAAGGTGTCCAACCCCATGGCGAAGACGGCATGTCGTCGCACTACGGCAATGAGGGTCGCGAATCCGACAAGAACCATGAGAACCGCAAGAATGACACCGAAAATGCCAAGCCGCATGTGCCATCTGATTCGATTGGAAGAAACGAGGGCTATCTGCGAAATGAAGAGGAGAATCCAGCAGGAAAAGATAGCCCCATGAAAATGGACTAAGAGGCTTGGTAATCGTGCATGAAAGACGCCTGCGAGATAGTAGGTACGAGCGAATCCGATGAAGACAGTCAAGAGGATGAGCCCGGCCATCGAGGCAAAGAAGAAATCGTCCATGCGTTTGCGAATGGGAAGTGATCTGCTGGCAGCCATTTTTCACCTTGCTCGAAAACAGGAATCTTCTGGTTCCACGTCGCGTATCCCCTATGTCACGGACCTCGCCCATCCACTTACGCCGCGCCGTCGATTTCTTCCCTACTGAGCATCCCTCCGAGCAGTGTCAACCCGTGCTTCTCGAACTCCGCCTTACGCACTTCCTGATTCCTAGGATCTGTGTCTTGCGCAAGGGGCGACCAGTCCATCTCCATCAAGCCGGCGGGCGAATAGAGATGAATGGCGCCGCAGTGTTGCTCCTGAGCCACACTCCAGCGGTGTGGCACTTTCATCGGCATCAGCAAGGAATCGCCAGGTTTCAGGCGCATGCGCTTGCCGCTTACTTCGGCAATGAACTCGCCCGCCAAGATGTAAAGCCACTCATCCTGCTCGTGATGCACGTGAAGAGGAGCGCCGCGATAAGGATGATGCTCTCCTTGCGGAAACACGAAGATTGCAAGCCTCCCCTCGGAGTCAGAGGAACGAACGACCTCGATGTCGAACATCCCGGACTGCGAGGGCGCACGCTCATCGGTACCGTTGAGTTTGCGTGTGAAGCCGGACGGGACGAATACAGGCTGCCTCGCTGCTGCTTGCTGCGCTCCGCGCGGTGCGCCAAACGCCCGCAGCCCTGCCGGGCCGATGGGAAACCCCACACCCGCAACTCCCGCACTCAAGGTAAGAAACTCTCTGCGCTTCATGAATCGTCCTCCCACATGAGAATGACTACTGCGAGGGGTCTTCGTTCAAAAGTGCGTCCACGCTCGCTACGACTCTCTCGAATGGTTGTCCGGGATTCGGTGCGGATCGCAGTCTCCCGTGGCGGTCAATCAGAAACATCGCGGGATAGCGTGCGATATCCCGATAGAAATGAGGAACATCTCCGGTGAAGGTGAGAAGCGGGTAGCTCACCTTTACCTCATCCCGGAATTTCCTTTGAGCTGCGACACTCTCGTCCGACATCCCAAGCACCACAAATCCCCGATTCTTTCGTTCCTGGAACAAACGGTCGAGGACCGGCATTTCCGCGCGGCACGGCGCGCACCAAGTCGCCCAAATATTCACGAGGACGACCTCACCCTTGTAATCCATCAGCCGTTGCGGCTTTCCGAATAAGTCGGGCGTGTCAAACGGTGGCGCGGGCACGTCGCGCATCGTGGAGTTCTGCTCTTGTTTCGACCGTGTCATGCCATCACTCACAGGCTTTGCTACGAGGCCTAGAGAAAGCAACGCGATGGCGAGCCCGATCTTCCAGGAAAGCGACAACTCCGTCCGGCGGCGTTCTTTCAGAGCCAGAACGAGCGTCACGACGATGGGTGCCACCATCACGGCAGTGGACATAGACAGCCGAAACCTCCAGCCTTTCTCGGGATCAGCAATGAACCGCATCAAGATTCCATTCACAATCACATTCAGGAATACCGCCAGGAAGGGCGAGAGGATTCCTGAGACCAGTACGCGATACTTTGATAGTGTTCCCATCGGACTTCACGAAAGGGCCTTCACTTGACTGAATCTTTGTTATTGTCTGCGTTCTTGATTCCGTGAATTGTGACGGCTCGCTTTAGCGGGCCGCCGACCTCACCCATGTCGCCGGTTTGCGTGAAGGAAGTTGGTGTGATACCCGACCAAACCTCGTGCCACATCATCTTCTTGCTGTTTTGCGGGAACTGCATGTCGATCGTCAGCTCCTTCCCGTCCCATTTCAGCGAGCTGTTGAAATAGGAATCGACATTGCATGCCGCTGGGCCGGAGTTGTTGCAGAGCATCCCCCGCAAACTGTTCGTGCTCTTGTCCCACCAATGCAACGCAAAGAGAAACACTTCTCCAAACGGACCGCGGACGTGCTCTTCTTCCATCAAGACGTATCCACCCGGTCCAAGTCGCCAGACTTCTTCGCCTGTGCCAGTACCTCCCGTGGGGGACATCCCGCCCGGTTCAAAGTCATAGGTCGTGGACCACTTGCCCACAAGCGCCTTTTCCAGGCTCTGCATCTCCGGAGGAGGTTGTGGAGTGTTCGGAGGTGATTGGCTTGTAGGCCGGGTTTCGCTTTGAGCAAAGCAAGCGACCCAGATTGCGATAACGCTAATCAGGAGCAGGCCGATTCTCAGTGCCGTTTTCACGTCAACCTCCCCGTGTAAGATGTTTCCTACGAGACGACTAATGAACTAATGCAAGACACCGGCGTCGTAGACAGCTTTTCCGCCCACCAAGGTCAACACAGATTGCGTTTTCGGCAGTTCTTCCGTGTGCACGCCGAAGATGTCTTGCGACAGAACCGCAAGATCGGCGAGTTTGCCCGGTTCTAGACTGCCTTTGTCCTTCTCCGCAAATTCGGCGTATGCAGAAGTCAGAGTGTAGGCAATCACGGCCTGCTCGCGGGTGATAGCTTCCGAAGGCCGGTCCGGGTGAGTGGAGGCAAACATAATGTTCAAATACGGGTTCATCTGGCCGTCCGATCCCAGCGCGACAGGTATGCCGGCGGCGAGCAAAGAAGCCAGCGCCTGTCCCTTCTCCAACCCTTTGTCATGAAAAAGCTGTGGCAGGACCGCGCGTACCGCAAGATGCGCAGGGTTCTGCACAACCACAATCCCGTATTCACGGACACGAGGAAGCAAATCTGGTAAAAGGCCGTCGCCATGCTCGAAGCGGACGCGCTTCCCATACCAAACATTCTTTCCACCGGTCGCCCGCATCTCGGCTAGAACTGCGGCCGGGGCCGGGTATCCGGAAACGTGCAGGAGCAGCTGATCGTTACTTTCCAGGGTCTCATGCAGAATCTTCGAAAGCTCGGTCTCTGGAAAGGTCATGCCCAGCTCGGCCATTCCTTCCTCAACGGATTTCGGCGGGCGACTCCGGTCTAGATGGCGGGATTCAAAAGTATTTTCCAGCGGCACGCCGTCGATGAGCCATTTTGTTCCACTTACAGAAACGAGTGTCGTGGGATGTGTAGGTAGCGGCCTTCCTTCCGGGGAGTTTCGGCTGTTCGAGGTCGTGCCCGGCATCCGGATTACCCGCACACGAATCGGCGTCGGAATACCCGCAAAGAGTTTGACGCATCGTTCGGGCGACATGCTGCCGGACATATCCTGCAAAGAAGTGATCCCCAGACGCTTCGCTTCGACGAGTGTCCTGTTTATTTCGGCTTTGGCGTCGCTGTCAGGTGTTATCTCGCCCAACTTTCGAGAGAACTGGAAACCAGCGTACTCGCGAATGACACCGGTCAGCCTACCGTCGGCAAACCGTTCGATTCGTCCACCAAGCGGGTCTTTCTCGTGCTCGGTATATCCAAACTTGGCGAGCGCCGCACCATTCAAGATCGAAGCGTGTCCCGTAAATGTCGTCAGAATCACCGGATGCTCCGGAGCTACCTGGTCCAACAAATCACGATTTACCATTTCGTCGAAAAAAATCGCCGGTCCAATTTGTCCCAAGACAATTGTTCCCTTGGGAGCCTTCGCGACCGCCGAAGCGATCGCTTGTTTGACTTGACCCCAAACAGGGTTCGGTCCTTCGAACTGCAGTTCCACCGAACCGGCCGGTTGAATCTCCAGGTGAATGTGCGCGTCGTTGATGCCGGGAATTACAGTGCGGCCAGCGAGATCGATTTGTTTCGTCTGTGCACCAGCGAGAGCCCTGATCTTGTCCGTATCGCCGGTGGCAACAATGCGTTCACCCCGAATGGCAAGCGCTTGCACGTATGGATGCGCGACATCGCTGGTAAAGATTTTCCCGTTAAACAAAATCAGATCAGGAATAGATTCTTGCCCGCACACAAGAGTCGCAACCGCCCCTGCAGCGAGGCAAACAATGAGGATTACTTTCCATTT
>Ga0209006_10000750_pt1 | contig 29903 bp, 28 predicted proteins | sample JacPin_JW_Ref_O2_FD_188567 | JGI IMG/M metagenome (GOLD analysis project Ga0209006, IMG submission 188567) | Forest soil microbial communities from Algoma, Ontario, Canada - Jack Pine, Ontario site 1_JW_Ref_O2 (SPAdes) (version 2) | ecosystem: Environmental > Terrestrial > Soil > Boreal...
CCGCGGCACGGAAGCGGTTCTCGCCCCAGGCCTCGAACTTCGACGCCACCTTGTCCCACCACACCGCCTGGCCGGGACCGCCGTCGATCACCGCCATGTCGTTCAAGCGGAACGACAGCAGCACGGCCTTCTTGAGCCACTGGTTGACGCGCCAGGTATTGTCCGCCTGCTTTTCGGCGACGCGCGCCTCGCCGCGATCGAGCAGGTCGAGCGCGGCGTCGACCGCCTCGCGCACCGGGCCCTTGGTCGATGGGCTGACCTCGTTACGCTGCTCGAACGCATCATCGATGGTCTTCGAAATGTCCTTGGCAAGCCCGGCGTCGGCCATACGAACCCCCTGGTTGGCGGCGGTTTGTCGGGGGAAGGCGCGGCCGAGTCAAGTTGTCCGTTCCGGCTGAATTCCGGCTGCCGAAGATTGTTCTTCGCCGGCTATTCCGTAAAGCGTTATACGCTTGACGTAGCACGAACAACGGCATAAGATCCGGATATGATCGTGTCGTTTCGCGATAGCGCTACTCACCGGCTATGGCTGGACGGTTTTGCGAAGCGCTTCAGCGGCATTGAAAAACAGGCGCTGCGGAAGCTCGATATGCTTCACCACGCGCGCACTCTCAACGACCTGCGAGCGCCACCTGCCAACCGTCTCGAAGCCCTGGCGGGAGACCGACGCGGACAGCACTCGATCCGCGTCAACGATCAATGGCGCATCTGCTTTCGATGGACCAAGGAGGGTCCGACCGATGTCGAAATCGTCGACTATCACTAGGCGCGCAACGATGCCCAACCGCGTCACCACGCACCCCGGCGAGGTGCTGAGCGAGGAATTCCTCAAGCCGCTCGGGATGTCGGTGAACGCGCTGGCGATGGCTTTGCGCGTGCCTGCGACCCGCATCGGCGCGATCGTCAAGGGCGAGCGGTCGGTGACAGCGGATACCGCCTTGCGGCTCGCGCGTTTCTTCGGGACGAGTCCGGAGTTCTGGATGGCCATGCAGGCGACGCACGATTTGACCAAGGCGCGCCTCGAACGCGGACCGGCGATCGAACGCGACGTGCGACCGAGGGCGGCGTAGGTAATGTCGAGTAGCCTCACTCCGGCTTGAGACCGGTCGCCTTGACCACCCCGACCCACTTGGCGATGTCCTCGGTGATCAGCTTGCCGAAATCGGTCGGCGGACCGGGTGGCAGCACGACGCCGCCGAGATCGGTCAATCGCTTGTTGATGGTCGGATCGACGATCGCGTTATTGACCTCGCGGTTGAGAGTTTCGATCGCCGCCGCGGGCGTCGCCGCCGGCACGCCGAAGCCGATCCAGGCGCTCGCCTCGTAGCCGGGCAGGAACTCGCTCAACGTCGGGAGATCCGGCAGCACCGCCGAGCGGCTCGCGGTGGTGATCGCCAGCGCGCGCAGCCGCCCGGCGCGAATGTGCGGCAGCGACGACGGCGTGACGTCGAACATCACCTGCACCTGCCCGGCCAAGAGATCGACCAGCGCGGGGGTCGATCCGCGATACGGCACGTGCACCATGTCGACCCCGGCCATCACCTTGAACAGCTCGCCGGCGAGATGCTGCGGCCCGCCCTTGCCGGCGGAGGCCATGTTGATCCTGCCCGGGTTGGCCTTGGCGTAGGCGATGAATTCGGGAACCGTTCTTGCCGGAAAATTCGGATTGACCTCCATGACCAACGGCACGCGGAAGACGCCGCCGACCGGCGCGATGTCGTGCAGAAAATCGATCTTGTCGTAGAGCGCGGCGTTGATCGAATTCTGCGCATTCACCAGCAGCATCGTGTAGCCGTCGGCCGGCGCGTGCTCGACCGCTTCGGTGGCAATGTTGCCGCCCGCGCCGGGCCGGTCCTCGACGATGAATTGCTGACCGAGTCGCTCGGAAAGCCGCTGCGCGATGAGGCGCGAGACGATATCGGACGAGCTGCCCGCGGCCTGGCCGACGACTACATGCACGGGCCGCGCCGGATAGCTTTCGGCCCGCGCACGCGGGAGCGTCGGCAGCGCGAGGGCTGCGCCCGCGAGTTGCAGGAAGCGGCGGCGGCGAAGTCGCATGCGGATATCTCCCCGGTCGCCGGCATTGCGCTTGGGTCAAGCTTCAAGAGCGACGCAATGCCGTCGCCTGCGCGCGGTCACGCTACATCACACGCAGAGATACGCAAAGCCACGTCGCGATGTGGACGCGAGCCGGCGCATCATGCATTGACGGCCGGCCGAACAGCCGCAAGGGTACGGTTTGTTACCTCACGCGGTCGGGGCCGCATGTCGAACGATGGGGCGAGCCGCGCATGGCCGCGTTGAAGTTCATCGGAGCGCCGATCGTCCGCATCGAGGACGCGGCGCTGCTGCGGGGCGCGGGCCGGTTCGTCGATGACGTTCCGGTGGCGGACGTGCTCGAAGCGGCCTTCGTGCGCAGTGCCTTCGCGCATGCGCGGATCACGTCGATCGACGTTGCGGCCGCACGCGCCGTCCCCGGCGTGCATGCGGTGCTCACCTACGCGGACATCCGGCCGCTGCTGACGCAGGACCGCATGCCGCTCGAGCTGCGGGTCGAGCAGCTGCCGCCCAACATCACGCCCTATCCGCTCGCCAAGGACGAGGTCGTATTCGCCGGCGAGGCGATCGCGGCGGTGATCGCCGACACGCGCTACGCGGCCGAGGACGCCGCCGCGCTGGTGCAAGTGGACTACGAGCCGCTGCCGGCGGTGGCCGATTGCGTCGCCGCGATCGCGCCCGGCGCGCCGCGCGTCGACACACGGCAGCCTTCGAACATCATCAAGGAATTTCGCCAGAGCTACGGCAATGCGGACGCGGCCTTCGCGGGCGCGCCGCACCGCGCCGCGCTGCGGCTCAAGACCCACCGCGGCTGCGCGCATCCGATCGAGGCACGCGCCGTGCTCGCCCGCTACGACGCGCTCGAGGACCGGCTCACCGTGTGGGCCTCGACCCAGGAGACGCACGACCTGCGCGGCCACCTGATGGCGATGTTCGGGCTCAACGAGAACCAGGTGCGCGTGATCACCGCCGACGTGGGTGGCGGGTTCGGGTGCAAGCACCTGTTCTATCCCGAGGAGGCGGTGGTCGCGGCGGCCAGCCTGATGCTGCACAGACCGGTGAAATGGATCGAGGACCGCCGCGAGAACTTCGCCGCGACCGTCCAGGAGCGCGACCAGGCCTGGGACATCGAGGTCGCGTTCGAGCGCGATGGCCGGCTGCTCGGCGTCCGCGGCCGCATGGTGCACGACCAGGGTGCCTATACGCCGCGCGGCACCAACTTGCCGACCAATTCGTCGACGGCGGTGCCCGGCACCTACGTGCTGCCGAGCCTCGACCTACGCGTGCTCGTCGCCACGACCAACAAGGTGGCGACCCTTCCAATCCGCGGCGCCGGCTATCCGGAGGGCACGTTCGCGATCGAGCGCTGCCTCGACGCGATCGCGCACACGCTCGGGCTCGACCTCGCCGAGGTGCGGCGGCGCAACCTCGTGCCGGCCGACAGGATGCCGTATGCGACCGGGCTCACGGCGCGCTCGGGCGCGTCGATCACCTACGACAGCGGCGATTTTCCAGAAATGATGACGATGGTGCTCGCCGCGATCGACCACGCGGGCTTCGCGGCGCGCCAGAAGGAGGCGCGCACGCACGGCCGCTACCTCGGCCTCGGCATGGCGATGGGCATCAAGGGCACGGGGCGCGGCCCGTTCGAGTCGGCGCGCGTGCGCATCGACCGCTCCGGCAAGGTCACGGTCTTCACTGGCGCGGTCGCGATCGGGCAGGGGCTCAAGACGGCGTTTGCGCAGATCTGCGCCGAGCAGCTCGGCGTCGCGCCGCGCCACATCACGGTCGTGGCCGGCGACACCGCCGGCATCTCGCTCGGCATGGGCGCGTTCGCGAGCCGGCAGACCGTGATGGGCGGCTCCGCGGTGCACGTCGCCGCCTGCGCGGTGCGCGACAAGGTGCGCAAGGCAGCGGCCGAGATCCTCGAGGTCGACGAAGGCGACCTCGAGCTGCACGACGGGCGGGTCGAGGTGAAGGGCGTGCCGACGCACGGCCTCGGCTTCGGCGAGCTCGCGATCGCCATGGCGGGCGTGGGGGGCTACCCGCTGCCCGGCAACATGCCGCCCGGCCTCGAGCATTCGCATAACCATCTCGGCAACAGCCTGACCTATGCGGGCGCGTTCATGGCGACCGAGCTCGAAGTGGACGCCGAGACCGGCCGCGTCGAGCTGCACAAGATCGTGGTGGTCAACGACGCCGGCCGCGCCATCAATCCCACCCTGGTGCGCGGGCAGGTGATCGGCAGTGTCGTGCATACGCTCGGCAATACGCTGTTCGAGCGCATGGTCTACGACGCGCAGGCGCAGCCGCAGACGACGACGTTTGCCGAGTATCTGCTGCCGACCGCGCCCGAGCTGCCGCAGATCGACGTGATCCTGGTGGAATATCCGAGCAAGACCAACCCGCTCGGCGTCAAGGGCGCGGGCGAGACCGCCTGCATTCCAGTACCCGCCGCGATCGTCTCTGCGGTCGAGAACGCGCTTTCGCCGTTCGGGGTGCGTCTATCCGAATTTCCGCTGTCGCCGAGCGCGATATATCAGATGATCCATGATGCGCGTGGCCGCGCGCCGTGAGGCGCGCTCTCGGCGCAAAGTTGGGGAGAGGCTCATGATCCAACCGGTTCGCATCCTTCACGCAGCTTTATTCGTAGTGCTCGCGCTCGCCGGCCTGACGGCGCGGGGCGAGGACTGGCCCACCCGGCCGATCACGCTCGTCGTTCCGTTCGGGCCGGGCAGCGGCACCGACCTCGTGGCGCGCAACCTCGCGGCGCCGCTCGGCGAGCGGCTCGGGCAACCGGTCGTGGTGCAGAACATGGGCGGCGCCGGCGGGCTGATCGGCGTCTCCCGGGTCGCCAAGGCGGCGCCGGACGGCTACGAGCTGGTGGTGGGCTCGCTCGACACGTTCGCGCAGAGCCCGTCGCTGCGCAAGCAGCCGCCCTACGATCCGATCAAGGATTTCGAGCCGGCGGGGCTTGCCGTGGTGCAGCCGCTCATCCTGATTGCGCGCAAGGATCTCCCGGTATCGAACATGCGCGAGTTCGCCGCGTACGTGAAAGCCAATGGATCGAAGATGCAGTTCGGCTCGGCCGGCGTCGGCACCGCCAATCATCTCGTGTGCTACGAGCTCACCCGCGCGATCGGCGCCAACGTCACCCACATCTCGTACCGCGGCTCGGCCGAGGCGATGACCGACATGCTCGCCGGCCATCTCGACTTCTATTGCATCCTCGCGATCGGCGCCGTCCCCTTCATCAAGGCCGGCACGTTGAAGCCGATCGCCGTGCTGACGGACGAGCGCTCGCCGGCCCTGCCCGATGTGCTCACAGCGAAGGAACAGGGCTTCGACTTCGGCAACTTCTACTACTGGATGGGTCTGTTTTTCCCCAAGGGCACACCGGCCCCGATCGTCGCCAAGTTCAACGCAGCGCTCAACGCGACGCTCGATCGCCCGGACCTGCAGGCGCGCCTGCGCGACGTGGCGACGACCGTGGTGCCGCCCGAGCGCCGATCGCCCGACTACCTGCGCGGCTTTCTCGCCAGCGAGATCAAGACCTGGAGCGCGGCCATCAAGGCGAGTGGGATTCAGCCGAATTGACGCGAGGCGCGAAGGCGCGCCTCATCGCGCAGCCGCCGCATCTATTCCGCGTTCTCGCGCGCGAAACGGACGATGTCCCCGTGGGTCGCGAACCAGACGCTGCCGCGCGCCTTGGCGTGGCGGATCAGCTCTTCCAGGACCCAGATGCGCGAGCGGTAGCCGGAATAGTGCGGGTGCATGGTGAGCTGAAAGATGCCGCCCTCCTCCCACGCCATGTCGAGCTCGCGGCGGAAGATGTCGAACGCGTCGGCAGGCCCCATGTGCGGCCGCAGCCCGGCGAAGCGGTTCATGTTGTAGTAGACGGCGTCATCGCGGATCCACTCCACCGGCAGCTCGATCACGCCGGTCGGCGCGCCGTCGAGCATGAGCTCGTAGCAGTCGTCGTCGGCCATCAGCGAGGAGTCGTATTCGAGGCCCATGTCGCGGGTGATCGCGAGCGTGTTGGGGCTGAAATCCCAGGAGGGCGTGCGGATGCCGACCGGGCGCCGGCCGGTGACCTTCTCGAGCACGTCGGCGGCGCGCATCTGCAGGTCGCGCTCGGCCTCGAGCGGCAGCACCGAGTTGCGCTCGTGGATCCAGCCATGGATGCCGACCTCATGGCCCTCGGCCACCACGCGCCGCTGCTCGTCCGGATGCAGCAGCGCGGTGACGGCCGGCACATAGAAGCTCGCCGGCACGCCATGCCGGGCGAGGACGGCGAGGATGCGCGGCACGCCCCGGCGGTTGCCGTACTGGCCCTGCGAGAGCTTGCTGATGGAACCGCCGCCATCGCGCAGATCGCTGGTCTCGTGGTCGGAGTCGAACGAGAAGGCGACCGCGCAGCGCGCGCCGCCCTTCCACGCCGCCGGCTTGAGCGCTCGCCCGGCACGGACACGATTGACGATGCCGCGCCAGTGCGTTTCGGGCCACTGCCAGGGTTCGCCGGTCGGGTCGCTCAAGTCGTTCATTTCTTGCGCTCCTCGATGCGGCGCGCGATCTCGCGCGCCGCGACCGCATCATGCGCCACGAAGCGGGCGAAGTCGTCCGGGCTCGATCCGATGGCGCGCAGGCCCAGCGTATCGAACGCCTTCTGCATGTCGGGCTCGCGCAGCGCCCGCGCGATCTCGCGCTGCAGCCGCGCCACGATCTCGGGCGGCGCCCCAGCCGGCAGCCAGGCGCCGAACCAGTTGACCACGTTGAAGCCGGAAAAACCCTGCTCCTGCATGGTGGGCACGTCGGGCATGCCCTTCCAGCGCGCGCTGCCGGTGACCGCAAGCGCGCGCAATTTGCCCTCCTGCACGAAGGGAAGCCCGATCTGCGGGCCGATGAAGAACATGTCGATGCGGCCGCCCAAGAGGTCGGTCATGGCGGCCGACGTGCCCTTGTAGGGGACCTCGAGCATGTCGATGTTCGCCGCGGCCAGCATCACCACGGCCGGGATGTGGCTCGCGGTGCCGAGGCCGGCCTGGCCGTAGCTGAGCTTGCCCGGCTGCGCCCGCGCCAGGGCCACCAGCTCCGGCACGGTCTTCGCCGGCAGCGCGGGCCGCACGAGCAGCGCCTGTCCGTAGTTCTCCGCGAGCTGCGTGACCGGCTTGAAATCCTTCACGGGGTCGTAGGGCGTGTCGGGCGTGAACGCCGGGATGAGGGTGTGCGAGGCCGTGGTGATGAGCACGGTGTAGCCGTCCGGCGGCGACTTGGCGACGTGGGCCGTTCCGGTCATGCCGCCCGCGCCGGGGCGGTTCTCGACGATCACTGGCTGTGCGAATGCTTCGGCGAGCCTGGTCGCGAGCATGCGGGCAATCTGGTCGGGCGGCCCGCCTGCCGGCGACGGCACGACGATGCGGATCGTCCGGTTCGGGTAATCCGCCGCGGGCTGCGCGGCGAGCGATGCGCACGCGAGCCACAGGCCTGCCGCGACGACGCCAAGGCGGCATGCGGACAGGCCCAATCGATTCATGGCGCCATCTTCAGATCGGGACGGAAACGGGGAGGCGTTTCGATGCCGATTGGACGATCGCCTCCAGCACCGCGACGTTGTGCACCTCGTCGCCGCCCGGCACCGCGATGGGGCGCCCGTCCTGGACGGCGCGCGCGAAATGCTCGAGTTCGGCACGCTCCGTGCTGGTGGTCGCGAACGTCATCAGCGCCGGCTTCTGCTTGACGGTGATGCTCGCCGGATCGAGGAGGCACACCTTCATCTGCCACGTGGTGAGATGCTCGACGTCGCCCACCTCCGCCCAGCCCTTGGAGCCGAACACCTGCATGCGCCAGGTTTCGGCGGATGCGATGACTGTGCCGAGATAGCCGGTGGCCCCGTTGCGGAAGCGAAACAGCATCGATGTCGTGTCGTCGACGCCGAAATCCTGCGCCAGCCGGAAGCTCTGCGCATAGACTTCATCGATGGCGCCGGCGAGATAGAGCATGGCATCGACCACATGCACGCCACGGCCCGTCATGCCCCCGCCGGGCGCTTCCTCGCGGTCCTGCCGCCAGTGGTCGCGGCCGTACCGATACGCGCTGGGCCCGCAGAAATTGCCTTCGATGTGCAAAAGCTTGCCGAGCCGGCCATCGGCGAGCATGCGGGCGATCTCCTGCAGCGCGGGCTGAAAACGCCAGTTGTAGCCGACCGCCAGCGTCACCTTGTGCTCGGCACAGGCCCTAACCGCGGCGGCGGACTCCGCGGTCGTGAGGCCGAGCGGCTTTTCGGTGAAGACATGCTTCCCGGCGCGCGCGGCGGCGACGATCTGCTCCGCATGCGCGGTGTGCGGCGTCGCCAGCACCACCGCATCGATCGACGGATCCGCGAGCACCTCATCGAGGCTGCGGATGGGAAAGCCGTGCCGGCGGCCGAAATCCTCGGCGCGCGCCGGCGTGCGCGTCGCGCCGGCCACGAACGCGATGAGCTCGCTCTTGCCCTGCACGCTGTTGACGAGGTTTTGGCCCCAGCTCCCGAGGCCGACGATCGCGGCCCGGATCGTGGTGGTCCGGCCGTCGTGAATCGCGCTTTGCGTCTCGTTCATTTTGCCCAGCCGCTGCCGAGAAGGCGAAAGTCGCCGCTCACCGCCTCGCCACGATCGCCTCGAGAAACCCGACTAGATCGTCGGTCACATGATCCACATGGGCGGCCTCGCGCCCCTCCAGCTCCCAGCGCTCGCGAAACACCTCGCGTGTCTTCTCCGGCACGACCAGCACCGTGATCATGCCGAGCGCGTGCGGCACCGCGAGATTGCGCGCCAAGTCCTCGAACATGGCCGCCTTGCGCGGGTCGACGCCGTGAACCGAGAGAAAGCGGTCATAGGTCTGCGCCAGCGGCTTCGGCTCGAGCTCGGCCGCGACGATGTCGAACACGTCCTCGAAATGCTGGTGGATCTCGAGCCGCCGCATCACCGCCTCGGCATGCCTGCGCGTCCCGTTGGTGAGGATGAGCTTGCGCCCGGGCAGGCGCTCCAGCGCGGCGCCGAGCGCCGGATTGGGCGTGAGCGGCGAATGGTCGATGCGGTGGACGTAGTCGAGGAATGCGTCCGGATTCATGCCATGCTCGGCCATCATGCCGCGCATGGTCGTGCCGTAGCGCTTGTAATAGTCCTTCTGGATGCGGAAGGCGTCCTCGCGGGCGACCTTGAGGTAGTCGGCGACATATTCGCGGATGCGCTCGTCGACCTGGTGCCACAGGTTGAGATGATGCGGATAGAGCGTGTTGTCGAGATCAAACACCCAGGTCTCGACCCTGGCGAAATCCCTGGGCCGCGTGGGCGCGTCCGTCATCGTTCCGACCATCGGCTCGGCTCTCCCGTGTGGCCCAACGCATGGCGCGAACGGACGGGTTCGGCAAGAGGGGTCAGGATTGCCCGGGAATGCGACGATCGCGCGCGCCGTCGAAGGCAACAGAGGGACCACCGGCGCGCCGCCGGTCGATATATGACACGCGTGGATCATCGGCGGCGCGGAGCGGGTCGGGCCGGCGCGCCCGCGGCGCCGCAACCGCGCGCCGGTCGGTGCACTGCGCCTTCTGCGCCGCCAGGAAAGCGAGCCAGTTGCGATAGATCCGGGCGGCGTTGTCGCGCCAGCCGTGGCGCACGCCCTGCTCCGCCGACGCCAGCGGGAACTCGGCGAGGATATCCTCGCGCCGATCGGCCTGTGCGCGTGCCGCGAAGTCCGTCAGCATCGCCGACGTCGCAGCATCGAAATAACCGCGCGGCAGCGCCGGACAGGTCGCGCGCTCCCGTCGCAAGAAACGGCCGAGATCGCGGCGATATTCGCCGAGCAGGCTTGCGGCGTCGTATTCGGGATGGCCTTGGAAGAACACGAACAGGCTGCCCGCCTTCCGGGCAAACATGTCAACGCCCGCCTCCGGCGAGCGCGTGAGAATCTGGTAACCGCCGGCGCGCAGATCGTCCTCGCGCAGCTCGTTCCAGCGTGAGTGCGGTACCGGAAAATGGCCGTCGAGCCCATGCGTCAACGGATGGTCTGCCGCCTCGGCGCAGTCGAACACGCCGAAGCGCTTGTCGCCGAGCGGGTGGCGCGCGATGCCGTCGAGATGGAAGACGGCCGCATGCGCCGCAAGACACGACCAGATGGTCGAGATCGTATGCTGCTCAGCCCACTCGATCAGCTCGGCGAGCGCCGGCCAGTAGGGCTCGTCGGCAAGCGCCGCCGCACGCGGCTCGGTGCCGGTGACGATGAGCGCGTCGAGCCGGCTGTCCCAGAAGTAGCGCAGCCCGAGATAGGACGTACCGAGGTGCTGCTCGCCGCGCTCGCTGCGGGCGATCAGCGGCAGCGAGAAGAGCCGCAGGCGGACCGGCAGATCGCCGGCGGCCGCGTCGAGCAGCGCCGCGAACTGCGCTTCCGTCGACTTCAACGCCGCGTCGGGCATGTTGTTGACGAGCCCGATCTCGATGCAACCCGGGCTCGGCGGCGAGCTGCTCAGATCGGTGTCGCGTGCGACCGTGAGCGGCATGCGCTACTCCGCCGCGATCATGCGGCGATCCGGCGCGTGCGCGGCGTCGAGCGCCTGGTCGAGATCGGCCAAAATGTCGTCGATGTGCTCGATGCCCACGCTGAGCCGGATCATCTCCGGTCGCACGCCGGCCTTGCGCTGCTCCTCGGCCGACATCTGCCGGTGCGTGGTCGAGGCCGGATGGCAGGCGAGCGATTTCGCGTCGCCCATGTTGACCAGCCGCTTGAACAGGCCGAGCGCGTCGTAGAACTTCGTCCCCGCCGCAAAGCCGCCCTTCACGCCGAAGGTCATGAGCGAGCAGGCGCGGCCGGCGAAATATTTCTGCGCCAGCGCATGGTACGGGTTGTCGGCAAATCCCGCGTAGTTGACCCAGTCGACGCGGGCGTCGGACGCCAGGAACTCGGCGACCTTGCGCGCATTCTCGACGTGGCGCTCGACCCGCAGCGCGACGGTCTCGATGCCTTGCAGCAGCAGGAAGGCGCTGAATGGCGCGAGCACCGCGCCGGTCGTGCGCTGATAGACGCTGCGGGCGCGCGCGATATAGGCGGCAGCGCCAAAATGCTGCGTGTAGACGAGGCCGTGGTAGGACGCGTCCGGCTGGTTGAAGATCGGGAATCGGTCGGCGTGCTCGGCCCATGGAAACTTGCCGCTGTCGACGATGATGCCGCCGAGCGTCGTGCCATGCCCGCCCATGAACTTGGTGAGTGAATGCACCACGACGTCGGCGCCGTAGTCGATCGGGCGCAGCAGGATCGGCGTCGCCACCGTGTTGTCGACGATCAGCGGCACGCCCGCCCGGTGCGCGACGTCGGCCAGCCCCTCGATGTCGCAGATGTTGCCGGCCGGATTGCCGACGCTTTCGCAGAAGACCGCGCGGGTCTTGCCGTCGATCAGCTTCGCGATCGCGGCGAGCGCATCGCTCTCGGCGAAGCGCACCTCGACGCCCTGGCCCGGAAAGATGTGGGCGAACAGCGTATAGGTCGTGCCGTAGAGCTGCGGCACCGACACGATGTTGGTGCCGAGGCTCGTGACGTTGAGCACCGCGTAGTTGAGCGCCGCCTGGCCGGAGCTGACGGCGAGCGCCTCGATGCCGCCCTCGAGCGCGGCGACGCGCTTCTCCAGCACCGCGGTGGTCGGGTTGCTGATGCGGCTGTAGCGGAAGCCCTCGCTCTCGAGGTTGAACAACGCGGCCGCATGCTCGGCGCTGTCGAACTCGTAGGCCGCGGTCTGATAGATCGGGACGGCGACCGACTTGGTCGTCGGCTCGGTCTCGTAGCCCGAATGAATCGCAATGGTCTCGCGTCGCATGGCGCCACCTGACGTTGGCCTCGGGACTCCAAGGTGATGATCCAATCGGCCCGCCGCACTATCCAAGCCGTTGATCGCGCTTTTTCACGCCCCCCGATTTCTATTCGCCGAGTGTTGCGCTTTCAATAAATCCGCCGCGATTCCAACCCGATAACCTTACCGATTAACCGGCATCGGCGATGACCCGCGTGGCTGCTTGCGAGGAAAGGAGCGCTTCATAAAACCGACCTTAAACAGGCTCGATCCATGCTGCGTGATCCCTTTCGTTTGCGCATCCACTTTTCGGGATCATGCTGAGAGAGCGTTAACCATGAACATGCATGTCGGCACCCCGAGCAGCGCCCGCGCCGGCGACACGTCGGCGAAAGCGTGGCTGCGCGCGCTGGAGATGACGGCGCCGATCGCCGCCAATCCCACCCGCACGCTGCCCGCCATGATGGATACGCTCGCCGAACGGCACGGCGACGCCCCGGCGCTGCTGAGCGACCGGGAGACACTGAGCTATCGCGCGCTCGCGGCGCGCGCCAACCGCTATGCGCGCTGGGCGCTGGCGCGCGGCGTCGGCAAGGGCGACACGGTCGGCCTGATGATGCCGAACTGCCCCGACTACATGGCGGCATGGCTCGGCATCACCCGGGTCGGCGGCGTGGTCGCGCTGGTCAACACCAACCTGACCGGGCGCGCGCTCGCGCATTGCGTCGACATCGTCACGCCGCGCCATGTCATCGTGGCGGGCGAGCTCGGCGAGGCATGGGCGGGCGCGCAGCCGCATCTGGCGAGCCGACCGTGCGTCTGGACGCACGGCGCAAGCGACGGCCGGCCGATCGATTGGGCGCTTGCCCGCTACGACGATGCGCCGCTCGCTGCGGCCGAGCAGCGCGAGGTCACGATCGACGACAAGGCGCTCTACATCTACACCTCGGGCACCACCGGCCTGCCCAAGGCCGCAAATGTGAGCCATGCCCGGGTGCTGACGTGGAGCTGCTGGTTCGCGGGCATGATGGATACGAAGCCGGAAGACCGCATGTACGACTGCCTGCCAATGTACCACAGCGTCGGCGGCGTGGTGGCGACCGGCGCGCTCCTGGTCAACGGCGGGTCGGTGGCGATCCGGGAGAAATTCTCGGCACGCCAGTTCTGGGACGACGTCGCGCGCTTCGACTGCACGCTGGTGCAGTATATCGGCGAGCTCGCCCGCTTTCTGACGAATGCGCCGCCGCACGCGCGCGAGAATGCGCACCGCCTCCGGCTCGCCTGCGGCAACGGCCTGCGCGCCGACGTATGGGAGGCGTTCCAGCAGCGCTTCGCCATCCCGCGTATCCTCGAATTCTATGCGGCGACCGAGGGCAATCTCTCGCTCTACAATGTCGACGGCAAGGTCGGCGCCATCGGCCGGGTGCCGTCGTTCCTGGCGCATCGCTTTCCGGCCGCGATCGTCCGGTTCGACACCGAGCGCAGCGAGCCGGTGCGCGACGCGAACGGGTTCTGCATTCGCTGCGCCGCCGACGAGCCTGGCGAGGCGCTCGGGCGGATCGAAAAGAACAATCCGGGCGCGCGCTTCGATGGCTACACGGATGGCGAGGCATCGGAGAAGAAGATCCTGCGTGACGTGTTCAAGCCGGACGATGCCTGGTTCCGCACCGGCGACCTGATGCGCAAGGACGCGCAAGGCTATTTCTATTTCGTCGACCGTATCGGCGACACGTTTCGCTGGAAAGGCGAGAATGTCTCGACCGCAGAGGTCGCCGCCGCGATAACGCGCTGCTCGGGCGTGCTCGACGCCACGGTCTACGGCGTCGCCGTCCCCGGGGCCGATGGACGCGCGGGCATGGCGGCGCTCGTGGTCGGCGACGGCTTCGAGCTCGCGACGCTACACCGGCACCTGGAGTGTCTCCCCATCTACGCGCGCCCGGTGTTCGTGCGCATCCGCCAAGAGCTGGAGACGACGGCGACGTTCAAGCATCAGAAGAGCGAGCTTGTGAGCGAGGGCTACGATCCGGCGACGACCGCGGATGCGATCTATTTCAGCGAACCATCGGTCCGGGCATTCGTGCGAATGGATTCAGCCTTGCTCGAGCGCCTTCAGGCAGGGGAAATTCGCCTCTAGCAAATTCTTCGGATTCATTTCCTGACCGGAATGTGCTATGATTTGCTCATGTCAAAACGAAAAGCATCGGCACAGCAAAAGGGCGGCGGCGGCATGATCGTCGGCCGCCGGCGCTTCGCGGCAATCAGCGCGGTCGAAGGAATCAAGCTCACGCCTGAGATGGAACGCCGCGCTGCGGACTTTGCACGCGAGGGGTTGAAGCCGGAGGAACGTATCCGCGCGATTGTCGCGGCGCATCGCAAGGGATGAAGCCGCCGGCATGTACAAGGCCGAGCCCGATCCCTACTGTTATCCGGGGACGTCTATCCTCATCAATCTACTCGATATCCGCGATCAAGCTGCGCTTGATGCCTTCGAGGCAGACGTAACTGCAGAGCGCTCGTCTCAGCCGCTGCCTCCCGGGCGATGGAGCTATCGCCATTATCTTGCGGTACACCGGCACTTGTTCGGCGACGTGTACGCGTGGGCCGGCAAAATCCGCAAAGTGCGGATCGCCAAGCAGGGGCATGCCTTCTGCTATCCGGAGCACATCGACCGAGAGATGCGGCGGCTCTTTGCTGATCTCGAGATGCGGAAACGCCTGCGCGGTTTGGATAGCGTTGCCTTCGCGGCGTACGCGGCGCATTTCCTGGCGGAAATGAATGCCATCCATCCGTTTCGCGAAGGCAACGGACGCACGCAACTTTCCTTTTTCACCGCGCTTGCCGAGCAGGCGGGTCATCCGGTCAGGTTCGATCGATTCGAACCCAGGACGATGCTCGACGCAATGATCGAGAGCTTCGAGGGCGACGAGAAGCCACTGGCCGCCTTGATCGAGCGGTTGATCAGCTGAAATCACCGCCCCGGAGCTACGCCGTGCTGCCCGCATCCACGGTCAGCACCGTCCCGGTGATGCTCTTGCCGCCGTCGCCGAGCAGGAACTCGACCGCATTGGCGACATCCTCGACCTCGGGCAGCCGGCGCAGGGCGCTGCGGCGCGCCACCTTCGCGCGCTGCTCGCCCTCCAGCCCTTTCGTCATCTCCGTATCCATGAAGCCGGGCGCGACCGCGTTCACGTTGACGCCGAGGCGGCCGACCTCGCGGGCGAGCGAGCGGGTGAAGCCGAGCATTGCGGCCTTGGTGGCGCCGTAGACCGCAAGCCCGCTGTAGCCGGTGAAGCCGATGATCGACGACACATTGACGATGCGGCCGCCGCCATCGGCCATCATGGTGCGCACCACGTATTTGGTGAGCACGATGGGCGATAGCGTGTTGACGCGGATGAGCGCCTCGATCTTGGCATTGTGCATGGTGGCGAGCACGCCATCGGTGCCGAGCGCCGCATTGTTGACGAGGCCGTAGACCGGGCCGAACTCCTTGCGCAGGCGGCGCACCAGGTCGGGAATCTCGTCGATCGCGGCGAGGTCGAAGGCGACGAAATGCAGCGCGCCGGCCAATGCGCCGGTCAATGCGCTGGTCTTGGCGCGCTCGGCTTCCTCGATCGCGGCGGCAAGCTGCGTGGTTTTCGTGCGCGCGATCGCGAGCACCGAATAGCCGGCGGCGGCGAGCTTGCGGGCGATGCCGAGGCCGAGGCCGCGGCTCCCGCCGGTGACGATGACGTTACGCATGACGCTACCCATGGGCATCAAGCATGGTGGCGCGCGAGCTTGCCGCTCGCCGAGACCGTGAGCGCCGGCACGAAGCGGATCGTGGCCGGGACCTTGTGCTTGGCAAGCCCGTCGCGGCAGAGCTGCAGGAGCTCGCCCTTGAGCGCATCGCCGCGCGCTTTTTCGCCATCGCGCTCGTCGCGCAGCACCACGTCGGCGACGACCAGCGCGCCGGTGATCGGGTTCTTGCGCGCGTGAACGAGCGACATGCGCACGCGCGGATGGCGGTTGATCACCGCCTCGACCTCCTCGGGATTGACCTTGAGGCCGCCGACGTTGATCACCCCGTTGCGCCGGCCGACGAAATGGCAGCGGCCGTCGCGCAGCTCGACCAGGTCGCCGGTGTCGACGAATCCGTCGCCGTCGGCGAGGGCGGGCGCGCCCGCACCGATGTAGCGCAGCGCGGTCCGCTCCGAGCGGATGCGCAGGGTGCCGTCCTCGACCTTCATCTCGACGCCGCTCGGCAGGCGGCCGAGCATGCTTTCCGGAAAGCCCGCGCGGCCGTCATTGACGTCGAAGCCGACCCCGGCTTCGGTCGACGCATAGGCGTGGCCGACGCGCGCCTGCGGATAGGTCGCCGCGAGATTGTCGAGCACCGTCTGGTCGGCGATCTCGCCGGACAGCCGCACGTAGCGCGGCGCCATGGCGCGCGCCTGCGGGCTCATCAGCACGCGGCGCCAATGCGACGGCGTGCCGGAGATATGCGTGACCCCGCGCGCGCCGAGGCGAGCAAGATGATCGCCGACCGGCTCGTCGGCGCTGGAGAGCACCAGCGATGCCCCGTCGATCAGCGCGCGGAAGAATATCTGCAGGCCGCCGTAGCGGCGGATGTCGTAGAACGTAGCCCAGACCACCGGCGTCGCATGGCCGGCGTTGCGCTTGATCGCGCCGGTGAGCCCGGCGAGCGTATGCACCACCATCTTGGGCGCGCCGCTCGTGCCGGACGTGAACATCACCCATTCGGTGTCGCGCCGCTCGGCTAAAGCACACCCCGTTCCGGGATATGCTTCAGGTCCATTGTTTGGCGCATGTCCTTGTCGGCGAACCGGCGTCGACCCCGGATCAAGTCCGGGGCAGGCTTTCGCCGGGACATGCGCAGACGGCGCGGCCATCGGCACGATGACGGGATGGCAGACGACATGGAGGCGGGTGCCGAGCTCGCCCGACGCGTCGATCTGGCCAGATGTCACGACCGCATCCACGTCGGCGTCGGCGATCACGCGCGGCAGGTGCTCGGCGGCAAGATCGGGCGGGCACAGGACCATCCGGCGGGCGACGCCGTCGAGCTCGATCAGCGCCAGCGCGGCGGTGAGCTGATCGCCGGTCGCGATCAGGACCGAGCGGCCGGCGAGATCGGGGAGCCGGCCGCCGAGGCTGGTGCCGCGAGCGAGATCGTGGAGCGCGACGCTCGTCTCCCGTCCTTGCAGATGACGATCCGCGCCGCCGCCGATCCAGTCGCGCAGCGACACGGCGCGCTGAGCTGCTTTGTCCAGCATGGATCTACCCCACCCCTGGTCCCTGCTCGGGATCAGGCCGCGCGGTCATACACCTTGACGAAATCGCCGAGCGTGACCGGAAACGCCACGTCATCGGAGGCGGTGAAAGGATCGAGACCGAGCTTGTCCTCGAGCCGCGCCACCAGCACCGCGAAGCAGAGCGAATCGAGGCCGGAATCGAGCAGAACCAGATCGTCCGCCAGCGGCGCAAGCTTCTTCGCCTGCTCGTCGGCGACTTTCCGCATCTCGGACAGTATCGTTAATTTAGTGGTCATCCCGCATCACCTATAGTTTCCCAGCGGCGGGTATAAACCAGCGACACGATCGATCAAGCGCGCATGCAATTTATGGTCAATGCGGAGCAAGCCGTGGCGGCGGCGCCGAAGATCCGCTGCCGGCAGATCGCCGACGGCGATCTCGACGGGCTCGTCGACCTGCTCAAGCGCGGCTTCGGCCGGCGCCGCACGCGCGCATTCTGGCGGCGCGCGCTGGCATGCTTGCGCACACGCGGCGTTCCGCCGGGCATGCCGCGTTATGGTTATCTGTTGGAAAACGACGGCGTTCCGGTCGGCGTCATCCTGCTGATCTTCGCGGCGACGCCGGGCACGGACGCGCCGCGCGCCAACGTGTCGAGCTGGTACGTCGAGCCGGCGTTCCGCGGTTATGCGCCGCTCCTCGCCGCGCAGGCGCTCAAGCTCAAGCAGGTCACCTATCTCAACATCTCGCCGGCGCCTCACACCTGGCCGATCCTCGAGGCGCAGGGCTATCGGCGCTACAGCAACGGGATCATCGTGGCGCTGCCGGCGCTGCAACGGCCGGGCGATCGCGGCGTGCGGCTGCTCGCGGCGGACCAGCCTCCGGACGCGCCACATGCACCGTTCGAGCGCGATCTCATGATCGAGCATGCGGACTTCGGCTGCATCGGCGTCTGGTGCGTGACCCCGGAGCGCGCATTGCCGTTCGTGTTTCGGCCACGCATGGTGAAGGGCGTCGTCCCGTCCGCACAACTCATCTATTGCAGTGACGTCGCGGATTTCGTGCGCTTCGCCGGGCCGATCGGACGCTTTGTCGCCATGCGCGGGCGACCCGTCATCATTCTCGACGCGGACGGCCCGATCGCCGGACTTGCCGGAAGGTACTTTGCCGACACCACGCCCAAGTATTTCCGCGGGCCCGCTGCGCCGCGTCTGGGCGACCTCGCCTACACCGAAGCCGCGCTGTTCGGGATCTGAGCGCCGCCGCGCTGATCCGTCAAAATCCGCAATCCAGCCGTGCAAAGCAGTCGTAGCTTAATATAAGCTCGCTTATTATAAACGAATAAGAAGGTGAGGGGCCATGCGGGCGCGCCGAAATAATCGTGAATTGGCGTTTTCCATCAATGATGTAGCCCGCCTGCTGCGAACCTTTGCGGACCATTCGGCGGCCCGCTTCGGCATGACGCGGGCCAAATGGGCGGTGCTGGCGCGGCTCGACCGGTTCGAAGGCCTCAAGCAGGCGGAGCTCGCCGAGATGCTCGATCTGCAGCCGATCAGCCTCACCCGACTGCTTGATGGGCTTGCCGAAAGCGGCCTGATCGAGCGGCGGCCCGACCCCGACGACCGCCGCGCCAAGCGGCTCTATCTGACGCCCGGCGCGCGGCCGCTGCTCGAGCGCCTGACCGAGCTCGGCGAAGACCTGATGGAGACGGCGCTCGCCGGGCTCGCCCCCGCCGACGTCAACGGGCTGCTCGCGCATCTTTCCACCGTGAAGGAGAACCTGCGCCAGGCGATCCAGAAGAAGCAGAACGGCAAGCAGGCCGCGCTGGAGCAGCGCTATGACTGAAACCGTCCTCAAGTTCACGCCGCAGCGCGACGGCGCCGCGGGCAAGCGCACGCGATCGCTCATCGGTTTCGTGCGCGCACGCCTGCGCATGATCCTGCTGGTCGTGCTGCCGGCGATCGTGCTGATCGGCGGCATCGCCTTCTACCTGTCGACCGGCCGCTACATCTCGACCGACAACGCCTATATCGGCTCCCAAAAGGTGCTGATCACGCCGGACATCTCCGGCAAGCTGGTGCGCGTGCTGGTGCGCGAGGGCCAGCATGTCGATGCCGGCGATTCGCTGTTCGAGATCGACCCGGTGCCCTACCGGCTCGCGCTGCAGGGCGCCCAGAGCAGGCTCGACACGGTGCGCACGCAGTTTGCCAGCCTCAAGAGCAACTTCGAGTCGCTGAGCAAGCTCGTCGAGTACGGCCAGCAAGGCGTCACCCTCAAGCAGCGCGACGTCGACCGCAAGACGACGCTCGCGGAAAGCCGGGCCGGATCGCAAATCGACCTCGACACCGCGAAGTCGGCGCTGCTGACCGCGCAGCTGGAGCTCCAGATGGGCCGCCAGCAGCTCAGCAGCACGCTCAATCAGCTGCTCGACAACCCGAAGCTCGCGCTCGAGGATTTTCCGCCCTACCAGCAGGCGAAAGCCCTGCTCGACCAGGCGCAGCGCGACCTCGACCACACGCTCGTCAAGGCGCCGATCGCCGGTATCGCGACGCAGGTCGACAACATCCAGCTCGGCCGCTACGTCACGGCCGGCATGCCGGTGTTCAGCGTGATCGACGACGCGGCGCCGTGGATCGACGCCAATCCGAAGGAGACCGAGATCACGTATCTGCGGCCGGGCCAGAAGGTCGACATGCATGTCGACTCATTCCCCGACCGCGTCTTCCACGGCACCGTCCAGTCGGTCAGCCAGGGCACCGGCGCACAGTTCGCGATCCTGCCGCCGCAGAACGCCAACGGAAACTGGGTGAAGGTGGTCCAGCGGGTGCCGGTGCGCATCGTGTTCGATCCGGGGCAGGACATGTCGCTGTTGCGCGCCGGCATGAGCGTCACGGTCGACATCGACACCGGCCGCCGGCGCACGCTGGCGCTGTTCGGCGCGAGGGAGAGCCTCGCCGAGGACGCGCACAAGTGAGCATCGCGGCCGGCATGAGCCCGGGCACGCGCCGCGCCCTGGTGACGGTCTGCGCCATGAGCGCGACCATCATGCAGGCACTCGACACCACCATCGCCAACGTAGCGCTGCCCTACATGCAGGGCTCGCTCTCGGCCTCGCTCGACCAGATCAACTGGGTGCTCACCTCGTACATCGTCGCCTCCGCGATCATGACGGCGCCGATCGGCTGGGTGGCGGAGCGCTACGGCCGCAAGCGGCTGTTCATCATCTGCGCGGCCGGGTTCACGTTCGCCTCGGTGCTGTGCGGGCTCGCGCAGACGATCGAGCAGATGGTGCTGTTTCGCCTGCTGCAGGGCGCCTTCGGTGCCGCGCTGGTGCCGCTGTCGCAGGCCGTGATGCTCGACTCCTATTCGGCGCAGGACCGCGGCTCCGCCATGGCGATCTGGGGTATCGGCGTGATGCTCGGGCCGATCATGGGACCGACGCTCGGCGCCTGGCTCACCGACAATTACAGCTGGCACTGGGTGTTCTTCATCAACGTGCCGGTCGGCATCTTCACGGTGCTCGGCCTCATGGTGTTCATGCAGGAAACGCCGCGCGGGCCGGAGCGCCGCTTCGACTGGTTCGGCTTTGCGGCGCTCGCCATCGGCATCGGCTCGCTGCAGATGATGCTCGACCGCGGCGAGGAGCTGGGCTGGTTCGGCTCGTCCGAGATCATCGGCGAGGCGATCGTGGCGGCGGCCGGCTTCTACTACTTCCTGGCGCATTCGCTGACCGCGGCGAGCCCGTTCGTGCGCATGGAGCTGTTTCGCGACCGCAATTTCGTCGCCGGCTGCGTGTTCATGGTGGTGATCGGCGTGGTGCTGTTCGGCACCATGGCGCTGGTGACGCCGTTCATGCAGAACGTGGTGGGCTATCCGATCGTCACGGCAGGCCTGCTGCTGGCGAGCCGCGGCGTCGGCACGCTGGTCGCCATGATGATGGTGGGTCGGCTGCTCAAGGTGGTGGAAGCGCGCTACCTGGTGCTGATCGGGCTCACGCTCGCGGTGCTGACGCTCAACCGCATGGTCGGCTTCACCGACCAGACCTCGTCGACGACCATCGTCCAGGCGAGCATCGTGCAGGGCTTCGGCCTCGGCCTCGTGTTCGTCCCGCTGAGCACGGTCGCATTCATGACCCTGCCGGGCCACCTGCGCACCGAGGGAAGCGCGATCCTCACGCTGGTGCGCAACCTCGGCAGCTCGGTCGGCATCTCGATGGTGATCGCCCAGCTCACCAACGAGACGATCCGCGCCCACGCCTATCTCGCCAACTATGTGAACCCGTTCAACGATGCGCTGCAGGCGCCGGTGGTCGCTTCGATTCTCAGCACCACCAGCACCACGGGGCGTGCCATGCTCGAGGTGATGCTGATCCAGCAGGCCTCGATCATCGCCTATGCGAACGACTTCAAGCTGCTGATGTACCTGACGCTGGCGACGATACCGCTCGTCTTCTTCATCGGCTCGTCGCGGGTGCCGCGGCCGACGGCGAGCGGAGAGCCGGCGCCGGCGTTCGACTGAGCAGGGCGGCCCGCGCTCGGACTCGTCCCCTCATGCCGGACGCGGCTCATCTCGAGTCAGCTGGCCTGACGGAGGGACTCTTGAGTCTGCCAGAAGCGCAGGGTTCTTTGCGCGGTCGGCTGCGAGAGCGCGAGAAAGGCCCTCCTCGCCGCATCGAGATCTTCCTTCGAGACGGTATGGTGCGTGAACCGGTTCTTGAGGATGACGCTGATCGTCGGCCATTTGAGGCCGGCGGCCTTGCAAGCCACGACCAGCCCGTCAGGGCGGAGATTGCGCATCAGGACCTCGATCAGATGGATCGGCGCTGAGGCCAGGAGCGCGACCGCGCTGACGACCTCCTCGTAGCGATAACGGGCCGCAAACTCGGCGACGGTCGCCTCGCTGAGCTTGCCGCTGCGATTGATGTCGTACACCACGCGGTTCGACCGTTGGAAATCGCGCGGGACGGCAACTTCCAGATCGATTTCCTGCGCGATGCTCGCGATTGCTCCGCGGATTTTCTCCAGCGCCTCGGGAGGCGCCGACGCCAGCAGAAGGGCGCGCACCGTGTTGGTCGCCTTACGCAGGAGCTGGCGCAGCAGCTGGAGCGGAATGTCGAGCCGGCGGCCGAGCTTGACGAAAAGGCCCTCGTCGGATTCGGCGCAGTCGACGAGCGTCGCATAACTCTGCTCCGAAAAGCGCGCCCCCGCGTTGCCTGCCAGCGTGTGGACGACGTCGCGGTCGCCGCAGCGCACCAGCACGTCGGTGACCATTTCCATGAGCAACGCGCGCCCCGAGATCGCCAGCAGATGCTGCTGGCTCCGGGTCTCGGCAATGCGGATGAGATCGGCGTCGCTGAGCCGGGTCGAGCGGACCAGCACTGGCCCCGCGACCTCGATCTCCTCGTCGTGGGCAAGCCGCCGGATCACGTCGATCGGCGCGTTGTCGACCGGGGCGAGCACGGTGCTCAGCTCGATCAGCGCCTTGGTCTCGATGCGATGAATGAGATGCATGAGCACGTCGTCGAAGACCTGGATCTGCTGCTCGTTGAGCCGGCCGGCGTCGTGCAGGAACTGGTCGGTCAGGCGTCGCAGCGTGGTAAGGCGCTTGTCGGGAGAACCGTTCTTGAGCGCACTCTCGAGCTCGCCGATGAGAGCTACGGTTTGATTCAACATGTCCACGTTTTCCGGGTCTGACGCCGTTTGTTTTTCGGCGACGAATCGAGCACGGCCCGGATACCAGCATGTTAACAGGCGCCTGCGTGGTTTTCCCTATGGCGCGGCGCGAGCGACATGTCGCAATCGCAATCGCAGCGGCCCGCAGCGTGCCGCAGCGGCAGCCGGGTATCGCGAGCCCAGGATTTGATCGATCAGCGATATCACGCGCATCAGCCCGCGTGTCGCGTCGCCTCGCGCGTCTGCCAGAAGCGCAACGTTCTCTGCGCGGTCGACTGCGAGAGCGCAAGAAAGGCGCTCCGTGCCGCGTCGAGATCTTCCTTCGAGACGGAATGATGCGCGAAGCGGTTCTTCAAAATGACGCTGAGCGTCGGCCATTTGAGGCCGGCAGCCTTGCAGGCGACGACAAGCCCGTCAGCACGGAGGTTGCGCATCAAGCCTTCGATGACGTAGATCGGCGCCGACGCGAGCAGCGCAAGCGCGCTGATCACCTCGTCGTAGCGGCAATGAGTCGCAAACTCGGTGACAGCCGCCTCGTTGAGCTTGCCGGTCCGGTTGATCTCCACCACGATCTGGCTCGCGCGTTCGAAGTCATGCCGACCGGCGGCCTCGCGATCGATTTCGTCGGCAATGCTGGCGAGTGCACCTTGGATCTTTTCCATGGCCTCGGGAGGCGCCGACGCCAGCAAGTGTGCGCGCACGGCGCTGGTCGCCCGCGACAGAAGTCGGCGCAGCAGCTGCAGCGGGATGTCGAGCCGGCGGCCGAGCTTCACGATGAGGCCTTCGTCGGATTCGGCGTTCTTGACGAGCGTCGCGTAGCCCTGCTCGGAGAAGCGGGCGCCGGAATTGTCTGCCAGCGTGTGGGCGACCTCCTGGTCGCCGCGCCGAACCAGCACGTCGGTCACCGTCTCGCGGAGCGAGGCGCGTCCCGAGATCGCCAGCAAATGCCGCTGACTCCTGGTCTCGGCGATACGGATGAGGTCGTCGTCGCTGAGCCGATTCGAGCGGACCAGCACCGGGCCCGCGACCTCGATCTCTTCGTCATGGGCCATGCGCCGGATCACCTCGATCGGCGCATTGTCGACCGGGGCGAGCACCGTGCTCAGCTGGATCAGCGCCTTGGTCTCGATGCGATCGATGAGATGCATGAGGACGTCATCGAAGACCTTGATCTGCTGCTCGTTGAGCCGGTCGGCGTCGTCCAGGAACAGGTCGGTGACACGCCGCAGCGTCTCGACGCGCTTCGCGGACGAGCCATCCTTGAGCGCGGTCTCGAGTTCACTAATGATCGCGACGGTGGGAGTAAGCATGTGAAAATTTCCCGCATCCCGGCGATCTTAATTAGAGCACACATGCAAATACTGACATGTTAACGCAACACGAGAATCTGCGCGTATCAGAGCGCCGCACGTCGCTCGAACCTGCCGCAGCGTCAATCGGCGACGCACGCGTGATTACGCCGCGTTACTCGCCATGGATGTCAATCCGGCCGACCTTATCGGCACAGTTGTCGGCCCGGCCGATCCGCCGATTGCGGAGTGACATCAGCACATCCCTACGGTGCGAGCGCTTCGCGACGCCGCCTTGGTCGGACTTCACAGCGCCAGCGCGTCGCGCGCAGTTGCCGGCCAGGTCCGCAGATCGAGGCCGTGCGCGGAGAACAGCGCAAGCGTGAGCCGGTCGATGCCGAAGGCGACGCAGCCCGTGTGGGCGAGCGCGCCGGCGTCGCTCTGCGGATCGGCGGTCTTGATATCCCGAGTCTTGATATCCCAGATCTTGCCGAAATGTTCGCGGTGATAGTTGAAGCTCATGCAGGCGGTCGGCTGCTGGGCGGAGCGCACCGGGATCAACAGCTCGAACTTGAGCGACTGCTCGACCTGGTTGATCGCCATCAGCTTGCCGGCGCGGCCGAAGAACGGGTCGCTCGCGGCCTCGGTCTTGTAGCTGAGGCCGAGCAGGTCGGCGATCTCGGGCGCCCGCGTCATCCACTTCTCGCGGAACGCCACCACCTGCTCGGGGGTGCCGATGCGCACGAACTCGCGCATGCGGAAGGTCTGGAAGCGGTCGATCTGCGCCGATGGCTCGTGGCGAAAGCAGTCGCTCGCGACGTCGAACAGCAGGCCTGCTTGCGGCACACGGCCGCGCTTGGCGACCAGCGGATAGAGCGGGTAGCAGGCCGCCGGGGTGAGCACGAGATCGGTCGCGTCGAGCGCGCCGACCCATTCGCCCTTCGCCTTGTCGCCCTCGACGGCGCCGCGGATCTCGCTCTCGCTGCCATGCAGGCAGCACACCGCGCCGAGCAGGTTGGGAAAGCTGCCGAGGTAGCCGGATTTCTGGACGTGAGCGCGGCTCATCACCGGCGGAAACCGCAGGACCTCGGTCTCCGGCGCGCGATGGCGCGAGATCAGCACATTGAGCCCGTCGACGACCTGCTCGAATACCGCCGTGCGGGCAAAGACGCCGTCGACACCGCTCGCGTGCAGCAGCGCGTCGGTCGTCAGCTTGAGCGGATCGCGAACCACGTAATTCATGACTGGAGCCTCCTTGTTGGTCCGGGCCCGGCTCCGCCGTGTATCCATCGGCGAGCCGCGGCAAAGGTCACTATCGCTTGCGCATGATCTTTTGCGAAAACCCGTGCCCACCCCGGGTCAAGCCCGGGGCAGGCTTTTTCGGGATCATGCGCTAATCCGTCAGCAGCGCCGGCACCTCGAGGAGCAGCGCCGCGCTCGCGACGTTGCCGAGGATCCGGTCGTTGTTGATCATCACCGAGGACGAGAGCGCATCGCGCAGATAGCGCGTCACGCTGAAATCGCCGTCGTTGCGGTAGCCCGCGAGCCCGCAGGCCTGCAGGCAGCCGGTCACGATCGCAATCGACATTTCCGACGCGGTCACCTTCAACAAGTTGAGCGTGGTCTGGAAGTCGAGCCCCTCCGGATTGCCATCGTCGGCCAGGATCGCCTCATAACGCCGCAGCGCAGAGGTCACGCTCGCCTGCAGCACGCGCAGGCTCGCGCTCGCGCGGGTGAGATGGGCGGCGCCGGGCGGCAGCTGGCCGGAGTTGCCGCGCGCGGCCTTGCGCACGAACTGCCGGGCGCGCTCGACCGCACCTGCCGCGATCCCGGTCCACACCGCGCTCCAGGTGAGGTGAGCAACCGGCATCACGGTGTGGGCATGAATCTTCTGGTAGGGCTCGGGCAGGATCTGCCCGACCTCGCCATCGGCCTCGAGCTTGAATCCGGCGCTGCAGGTGCCGCGCATGCCGAGCGTGTCCCAGCCGGAGCCGCGATCGAGGCTGTAGTGCTCCTTGAGCAGCGCGACCAGGACCTGGTCGGTCGCCGGCGCCTCGGGCGAGCGGCGCGCCGTGGTGACGATGCCGTCGGCCTGCGCGCCGTAGGACATGACGGTCGCGGCCTTGGCGAGCGTGAAGCGCGCGCCGTCCTGCACCACGGCGCAGTCGCTCTTGCGCAGGTCGCCGCCGCCCTGCCCCTCGGTGGTCGAGGACGCGAGCAGAAGCTGACGGTCGCACAGCCGGCGCAGCAGCTCGGCGTGCCAGGGGCTGTTGCGGGCGTGCCGAACGAGGCACGCCACCATGATCTGATGCATGGCGTAGATCATCGCGGTCGACGCGCAGGCGCGGCCGAGCACGTAGCAGACGTCGACCACGTCCGAGATGCCGGCGCCCTCGCCGCCGAGCTCGACCGGGACCAGGATGCCGAGCAGGCGCTGCGCGCGCAGGGCGGTAGACGCCTCGGACGGGAAGCGCGCATCGTCGTCGACGGCCGCGGCGTGCGCTGCCGCGATGGCGGCGGCCGCCTGCGCCCGTCGCTTGAGATCCTTGGTCAGCGGATAGACCCGGCTCGTCGTGCCGCGCGCCGCCTTGCCGCCGTGCGATGGCGCGTGCCGAATGTCATCCTGGGTTTCAACGAGTGTCATGGTGCCTCCTCGCATCGCATTCGAGCGCAACTTGTCGATCCGGCGTATGCGGATCTCAACAAATTTTCGCGAATTAATGGAAAACGCGGCGCGCTTTCTGGCCGGATGGTTACCTGAGAGAAATGCCTGCAATTAGCGGATAACTTGATCCATCTTCAGGCATGTTTGTTAAGGCTGAATCGACGAGATGGATGCCAAAATCCGTGAGCGCTGTTATTGGTGTGGGGAGCGAAGCTTGCGGCGTTCGGGGAAATGCGGGACGGATCAAACATGTCAGGCGTCGAGCTTTCACGGCGCGAGCGCATCGTCGCGGTCGTGCGCCGGCTTCTTGCGGAGCGTTCCATCACGCGCGCATTCACGGCGCAGGAAGATTTGCGCGACGTCGGGCTCACCTCGCTCGACATGGTGAACCTGGTGCTGGCAGTCGAGGCCGAACTTGCGATCGGCATTCCGGAGACCGAGATCACGCCGGCCAATTTCCGTTCGGTCGCGACGATCGACGCGCTGGTCGAGGGACTGCGGCACCGTTCAGCGGCGTAACGCACCGGGATCGTTGGCGGCGATCTCGTTGATCAGCTTCTTGATGATCGCCTCCGCAAAAGTCTCATAGCTCGTCGCCGGCACCATGAAGGCGCCCGGCCCGCCGATCACGAAATCGCGGTAATAACGATCGAGATCAGGCTCGACCGTGAGGATCGGCAGGCCATTGATGCCGACGCCCGCGCCCACCGCCTCGTCGCGCGCGAGCGTCACGGGGCGCCCGGAATTGTTCGAGCCGTCGCCCGACACGTCGATGACCCGCCGTGCCGGCTCGTACGGCGCCTGCGCCAGCAAGAGGCGCGCATAGTCGATCGCGCCGCTGATCGAGGTGCCGCCGCCGAACAGCTGGCGCGGGGCGGCTTCGATCGCGGCCGCGACCGCATTGGCCGACGCCTCGTCCTTGATCAGCAGCCACGGCACGACCTGGATGTGCAGGCGCGGGCCCGTCCACTGGAACATGGTGACGGCGACCGATTGCGCCGCGCCGGAGCGGATCGCGTTGAGCACGCGGGGATCGCGGAAGGCCGCGGCGTAACCCTGCTTCTGCAGCTCGAAGCGCTGCTGGCTGACGCTGCCGGAGGCGTCGACCGCGAGCACCAGCACGAGATCGACCGGCGGCGCGGCGCGCGCCACCCTCGGCACGGCGGCACAGATCAGCGCAGCCGTCGCGCCACCCAACAACCGGCGCCGCGGCGCGAACAGCGGCGCTCCCAATCTCGCCATTGCGGTCGCCCGCATCCTCCATATTGGCGGTCAGCGGAGCAACCGGTCGTCCGACAGCCGGTGGCGCGCCGCCAAGTCCGCCAAGTCCGAGCGCAACGATAGGCGCCGCATACGCGAGCCGCCAGTGGATTTTGCTCCGTTCGGCGCGCGGCGCGGACGCGAGCGGACGGCATGCGCGCCGAGCATCGCCGACAAGGCATGGCGCAAGGTCGGATGGCGGAACTTGAACCCGGACATCTCCGCCTTGTCAGGCAGCACGCGCTGGCCGCCGATCATGAGCTCGTCGGCGAGATCGCCCGCAAGACCGTGCAGCAGCGCCGCCGGGATCGGCAGCCAGGCCGGGCGGCGCAAGGCGCGCGCGAGCTCCTTGGTGAAGTCGCGGTTGTTCACCGGCAGCGGAGCGGTCGCGTTGAGCGGTCCGCTGAGCGAGGGCATCGCAATGACATGGGCGATCAGGCGCACGAGATCGTCGCGCTCGATCCACGACATCCACTGGCGGCCATGGCCGATGCGGCCGCCGAGCCCGAATTCGAACGGCGTCAGCAGCCGGGCGAGCAGGCCGCCGTCGGTGCCGAGCACCGGGCCGATGCGCAGACGCACGGTGCGTACGCCATGACGCTCGGCCGGCACCGCGGCGCGCTCCCAGGCCTCGCAGAGCCGGTGGGTGAAGCAGGCCTTGCCGCCGTCGAACTCGGTCAGCACCTCGTCCTGCCACAGGCCATACCAGCCGACCGCGGAGCCGCTCACCAATACGGCCGGCTTGCGGTCGAGCCGCGCGATCAGGCGCACCACGTTGCGGGTCATGCGAAGGCGCGAGGTGAGGATGCGGCGGCGCCGCGCTGCCGTCCATAAGCCGGCGGTGGGCTCGCCCGCGAGGTTGACGATCGCGTCGATGGGCGTGTCGCTCGGGATTTGGTCGAGCTGCGTGACCAGCCAGAACGGCGGCGGCAAGCGGGCGGCCTTTGCCGGATCGCGTGCCAGCACGATGGTGCGATGTCCGGCCGCCGTGAGCGCCTCGACCAGACGGCTGCCGATGAACCCGGTCGCGCCGGTGACGAGGACCGCCTGACGATCGGGCAGCCCCGTCACCAGATCGCTTGCCTTGGCGGGCACGAACCGTCGCAAGCGCGCGGAAGCCGCGAAGTCGCGCAGGCCGAACAACGCCATGCCGACGGCCGCGACCGAGGTCAGCACGCTCCAGGCGCCATAGGACACCGGCACGAGCGCGGTCGCCGTCCTCGCCCAACCGCCGAGCATCGGAACAAGCAGCATCAGGATGGCGCCGTAGTTGACCGCAAGCAGCGTGTGATTGACCCGCTCGCTCGCCGGCAGCTTGCGGCTCACGTCCTCCTCGACGAAATCCATCAAGGTGACGACGACTTCGGCAACCAGGAGGGCGATCATCAGCATCGCCCATGCGCCGCGCGGCACGAGCCATGCGAGCGTGAGGAACAGCATGGCGTAGGACAGCGTGCGAGCACTATGCAGCTGCAGCTCGCGCTGCTGCGACGGGCGCCAGGCGAGGCGCTCGGTCAGCTCATGATGATAGAGCGTGTCGAACGCTCCCATGAGGATTTGCACCGCTAGGAGAAGCCAGAGGGTGAGCGACGTCATGTGCCTGCCTCGCGAAAGACCGCGGTCTGGCGGATCAGTGCGCCGAAGCGCGGATGATGGAGATCGAGCGTGAAGCTGAACCAGCCGTCGGCGAGGGCGGCATGGGTGACGGCGAGCGCGCCGGGCGAAAGCCATGCCGGCAGCGCAAAGGATCGCCCGAGCGCATGGACGAAATAGCCGGCGCTCCGGAAGACGAGCTTGCTGTCGACCACATGCGTGGTGAGCGCCATGCCGACGCCGAAACCGACATGCTCTTCGAGGCCGGTGCGGCCGGCGAAGCGCTTGGCGGAATGGATG
>Ga0209006_10000751_pt1 | contig 29884 bp, 30 predicted proteins | sample JacPin_JW_Ref_O2_FD_188567 | JGI IMG/M metagenome (GOLD analysis project Ga0209006, IMG submission 188567) | Forest soil microbial communities from Algoma, Ontario, Canada - Jack Pine, Ontario site 1_JW_Ref_O2 (SPAdes) (version 2) | ecosystem: Environmental > Terrestrial > Soil > Boreal...
GTGCTGACGCTGCCGATCATGGTCATCTGGTTCGCGGCGCTCGCGGTGGCGCGCTCGGAAAACCGCGCGCCGTCGGCCTGGCTCGCCGCGCTCATGGTGCTGTGGGCCAATCTCCACGGCGGCTTCATATTGGGTATCGTGTTCGCGGCGCTGTTCGCCGCCGAAGCCGTGCTGGAGGCCAAATCGCCGCCGCAACGCCTCGCCATCATCCGCCAATGGGCGCCGTTCCTCGCGCTCACCGCGCTCGCCGCCTTCCTCACCCCCAACGGAGTCGACGGCGTGCTGTTCCCGTGGCGGCTGATGCAGATGAAATACGCGCTGTCCTCGATCGGCGAATGGCGCAGCCCCGATTTCCAGATCGTGCAGCCGCTCGAGATCTGGCTGATGCTGGCGCTGTTCGCGGCGTTGTCGCTCGGCGCCAAGCTGCCCTGGACGCGGGTCGCCATGCTGCTGCTGCTGTTGCATATGAGCCTGTCGCACCAGCGCCATGCCGAGGTGCTGGGGCTGGTGGCGCCGCTGCTGGTCGCCGAGCCCTTGGCCAAGCAGTTGCGCCGCGCGCGGCAAGCCGCGGCTTCGGGCTTCGACGACATCCTCGCCGCGCTGTCCGGCCGCGCCAGCCTGACCGGGCTGGCGGCCGCGCTCTTTCTCTTCGCCGCCGCGAGCGTCGCCTACGTGGCGCATCCGATCGCGCGCCTGCACGACGGTTTCACCCCCGACGCCGCGCTCAAGGCGGCCGAGGACGCGCATGTGAGCGGGCCGGTGATGAACGATTACGGCTTCGGCGGCTATCTCATCTTCGAAGGGGTGGCGCCGTTCATCGACGGCCGCGCCGACATGTATGGCGACGATTTCTTGAAGCGCTTCGACGAAGCCTCGCGCGGCATCACCGGCGATCTGCCCGTTCTGCTCGACCAATACAAGATCGGCTGGACGATGTTCGCCGCCAAAAGCCCGGCGGCGACGCTGATGGATTATCAGCCGGGCTGGCGCCGGCTTTACGCCGACGACACCGCCGTGGTGCATGTGCGGGACTAACTCTTCAATTTAGCTTCGCACGACGGCGAAGGACTGGGTTCGGCCTTCGCCTATGCTACGCGGTCATTTCCCCAGCTCGGTGCGCAATAATGCCGCGCCCGCGACCAGCGATTTGAGCTTGTCGCGCGCCAGCTTACGATCCATCGGCGCCATGCCGCAATTGGTGCAAGGATAGAGCTTTTCCGGCGCGACGAAGGGCAGCGCGCTCCGCAGCACGGCCGCCACCTCCGCGGGGGTTTCGGCGCGGTCGTTGGCGACGTCGATCGCGCCCAGCAGCACGTCCTTGCCCTTCAAGAGGCCCAGGAGCCGCACCGGCACCTTCGAATTGATGCATTCGAGCGAGACCTGGTCGATCTTGCTCGCGGCCAGCGCCGGGAACACCGATTCGTATTGCGTCCATTCCCGGCCCAGCGAGGATTTCCAGTCGATATTCGCCTTGATGCCGTAGCCGTAGCAGATGTGCACGGCGGTGGTGCATTTGAGTCCCTGCGCCGCGCGCTCCAGCGCCGCCACGCCCCATTCGCGCACCGCGTCCATGTAGACGTTGAAGGCCGGCTCGTCGAACTGGATGACGTTGCAGCCCAGCGCCTCGAGCTCGCGCGCCTCTTCGTTCAAAAGTTCGGCGAAGCGCATCGCCATCTTGACGCGGTCGCCGTAAAACTGGTCGGCGATGGTGTCGATGATGGTCATCGGCCCGGGCAGGGTGAATTTGAGCCGGCGCTTGGTGTGCGCGCGGGAGATCGCGGCCTCGGTCGCGTGCACGCTGCCCTTGCGCGCGAGCGCTCCTGTGACGGTGGGCACCTCGGCCTCGTAGCGGTTGTTGCGGATGCCCATCTTGACCCGCTTGGCCCAATCGATGCCGGCGAGGGTCTCGAGAAAGCCGTGGACGAAATGCTGGCGCGACATCTCGCCGTCGCTGACGATGTCGATGCCGATATCCTCCTGCTCCTTGAGCGTCAGGATGGTGGCGTCGCGCTTGGCTTCCGCCAGGGCGTCTCCTTGGAGCGCCCAGGGCGCCCACAGCATCTTGGGCTTGGCCAGCCAGGCGGGCTTGGGCAGGCTGCCGGCGAGGGTGGTTTCGAGCATGGCGTTTCTCCCTGGGGGAGATTTTCTACACGCGGGCGATGAAGCGCGCCATGGCCTCGAGCGCGGCGCTTTCCTGGTCGCGATGGGGCGAGTGCCCACACCGGGCCAGCACCAGCCGCTCGAAGCGGCCTTTCACCTGGCGCTCGATGGCGTCGAGCTGCTCGAGCGTGCCGTATTGGTCGTCGGCGCCTTGGATCGCCAGCACCGGACAGGTCACGCCGGGCAGGAATTCCTCGATGTTCCAGCGCCGGAATTCGGGCGACAGCCAGACGTCGTTCCAGCCGCGGAACACGTGGTCGACATCATCGTGATACCGCGCCAGCCGCCGGCGCAGCTCGCCCCCGGCATAATCCGCCTTGGCCTGGGCGATGCCCGCGATCGAGATCTCCTCGACGAAGACATGCGGCGCTTCCAGCACCAGCGCCCGCACCGGCCACTTGCCCGCTCCGGCATGGATGAGCGCGATCGAGCCGCCGTCGCTGTGACCGACCAGCACCGGGTTGTCGAGCCCGAGCGCCGCGCGCAACGCCGGCAAATCCTCCAGCGCCTCGCGGTGCATGTAGTCGATCGCGCGCGGCACCATCATCGGCGCGGAATAACCGTAGCCCCAGCGCGAATAGGTGACGGTGCGCGCGCCGGTTGCCGCCGCCAGCTTGGCCGGGAAATCGCGCCACATGGACAACGAACCCAGCCCTTCGTGCAGCACGATCAGATCCGGCGCTCCGTCGCGCGCGCGCGCGATGTCCTGGTATTCGATGCGGTGGCCGGCGAGGGTGAGAAACGGCACGGGCGTCAAACTCCGAGATGACGATGCAGGATCGCGCGCTTTTTCCGCAAAGCCGCGGCGCCGCCTTCCAGCACGATGCGGCCCTTGACCAGCACCACGCAGCGGTCGGCCAAGGCGCTCAGCGCGGCGAAATTCTTGTCGACGATGACGCAGGCGATGCCGCCTTGGCGTAAACGCCGCAGGATGGACCAGATCTCGGACGCCAGGATCGGCGACAGGCCCTCGGTGGCCTCGTCGAGAATGAGCAGATCCGGATTCGCCATCAAGGCGCGGCCGATGGTGAGCATCTGCTGCTCGCCGCCCGACAACAGCGTTCCCGGCAGGCCGAGCCGGAGCTTGAGCCGCGGGAAGGTTGCGAGCACGCGCTCCAGATTCCAGGCCGCGCGGCCTTGGCGCGGCGGGCCGCGTTGCGGCCGCGCCGCCAGCACCAGATGCTCGCGCACCGACAGATTGGGGAAAATGCCGCGCCCCTCGGGCACGAAGGATATCCCCTGGCGCGCGATGCGGTGCGGCGCGGCCCCGGTCATGGTCTCGCCCTTGATCCGCACCGAACCACGGCGCGGCGGCGTCAGGCCCAGCAGCGAGCGCAGCAGCGTGGTCTTGCCCATGCCGTTGCGGCCCAACAGGCCCACCGCCTCGCCCGGGCGCACCGCGAAATCGACGCCGTGCAGGATGTGGCTTTCGCCGTAGAAAGTGTGCAGGCCCCTGGCTTCGATCAGCGGGGCTTCGTTCAACGCCGCCGGCTTCATGCGCCGCCCCCGAGATAGGCCCGGCGCACCGCGCGGCTGTTGCGGATGGCGCTCGGCCGGCCGCTTTTCAAAACCTTGCCCTCGACCATCACGGTCAGCACGTCGGCGATGCTGAACACCGCGTCCATGTCGTGCTCGATCAGCAGGATGGCGTGGTCGCGGGCGAGGCTTTTGATGAGCCGGGTCATGCGCGCCGATTCCGATGCCCCCATTCCGGCCAGCGGCTCGTCGAGCAGCAGCACTTTGGGCGAGGTCGCCAGCGTCATGGCGATTTCGAGCTGGCGCTGCTCGCCATGCGAAAGCCTGCCGGCCTCGCGCCCGCCTGCGCCCAGCCCGACCAGGCGCAGCGCATGGTCCGCCGCCGCGTCGAGATCGCGCGCGGCGCGCGCCGGCCGCAGCAGGCGCAGGCCGCCGCCCAGCTGCGCCTGCGCCGCCAGCCGGCAATTCTCAACCGCCGAAAACCCGGCGAGGATGTTGACCCGCTGATAGCTGCGCGCGATGCCGAGGCGGGCGATGCGCGCGGGCGTCATGCCGGCGATCTCGAGATTCTCGAACCTGACGCTGCCGGCGCTGGGCGCAAGCTCGCCCGACAGCAGATTCACCAGCGTGCTCTTGCCGGCGCCGTTGGGGCCGATGACGGCGTGAATCTGGCCGCGCCGCAGAGCGAGCGACACGCCGTCGACCGCGGCCACGCCGCCGAAGCGCCTGGCCAGGCCGCGCGCGGCCAGAACCGGCTCAGCCACTTTTGCCCTCCGCCCGTTTCAGCAGCCCGCTCACGCCGCGCGGCAGGAACAGCACCGCCAGGATGATGAAAACGCCCATCGGCAAAAGCCAGTGCCGGGTCGCGTCGGACAGCGTGTCCTGCAGCAGCACCAGGACGAAGGCGCCGAGGACGGGGCCGTAGAGCGTGCCCATGCCGCCCAATATCACCATCATCAGCGCCAGGCCCGAGAGCCGCCAGCCGAACAGGTCGGGATTGACGAAGCCGAATTGCGCGGCGTCGAGATAGCCCGCGAGCCCGGCCAGCGCCCCGGCCAGCGCGAAGGCGGCGAGCTTGTAGCCGAAGGTGGAAAATCCCAGCGAGCGCATGCGCTGCTCGTTGCCGCGGATGCCGAGCAACGCGCGGCCGAACAGCGTGCCGATCAGGCCGCGCAGCAGCAGATAAGTCGCCGCCATCGCCGCCAGCGCGACGTAATAGAACTGCGCCGCGTCGCCGAGGTCGAACAGCCCGCTATAGGGCTTGACGTAGATATAGACGCCGTCCGAGCCGCCGAAGAATTTCGAGCCGGTGGCGAAATAGAAGAACATCTGCGCGAAGGCCAGCGTCACCATGATGAAATAGACGCCGGAGCAGCGCAGCACCAACAGCCCGATCGCCAACGCAGCCAGCGCCGCCGCCGCCATCGCCGCCGGCAGGCTCAACCAGAAATCGGCCGCGGCGTATTGCGGCGACAGCCACCACAGCATGTAGGCGCCGATGCCGAAGAAGGCGGCGTGGCCGAAGCTCACGAGGCCGGCATAACCCACCAGCAGATCGAGGCTCATGGCGAACACCGCCATGATCATGATCTTGGCGACCAGCTGGAGATAGAATTTGGCCCCGAGCAGCGGAAACAGCAGCAGCGCGACCAACCCCAGCGCCAAGAGCGCGGCTTCGGCGGAGGGGCGGGGCTTCACCGGGCGTTCCCGCCGAACAGCCCGGCCGGGCGCCACACCAGCACCGCCGCCATCAGCACATAAACCGTCATGCCGGCCAGTTGCGGCGCAAACACCTGGCCGAAGGTGTCGGCGAGGCCGATCAGCAGCGAGCCCAGGAACGCGCCCTTGATCGAGCCGATGCCGCCGATCACCACCACGACGAAGGAAATGATCAGGATCTGGTTGCCCATGCCGGGAAAGACCGAGGCCACCGGCGCCGCGATCATGCCGGCGAAGGCGGCCAGCGCCACGCCCAACGCGAACACCGCGCGATAGACCCAGGCGATGTCGATGCCGAGCGATTGCACCATTTCGCGGTTGGAGGCGCCGGCGCGGATCGCCATGCCGAGCCGGGTTTTCTGGATGAGCAGCCACAGCCCGCCGGCGATGACCAGGCACATCGCCGACATGAAGAGGCGATAGGCCGGGTAGCTCAGCGCGCCGGTCAGATGGATCGAGAAATCGAGCCAGCGCGGCAAGGCCACGCCATGCACGTCGTCGCCGAAAACCAGGCTGCGGGTTTCCTCCAGCGCCAGGATCAGCCCGTAGGTCAACAGCACCTGGTAAAGGTGGTCGCGCGCGTAAAGCGGGCGGAACAGCAGCGCCTCGAGCGCCAGGCCGAAGACGATGGCCAGCGGCACCGCCAGCAGCACGGCGAAAAACAAATTCCCGGTGAGCTGGGTCAACGCGTAGGCGAGATAAGCGCCCAGCATGTAGAAGCTGCCATGGGCGAGGTTGATCACGCCCATGATGCCGAAGACCAGCGTCAACCCGCTCGCCACCAGGAACAGCAGCAGCCCGTACTGGACGCCGTTCAGTACCTGGATGAGAAAAAAGACGAGGCTGTCGGACATCGGCAATCAGCTATCAGCCCGAACGGGAAAAAGCAAAGCGCCGAAGCCGCCCGCCCGCCTCACGCCATGCTGCAGCCGGTGGCCGGGTCGGCCAGGTCCTTGACCGCGACGCGGACGAACAGGTTTTGCAGCCCCTGCGCCTTGCGCAGATAGATGTCCTGCACCGGGTTGTGCGCCTTGGAGAGGGTGAACTTGCCGCGCGGGCTGTTGAACACCGTCTTCTCCATCGCGCCGACCAGCGCCTTGCGCGCCTTGACGTCGCCCTTGACCGCCGTCAGGCCCGAGATCAGCAGCGTGCCGGTGTCGTAGCCCTGCACCGCATAGACGTCGGCGTCGCGCCCGGCCGCTCTCTTGAAGGCTTCGCGGAAACCGATGTCCTTGGGGAATTTGAGCCCGTCGGCGTAATGAAGCGTCGTCTCCAACCCCTGCGCGGCGTCGCCTTGGGCTTCCAGCGTTCCGTCGGTCAGGAAGCCGGGGCCGACCAGCGGGATCGAGCTGCCGAGCCCCGCGCCGGCATAGTCCTTGACGAACTTGACCGCGCCGGCGCCGGCGAAGAAGGCGTAGACCACGTCGGGCTTGGTCGCCGCGATCTCGGTCAGCAAGGGCTGGAACTCGACATTGGGGAAGGGCAGGAACAGCTGCTTGACGGTCTGGCCGCCGCCCTCGGCGAAGCCCTGGGAAAAGGCGTCGGTCGATTCCTTGCCCGCGGCGTAATCCCACGAGATCACCACCGCGGTCTTGCGTCCCTCGGCCACCGCCACCTTGCCCATGGCATAGGCCGGCTGCCAGTTGGAGAACGAGGTGCGGAAGATGTTGGGCGCGCACAACGCGCCGGTGGCCGCGCCGACGCCGCCATTGGGGATGATCAGCATGGTGTCGGTGTCGCGCGCCACCTTGACCATCGCCATCACCACGCCCGAATGCACCGTGCCGATCATGAAGTCGACCTTGGACCCGGTGACCAGCTTGTTGGCGTTGTCGGCGCCCTTGGACGGATCGGATTCGTCGTCGAGCGTGATGTAGTCAATGGCGCGGCCCCCGAGCTTGCCGCCTTTCTCGTTGATCGCCAGACGCAGCGCGTCGTCGATGTTCTTGCCCAGCGCGGCGTAAGTCCCGGTATAGGGCAGCATCAATCCCAGCCGAAGCCTGGCCTGCTGGCCGATGGCGAAACGCGCCGGCAGAAAGCTCGCCGCCGCGGCCGCGCCCGCGCCCGCCGCCAATCCCTTCAGCACGCGCCGCCTGCCGGCGTTCTTGGTTTCGATGGTCATGATGCGATCTCCGGTTGTGATGGTTCAGTTTGCTTCGCGCAGACGCAGTTTGAAACGCTGGATCTTGCCGGTGGCGGTCTTGGGCAGCTCGCCGGCGAATTCGATCCAGCGCGGATATTTGTAAGGCGCCAGGCGCGCCTTGACGTGTTCCTGGAGCGCCGCCGCCAATTCGGGCGAGCCGCTCTTGCCCGGCTTCAGCACGACGAAGGCCTTGGGCTTGACCAGCCGGTCCGCGTCGCAGCACCCGATCACCGCCGCTTCGAGCACGTCCGGATGGGTGGCGAGCGTGGCCTCCACTTCGAAGGGCGAGACATAGATGCCGCCGACCTTGAGCATGTCGTCGGTGCGGCCGCAATAGGTGTAATAGCCCGCGGCATCGCGGGTGTATTTGTCGCCGCTGCGCGTCCAGGCCCCGAGAAAGGTGTCGCGGCTCTTGTCGCGGTTGTTCCAATATCCGGCGGCGCTGGTCGGGCCCGCAACCTGGAGCTCGCCGATCTCGCCGTCCTTCACCGGCTTGCCGTCCTCGTCCAAAAGCCGCAGCGCGTAGCCCGGCACCGGCTTGCCGGTCGAGCCGTAGCGCACTTCGCCCGGCCGGCTGGAGAGGAAGATGTGCAGCATCTCGGTCGAGCCCAGGCCGTCGAGGATTTCGACGTCGAAATGCTTGGTCCAGCGCTTGCCGATATCCTCGGGCAAAGCCTCGCCGGCGGACACGCAGCGCCGCAGCGTAACCTCGCCGCGCCGGGGCAGATCGGGGCTCGCGAGCATGGCGGCGTAGAGCGTCGGCACGCCGTAGAAGATGGTCGGCTGCTTTTCCTTCAGGATGCGGGCCACCGCCGACGGCGACGGCCGCTCGGCCAGCAGCACCGAAGTGGCACCCACCGTCAGCGGAAATGTCAACGCGTTGCCGAGGCCGTAGGCGAAGAACAGCTTGGCCGCCGAGAACACCACGTCGTTCTCGCGGATGCCGAGCACCGGCTTGGCGTAGAGCTCGGAGGTCAGGATCAGATGCGAATGCAGATGCACCGCGCCCTTGGGCGCGCCGGTCGAGCCCGAGGAATAAAGCCAGAAGCAGGCATCGTCGCGGGTGGTGGCGGCCGCTTCGGCTGCGGGCTCGGCTTCGGCCAGCAGCTTGGAGAAATGCAGGCGGCCTTCGACGGCGTTCGCGCCCGAAACGATCACATGGCGCAACGCCTTTTGGCCGGCCAGCACCGGCGCCAAGCGCTCGTAAAGCGCGTCGGAGACGATCAGCGCGCGGGCGCGGCTGTCGCGCAGCATGAAGTCGTAATCGGCCGATGTCAGCAGCGTGTTGACCGGCACCGGCACGATCCCGGCCTTGATCGCGCCGAGAAAGGCCACCGGGAAATCGACCGTGTCGAGCAGGCACAGCAGCACGCGACTTTCGGGCTCGATGCCGAGCCGGCGCAGCGCGTTGGCGGCGCGGTCGACGCGCTCGGCGAGCTCGGCGTAGCTCAGGCTTTCGCGCTCGTCGATGAAGGCGATTTTCCGTCCGCGCCCGGCCTTGAGATGGCGCTCGACCAGGTCGACCGCGGCGTTGTAATCGCGCGGGATGGAAACCTGCGGCGCGGCCGCGGCCAAGCCATCGGCGGACAAGGCGACCTCCCCTGGGAACACGCCCGATTGGCGGGCTTTTTCGCGTTTCACCGGATGTTTGGCGAGGGCGGGGGCGGCGTCAAGCCCTAAGCGCCGCCCGCGCTCGGTTGCGGCGCCGCACCCGGCCGCCGTCCGCGCGGCTTCAACGCGAGCGCGCGCTTTTCCACCACATGCCAGGACAGGAAGGCGAGCGCCGCCGCCACCGGCAGCGACAGCGCGAACACCTTCTCCCAAGGCGCCTGGCCGCCCGACAGCCGCACCACGGTCTGCTCCACCGGCCAGCCGTAGATGTAGAGCCCGTAGGAGAGATCGCCCCAGCGCGCCGCCGGCACCGTCGGCAGGCGCTTTTCGAGCGCCAGATAGATCACCAGATAGCCGCCGAAGAGCGGGAACAGCAGCACGAAAAGGTGAAAGGCCGCGCTCACGACCAGTCCCGCCGCCGCGGCGAGCGCGATCGCGGGACGGAAGATGCCGCTGTCCTTGAGGCGGTAAAGCGCCATGCCGGAGGCGAAGAACGGCAGCAGCCAGCCGGCGCTCGGCAGCACGCCGTCGATCGAGGTGGTGTCGAACCACACGCACACCATGCCGGCGACGATCAGCAACGCGATTGCCGGCAGGCGAATGAGCCGCGCCAGGCCGAGCGCGCAGACCATCAGATACATCAGCACTTCGCAGGGCAGCGTCCACAACGGCCCGTCCACCACCGCGCCGGCGGGAAAGCCGCTGAACCGCACCCCCGGCAGGGAATTCTGGTCGGCATCCATCAGCAGGTTCCAGATCACGTAACGCCAGGTGTCGGGGTGGCGGAAATACTCGCCCGCCGGCAGCGCCGAGACGAACGGCCCCAGAGCCAGTGCCGAGAGCAGCAGGCAGGCGGCGAGGCCGGGATAGATCCGGAGCGCGCGCTTCAACAGGAATCGCGGCGCCGAGCCGGTCTGATCGAAACTCATGGTGACGAGAAAGCCGCTGATGACGAAAAATATGAACACGCCGACCACGCCCAGGATGGTCTGGCCGCCGGTCAGCCGCATCAGCGGCTCGATGTCCTGCCGCCCCTCGCCCAGCAGGAAGGCGTGCGAGAAGATCACCGACAGCGCCGCCAGCAGGCGCAACAGGTCGAAATTATTCCGCCGGTCCATGTCGCCGCATCCCCCGGACCCAGAATGGGGCGAAGCCGCGTTCTGTCAATCGCGATGCGCGGATGGGCCGTGAAACCGGGTTCGGCTTAGTCCGCGGCCGGGATTGCGGCGATCTCAGGCTGCTCCGCAATTCCCCACAGCCGGGCCATGGCGATCCGCCACCACGGCTCGGGCTCCCAATACGCTTCCGCGTAGATCGAATGCCGCGATACGCGCCGCTCGTTCTTCCAGACCTCGATGATCAACCGGCGCTCATGCGCCGCAAAAAAATTGACCGCGACTTTCGCCGCCTGGGTGTCGTTGGCGCAAATCGCGTCTTCGACGCCGGCGATGTGATTGTGGATATCGAGGAAGTAAAAGCGATAGGCGGCCATGGTGAAATCACTTGCCCGAATTATCGTTAATCCCGATCAGGGAAATGCGAAACCGGTACACGCTCCCCTGGCAACCGAAATTGCGACGGCAACTTATACGCGCCAATCGTAAATAATCCGTGCCGCGCCGTTCGCCTTCGATCCGGGCCATTCCGCCGCGGAATCCGGCGTCGCGGCGCCGGCGCGCAACGACAGGGAATTGGCCGGATTTGATTCAATTGCGCCCCGTCCGCGCGCAATCGCTTAACGAGCGCTTATCGCTATTCAGAGCGGATGCGCGCCATGGCTGCTTTGGCGTAGATGCCCGTCGCCTAGGATTTCGATAAGGCGTCGCGCTGTTTGAGCAAGGACGCAAGCTGCGCTTCCTGTTCCGCAATTCGATCGGCGGCGAGGTTTTCGTCGGCGGCGCCGGATCTTGCCGCCGCTTGCTCGGTCAATTCGCGGAGGTTGTTGCGGATCGCCGCGATCTGGTCGTTGAGTTCAGCCAAGCGGGCCTTGTCGGGCATGAAGATTCTCCTTGATCCGGGTCTGCGGTCCTGCGCTGCGGCAGCCAACATAGCGCCAATGATTCCGCCGTGTCACCGGCCGGCGTTCCCGGCATTCGCTTGGCATTCGCGATGCCGGCGACTTGACCCCCGTCCGGGGGCGGCGGAGTATGCGTCCTAACGCTTAAGAGACCACGCCAGCGGGAGAGACGCGCCTGATCGACTTCGACACCGATCCCGGACGCTACCGTCATTGGAAACTTTCGGCCGAGGGGCCGGTCGCCACGCTCAAGCTCGACGTGGCGGAAGAGGGCGGTCTCGCGCCCGGCTACAAGCTCAAGCTCAACTCCTACGATCTCGGCGTCGATATCGAGCTGGCCGACGCGCTCAACCGCATCCGCTTCGAGCACCCCGCAGTGCGCGTCGTCGTCCTCACCAGCGCCAAGGAGCGGCTGTTCAGCGCCGGCGCCAACATCTACATGCTGGGATCGTCGTCGCACGCCTTCAAGGTCAATTTCTGCAAATTCACCAACGAGACGCGCAACGGCATGGAGGATTCGAGCCGGCACGACGGCCTGAAATTCCTGGCCGCGGTCAACGGCGCCTGCGCCGGCGGCGGCTACGAACTGGCGCTGGCCTGCGACCAGATCGTCATGATCGACGACCGCTCCTCCACCGTGAGCCTGCCCGAGGTGCCCTTGCTCGGCGTGCTGCCCGGCACCGGCGGCCTGTCGCGCCTCACCGACAAGCGCAAGGTGCGCCGCGACCTGGCCGATCTGTTCTGCACCACATCCGAGGGCGTGCGCGCCGGCCGCGCCAAGGAATGGAACCTGGTCGACGCCGTGGCCTCGCCGCAGCGCTTCGCCGAGCTGGTGCGCGAACGCGCGCTCGATCTCGCCAAGGCCAGCGACCGGCCCGCCGGCGCCAAGGGGATCGCGCTGCCGCCGCTCGAACGCCGCATCGACGACCAGGGCTATCGTTATCCGCATGTCACGGTGACGATCGACCGCAATGCACGCCGGGCCACGCTCGCCGTGGCGGGGCCGGACACGGTGCCGCGCGGCATCGACGAAATCCTGGCCCAAGGCGCCGCGTGGTGGCCCTTGGCGCTGGCGCGCGAGCTCGACGACGCGATCCTCATGCTGCGGCTCAACGAGAACGCGCTCGGCACGCTGGTGCTGAAGACCGGCGGCAGCGCCGACGCCGTGCTGGCGAGCGACGCGCTGATGCTGCGCGAGCGCGGCCACTGGCTGGTGCGCGAGACCATCGGCTATCTGCGCCGCACGCTGCAGCGCCTCGATTTGTCCGCCAAGAGCCTGATCGCGCTCATCGACCGCGGCTCGTGTTTCGCCGGTTCGCTGTTCGAGCTGGCGCTCGCCGCCGACCGCTCCTACATGCTCGATCTGGGCTCCGGCAACAACGAATCGCCGCGCGTGACGCTGGGCGAGGCGAATGCCGGGCTTTATCCGATGGTCAACGCCCGGTCGCGGCTCGAAACCCGCTTCTGCGGCGAGCGGCCGCCGGTGGAAGCGGCGCTGAAGCAGGCGGGCGTCGCGCTCGACGCGGCGGCCGCGCGCGATCTCGGCCTCATAACCGCCGCGCCCGATGCGCTCGACTGGGAGGAGGAAATCCGGCTCGCGCTCGAGGAGCGCGCGCATCTCTCGCCCGACGCGCTCACCGCGCTCGAGGCCAATCTGCGCTTCGCCGGTCCGGAGACCATGGAGACGCGCATCTTCGGCCGGCTTTCGGCTTGGCAGAACTGGATCTTCACCCGGCCCAACGCCACCGGCGCGGAAGGCGCCTTGAAGCGCTTCGGCACCGGCCAAAGGCCGCGCTTCGATTGGGACCGGGTCTAGGAGGCACCGTGGCGATCGACTACCAGACGCGCATCCCCAACAACGTCGATCTCGGCGCCAACGCCACGCTGCAACGCGCGCTCGAGCATTGGCAGCCGCGCTTCCTCGATTGGTGGCGCGAGATGGGGCCGTCCGATTTCCGCGACGCCGGGGTCTATCTGCGCACCGCCACCTCGGTCGACGCCAAGGGCTGGGCCACCTGGGGCGAGGTCAAGATGCCGGATTACCGCTGGGGCATCTTCCTCGCCGAGCCCGAGCCCGACCGCCGCATCGGCTTCGGCGACGTGATGGGCCAGCCCGCCTGGCAGCAGGTCCCGGGCGAGCATCGCGCCACGCTGCGCCGGCTGATCGTGACCCAGGGCGACACCGAGCCCGCCTCGGTCGAGCAGCAGCGGCTTTTGGGCCACAGCGCGCCCTCGCTCTACGATTTGCGCAGCCTGTTCCAGGTCAATGTCGAGGAAGGCCGCCATCTCTGGGCCATGGTCTACCTGCTGCACGCCTATTTCGGCCGCGACGGCCGCGAGGAGGCGGAGGAGCTGCTCTCGCGCCACTCGGGCGACGCCGACCGCCCGCGCATCCTGTCCACCTTCAACGAGCCGATCGAGGACTGGCTGTCCTTCTTCATGTTCACCTATTTCACCGACCGCGACGGCAAGTTCCAGCTCATGAGCCTGGCCGAAAGCGGCTTCGATCCGCTGTCGCGCACCTGCCGTTTCATGCTGATGGAAGAGGCGCATCACATGATGGTGGGCGTCAACGGCATCTCGCGCATCGTCCAGCGTACGCTCGAGGTGATGCGGGAACTCAGGACCGACGCTCCCGACACGGTGCGCGCGGCCGGCGCCGTCGATCTGCCGACCGTCCAGCGCTATCTCAATTTCTGGTTCAGCTCGTCGCTCGACCTGTTCGGCGCCGAAGTGTCCACCAACGCCGCGTCCTATTTCGCCACCGGCATCAAGGGCCGGCCCGACGAAGGCCGCTACGACGATCACCGCTGCCTCGACAGCGCGCTCGCCGTCGAAATGCCGGGCGGGGTCGAGCAGGTGCCGCTCCGCAACGCCATGAACGAGGTGATGCGCCTGTCCTATGCCCGCGATTGCGACGTCGGCGTGCGGCGCTGGAACAAGTTCATCGAGGAGGCGGGTTTCGATTTCCGCCTCGCCTTGCCGAGCCCGCGCTTCAACCGCAGCCTCGGCGCCTGGTCGGGCATTGCGGTCGATCCCGCGGGCAAGGCGATCGCCAAGCCGGAGTGGGAGCGGCGCCGGGACGAATGGCTGCCCGCGCCGTCCGACCGCGCTTTCATCAAGAGCCTGATGAAACCCGTCATCGCCCCGGGCAAGATGGCGGGCTGGATCGCGCCGCCGGATCGCGGCATCAACAAGCTCGCGGTCGAGCACGCCTACGTCCGCTTGGGGTGAATTCCCCTTGCCCCTGTCCATCGCCATCATCGGCAGCGGACCCGCCGGGTGCGCGTTGGCCGACAGGCTGCGCAAGAAAGCGCCCGAAACCCGCATCGACGTGATCGAGCGTTGGCCGGCGCCTTTTGGCCTGCTGCGCGCCGGCGTGGCGCCCGACCGGCCGAAGGACAAGGCGCGCGCCAAAACCCTGGAGCGCATCCTCGGGCAGAAGAACGTCGTCTTCTGGGGCAATGTCGAATTGGGCCGCGATGTGTCGCTCGACGAGCTGCGCCCGCTTTACGACGCGGTGGCGCTCGCCACCGGCGCGCCGCAGGACCGGCGGCTCAAGGTCGCGGGCGAAGAGCTGCCCGGCGTGGTGACCTCGGGCGCGCTGATGCGCTGGCTCAACGGCGAGGCCGAAGCGCCGCCGCCGCGCCTCGGCCAGATCCGCAGCGTCATCCTGATCGGCCAGGGCAGCGTCGCGCTCGAAATCGCGCGGCTCCTGGCTAAGAGCGAGAAGGAACTGGCGCGCGCCGAGCTCGCGCCCGAAACCGCCGCGGCCTTGGCCGCCATGCCGTTGAAGACGATTCATGTCACGGGCTATCGCTTCGCGCCGGATGCGCGCTTCGCGGCCGCCGCGCTCGCCGCGCTCAAGAAACTCGCGCGCGCGCAGGTCCAGCTCGAAGCCGACGCGCTCGCGTTGCCGCCCGGAACCAAGTCCGATCCGGCGGCCAAGAAGCTGCTGGCGCTCTTCAAAGGCTTCGCCAAGGCGAAGCGCGACGAGTCGAAACTCGCCATCCGGCTGCATTTCGGCCTGCGGCCCTTGCGCTTCGATGGCAACGATGGGGTCGAACGCGTGCTCTTCACCCGGCCCGACCGGCTCGGCCAGAACCTGGCGCTCCGGGCCGAGCTGGTGGTGAGCTGCATCGGCTTCCAGGGCGGCGTTGCCAACAAGGCCGGGCTGGCCGCGCCCGGGCTTTACGTCGCCGGCTGGGCCGGCGGCGGCGCGCGCGGCTCCATCGCCGAGACGATCGCGCAGGCGCGCGTCGTCGCCGACCGCATCCTCGCCGAGATCAAGCCGCAGAACCGCCTTGGCCGCCCCGCTTTGGCCAAGCTGCTGGCCAAGCGCGGCATCGAGCCTGTCGATCTCGCCGGCTGGCGGCGCATCGACCGCGCCGAAATCGCGCGCGCGGCCAAGCCGCGGCCGCGGCGCAAGATCGCGTCGCTCAAGGAATTGTTAACCATAGCCCGGTCTCCCCAGGGACGGCTTCTTTAAGTTCCCTTCACCATTGCCGGGCCAATATCCGGATATGAAATTCTCGCCCGGATTGCGGTCTTATTTCCTGCTGATGTTGGCCGCCTGCCTGGTGCCGGCCCTGGTCGCCCTGGCGGTCATCGCCGTTGACGCGGGCACGCTGCTTTATGCCGCTATCGGCATCGCCGCCGCCCTGCTGCTGAGCGCCGCCGCCTGGTTTTTGCTGTCGCGCCTGTTCGAACACGCGATCGGCGAACTGCACGAATACGCCAAGACGCTGGGCAATCCCAGCCACCCGCCGCGCCTCGCCCTGCCGATCCGGGAACTGGACGAGCTCGGCCACGCGCTGATCGAGGCCGCGAGCCGCCTCGCGCAGGAACGGGCGCGGCGCAGCGCCGCCGAGAGCGCGCAGAAGCGGAGCAAATCGATTCTGGCCGATGTGGAGCGCCAGGCCTCGATCGCCAGCTGGGAATGGGACATCGCCACCGGCGGCATCGTCTGGTCGGACGCCATGTACCGGCTGTTCCGGCTGACGCCCGAAGCCGGCGCGGCCTCGCGCGCGCGCCTGATCTCGCTGGTTCATTCGCACGACCGCGCCCGCGCCGCCGCCTGGCTCGCCTCGCTGGCGCGCGACGAGGTTCACCAGCCGATCGAATTCCAGATTCTGCGCAGCGACGGCGAAAGTCGCATGGTGCATTGCGAAAGCCGCCAGACGCACGACGAGACCGGCAACCTGATCAAGATCCTCGGCACCATGCGCGACATCACCGAGATGCGGCGGCTCGAGGCGCGGATCGCCGAGAATTCCGGCCAGGCGCCGGCGCCCGAGGAAACGGTCGACGTGGCGTCGCTGGTGGGATCGACGGTCTTCCTGGCCGAGCCGTTGGCGGCCCAGGCTGGCGTCACGCTCGACGCCGCGGTCTCGCCCGACGCCGGCGAGATCAAATGCTCCGAGCGCGCGCTCAAGGAAATTCTGCTGCGCATGATGAATCACGCGGTCGCGCGCTCGCCCCAGGGCGGCCAGGTGTCGATCCGCGCCGAGATCGCCGAGCAAGGCGGCTTGACCATCCATGTCAGCGATTCCGGCCCGCCCTTCGACCCCGACGAGCTCGCCAAGGACGGCGTATTCGCCATGGTCGGCGCGCTGGCCGAGGGCCAGGGCGGATCGTTGCGGTTTTCCGGCACGCCGGATAACGGCCTCACCGCGCGCCTGCACCTGCCGGCCGAACGCGTCCTGAGCAAGGTCGCCTAAGCCCGCTCCCACTCCCGCCGCACCGCCGCGTCGGTTTCATTTTCGAGATAGGCCTCGCGCGAAGCGGCAAAGCCGCGCGCGTCGAGCCGGCTCAACGCCCATACCGCCATGGCGCGCACCACGGCCGAGGGATCGGCGAGATTGCCGCGCGCGGCCTCGGCCAGGCCGGGCTCGCCGCTGTTGCCGATGGCGATCAGCACGTTCCTGAGGAAGCGGTCGCGGCCGATGCGCTTCACCGGTGAGGCCGAAAACAGGGCGCGGAAGGATTTGTCGTCGAGGCGCGCCAGATCGGCCAGTTCCGGCGCGGCGAGACCGGGCCTGGCCTTGAACGAGGCTTCGCGCGCGACTTGCGCGAATTTGTTCCACGGGCACACCGCCAGGCAATCGTCGCAACCATAGATGCGGTTGCCCATCAAAGGGCGCAGCCCGGCGTCGATGTGCCCCTTATGCTCGATGGTGAGATAGGAGATGCAGCGCCGCGCCTCGAGCTTGTAGGGCGCGGGGAAGGCCTTGGTCGGGCAGACGTCGAGGCAGCTTCTGCATTCGCCGCAGTGATCGGTCCCGGCCGGATCGGCCGGCAATTCGAGGCTGAGATAAATCTCGCCCAGGAACAGCCACGAGCCCCAATCGCGCGACACCAGGTTGGTGTGCTTGCCCTGCCAGCCGATGCCGGCGCTTTGCCCGAGCGGCTTTTCCATCACCGGCGCGGTGTCGACGAACACCTTGAGCTCGCCCGGCGCGCGCGCGGTTATTTTCTGCGCGAGCTGCTTGAGCCTGCCCTTGATCAGGTCGTGATAGTCGCGGCCGCGCGCATAAACCGAGACATAGCCCTTGTCGCGCTCCGCCAAGAGCGGCAGCGGGTCGCTCTCCGGCCCGTAATTGAGCCCGAGCACGACCACGCTTTTGACCTCGGGCCACAAGACCTTCGGGTCGGCGCGCGAAGCCGCGCGTTCGGCCAGCCAGCCCATGTCGCCGTGATAGCCTCGCGCCAGGAAATCGGCGAGGCCGGCGCGGGCGCCGGCGGCGAGATCGGGCGATGCGAAGCCCACCGCGTCGAACCCCAAGGCGAGCGCCTGGTCGCGGATGAAGGATTTGATCGCCGCGCTATCGGCCACGGTAGGGGGATACCCCCTGGTCGGGTAGCCACAAATTCTTGGGCGGAGATCCCGTCTGCCAGAAAATGTCGATCGGCATGCCGCCGCGCGGATACCAATAGCCGCCGATGCGCAGCCAGCGCGGCCTGATCGCCGCGATCACGCGCCGGGCGATCGTCAGCGTGCAATCCTCGTGAAACGCGCCGTGGTTGCGGAACGAGCCGAGGAACAGTTTCAGCGACTTGCTCTCGACGATGTATTTGCCCGGCACGTAGTCGATGACGAAATGGGCGAAATCGGGCTGGCCGGTGACCGGGCACAGCGCGGTGAATTCCGGCGCGGTGAAGCGCACCAGATACGCGGCGCCGGGATGCGGGTTGGAAGCGCGCTCCAGCACCGCGTCGTCGGGCGATGCCGGCAACGCCGCGTGCCGGCCGAGCAGCTTCAGATCGCGGTATTTGTCCTTGGCCATGACCTCTACCTGGGAGGCACGTCGCCGCGCGCCTGGTCGCGGGCGAAATCCGCCGCGAAATCCGCCAGGCGCCCGGCTGCGATCGCGCCGCGCAAGCCCTCCATCAGCGCGCCATAGTAGCGAAGATTGTGCTCGGTCAACAGCATGGCGCCCAGGATCTCGCCGGTGCGCGCGAGGTGGTGGAGATAGGCGCGGCTGTATTGCGCGCAGACCGGGCAGGCGCAGCTCTCGTCCAACGGCCGGGGATCTTCGAGATGCCGGGCATTGCGCAAATTCACGATGCCGAAGCGGGTGAAGGCCTGCGATGTCCGGCCCGAGCGCGTCGGCAGCACGCAGTCGAACAGGTCGATACCGCGCGTGACCGCCGCGACGATGTCGTCCGGCCGGCCCACGCCCATGAGATAGCGCGGCCGGTCGCGCGGCAACGCCGGCACCGTTTCATCCAGCACTTTGAGCATGGCCTGCTGGCCTTCGCCCACGGCGAGGCCGCCGAGCGCGTAGCCGTCGAAGCCGATCCGGGTCAGGGCATTGGCGGATTCGAGCCGGAGATCGGGATAAATTCCGCCCTGGCCGATGCCGAACAGGCCGTAGCCCGGCCGGTCCCGGAATGCCTGCTTGGAGCGTCCGGCCCAGCGCATCGACAGCTCCATCGATTGCCGCGCCTCTTTCTCGGTGGCGGGGAAGGGCGTGCATTCGTCGAACGCCATGGCGATGTCGGCGTCGAGCAGCCGCTCGATCTTGATCGCGCGCTCGGGGGTGAGCAGATGCTTGTCGCCGTCGAGATGCGAGCGGAAGGCGACGCCGTCTTCGGATATTTTCCGGAGCTTGGCCAGCGACATTACCTGAAAGCCGCCAGAATCGGTGAGGATCGGCCCCGGCCAGTTCATGAATGCGTGCAGGCCGCCGAGCGCGGCGACGCGCTCCGCGCCCGGCCGCAGCATCAGGTGATAGGTGTTGGCGAGGATCATGGAAAATCCCGCCGCCGCCACGTCGCCGGGCCGCATCGCCTTGACGGTCGCGGATGTGCCGACCGGCATGAAGGCGGGGGTCTCGACCGGCCCATGCGCGGTCGCGATCCGCCCGCGCCGGGCCGCGCCGTCCTCGGCCAGCAGCGCGAATTCCAGGCTCATTTCGCGCGCTCCGGGTGAAGCAGGCAGGCGTCGCCATAGGAGAAGAAGCGGTAGCCTTGCGTTACCGCATGGGCATAGGCCGTCTTCATGCGCGCCAAGCTGGCGAAGGCCGCGACCAGCATGAACAAGGTGGAGCGCGGCAAATGGAAATTGGTCAGCAGCAGATCGACGGCGCGGAAGCGGTAGCCCGGGGTTATGAAAATCCCGGTCTCGCCCGCGAAAGGCGCGATCCTTCCGTCTTCGCTGGCGGCGCTTTCCAACAGCCGCAGGCTGGTCGATCCCACCGCCACCACGCGGCCGCCCGCCGCGCGCGCCGCATTGATGCGCGCCGCCGCCGCCGCGGAAACGATTCCGGCTTCCGCATGCATGCGGTGATCCTTAGTGTCGGCCGCCTTCACCGGCAGGAAGGTACCCGCGCCGACATGCAAGGTCACGGCGATCCGCCCGATGCCGGCCCGGTCGAGCGCCTGGAGCAATCCCGCGGTGAAATGCAGCCCGGCGGTGGGCGCCGCCACCGCGCCGTCATGCCGGGCGAAGACGGTCTGGTAATCGGCGCGGTCGCGGGTCTCGCCGCCGGCGGGACGCTTGATATAGGGCGGCAGCGGCATGGCGCCGTGCGCCTCCAGCGCGCGCCGCAAATCGTCACCCTGGCGGGAGAATTCGAGCCCGACATCGCCTTCACGGTATTTGGCGGCCACGGTGGCGGTGAGATCGGCGGCGAATTCTATGACGTCGCCGGGCTTGAGGCGCTTTGCCCCCTTGACGAAAGCGCGCCAGCGCCCCGGCCCTTCCGCGCGGTGCAGCGTCGCCTCGATCGAAGCGCTGCCGCGCCGCCCGTGGATCCGGGCCGGGATGACGCGCGTGTCGTTCACCACCAGCAGATCGCCGCGCCGCAACAGAAGGGGCAGATCGGCGATCCGCCGATCCTGAAAACCGTCCTCCACGACCAGCAATCGCGCGGCGTCGCGCGGCTCGACCGGATGCGCGGCGATCAAAGCGCGCGGCAGGGGGAAGTCGAAATCGGCGACGCGCATGCTGGCGGAAGACGCCGGGCCGGCTTCAGTCTTTGAGCGGCTGGAGCGGCGTCTCGCCTTCGGGAAGCGGCGTGCGGTCGGTGTTGAGCGTCAGCCCGATCATGCCGTAATAGCCGATGCAGACGGTGAGATCGATCACGCCTTCCTCGCCGAAGCGCCGCAACGCCCGCGCGAAGAGATCGTCGCTCACGCCCTTGGTCTTCAGGAGCGCGCCGGTATAGTCGTGAACCAGCGTCTCGTCCTCGGACATCGCCTTGGGCCGCTCGCCGCGCGCGATCGCGTCGCACATCGCGGGCGCGAGGCCGGCTTCGAGCGCGAATTTTCGGTGGGCGTACCATTCGAACTGCGCGCCCCAATGCCGCGCCGTCACCAAAATGGCCAGCTCCTTCAAGTTCTTCGGCAGCTTGGTCTCGAAGCGGAAATAGAGGCCGAGCTTCTGAACGCGGTCGGCCAGCTCGGGGCTTCTGAGCAGCGGGACGAACGGACCGCGCAGATTCTTGCGCGGACCTTCGGTGATATCCTTCGCCGTTTGGCGTTGCGCCGGAGTCATCTCGCTCTCGGCCAGCGGCTTGAAACGCGCTCCGCTCATGCTCGCATCGCCGCGCGCGGGCCGTGCGCCCCGTCCGCGCTCACGCCCCGCGATTGTCGCCGGAGGCGGGCGGCTTCACCTGTTGCGGCGGCTTGGTCTCGGCCTCGTCATCCTCCTTCATGCCGGATTTGAAGGCCTTGATGCCCTTGGCGAAGTCGCCCATGACTCGGGGCAACTTGCCCGCCCCGAAAAGAAGGAGGACGATTGCCAGCACCACCAGCCAATGCACCAAGCTGAAAGAACCCATGGTATGACCTCAAGAACGCTGATCCGTTGACGCAACGCGACCGATTCGGGCCCCAGATGGCACAGACCTAGCCTCGGCATGTCAAGCGAAAATCAACCCCCGCCTTCGTCCGCGCCGCAACCCGTAGCCGGGGCCGCGCCCGAAGCCGCGCCCGCGCCCGAGACTCAGGCCGAGTCTCAAATCCCGCCGCCGCCCGCGCCGGAGACGCCGGAGCGCGCGGCCTGGGCGCGGCCGACGTTGGCGCAAAACCTGCGCAATTATCTGATCGTCGCGCTGGCCTTGGCGGCGCTGGTCGGTTCCGTCTCCGCCTGGTATTACCGCGCGCCGGTTGCACCGCCTCCATCCGCCCCGGAATCCGGCGTGGCCGAAAATCCGCCGGCGGACGAACTGCGCCAGTCGCCGCCGAACGAACCCAATTCGCTCATCCTGGCGCCGAATTCCGCCGCGCCGCCCAATGCTCCGACCGCCGAAACGCCGCCGCCTTCGCCGCCGGGCGGCGCGACGCAGGCGGTGCCGGATCTGCCGACGGTGAGCGTGACGTCGCCCAGCGTCCATCCCGTGCCCGACGAGTCCGAGACGCGCTCGATCGGCCCGGTCACGCTCAGCAACCGTCTGGGCCAACCGGTGAAAGTGAAACCCAACCCGCCGCCGCCGCCGAGTTACGTGCCCTCGGCGCCCGGGCCCGGGCTTTCGTCGCCCGCTTCCTCCGGCCCGAAATCCGGCGCGCCGCCGCAACAGAGCGCGATGATCCCGGAGCCGCCGCTGGCGTCCAATCTGCCGGTGTTCAGCGGCCGCGCCCGCGCCCTGGGCGGGATCAACCTCGAGGTCGCGGGACTCAAGGTGCGGCTGTTCGGCGTGCGCGTGCCCGATTCCGGGGATCACTGCGCCGCCGCCAACGGCAAGCCGCAGCCCTGCGATGCCGTGGCGCTGGCGGCGCTGCAGCAGCATCTCGCCGGCCATTCGATCGTCGCCTGCCGCGTGCCGCCCGGGCAACAGACCAGCGATCCCGGCGCCATCTGCCTCGACGAGGCGGGCGACGATCTCGGGCGCTATCTGGTGATTCAGGGATATGCCCTGGCCGATTCCAGCCAGAGCTACGATTACTTGCCGGCCGAAGGCGCGGCCAGAACAGCGAAGCGCGGGCTCTGGAATTACCGCTGAGCCCGCGCCCCGTTTAGCCCCCCGATTCTTCGCTCAGGCCGCGCTCGACCCGCGGCTTTTCGGCTGCACATAGGCCATGGCCGCGTGCTCGGCGCAGTAAGGCTTGCCCGCCATCGGCCGCTTGCCGCAGAAGCCGAAATCCTTTTCGCCGGGATGGCCGGTCGGCCAGGAGCAGGCGCCGCCCGGCGCCATCGCCGTCGCGGGACGCCGCACCGGCGGCCGCTTCAGCGGCGACGGCCGCGGCGTCAACGCCAGCCGATGCGCCTTGCCGACCACCGCGTTCTTGCTGATGCCGAGGCGGCGGCCGATTTCCGCCGTCGAATGACCTTCATCCCAAAGCTTGGACAGGTTTTGGATGAGTTCAGGCGTCCAGATAGATTCCATGAATGATCCCCCGCCGTGTTGTGCCCGCCGCGTTGTGGGCTGAGACCTCAGCCGAAGTTCTTGTCCTTGGCATGGCCGGGCGCCCAGGCATGCGCGCCGCCCGAGGCCGGTTGCCGCACCGGCGGCCGCTTCAGCGGCGACGGCCGCGGCGTCAACGCCAGCCGATGCGCCTTGCCGACGACCGCGTTCTTGCTGACGCCGAGGCGTCGGCCGATTTCCGCGGTCGAATGCCCCTCGTCCCAAAGCTTGGAAAGGTTCTGTATGAGTTCAGGCGTCCAGATGGATTCCATGAGCGGTCCCCGCCGTATATTGTGGTTGTGTCGTGCAACTGACACTAAATACGGTAGCACGCGGCCAGACCCGGTCAATCCTTAGGAGTCGGATATCCACAGGATTCGTCGCCGGTGGATGGGCCGGTGGATGGATTGACCCTCCCGGCCGCGCGGACGAGACTGCGCCGCCCGATGCTCGCCCTCATCGCCACCCTGGCCATCCAGGCGCTCGCCACCATGACGGTGCTGACGCCGCCGGTTTTCGTCGGCCTGGCCGCGCCCGAGATCGGCGTCGGCACCAACACCATCGGCGTTTTCACCGCCGTGGTTTATGCCGCCGCCTGTCTGTCGGCGGCGTTGGCCGGCGGACCGGTCAAACGCCGCGGCGCCATTCGCGTCAGCCAGGCCGGATTGGTGATCGGCGGCGCCGGCATCGCCTGCGTGGCGACGGCGTGGCTTCCCGTCGTGCTGCTCGGCGCGGCGTTGATCGGCATCGGCTACGGGCCGATGACGCCGGCCTCGTCGCACATCCTGATCCGCCAGACGCCGCCCGAACGCCGCGCGCTCATCTTCTCGATCAAGCAGACCGGCGTGCCGTTGGGCGGCGCGCTGGCGGGGATCGTGGTGCCGGCATTGACGCTGGCATTCGGCTGGAAAGGCGCGGCGCTGGCGGTGGCGGCGGCGAGCTTCGCCTTGGCGGCGGCGTGCGAGCCGCTGCACCGCAGCCTCGACGACGACGCCGATCCCGCCGCCGCCGGCGAGCACGGCATATTCGCCGCGCTCCGGCTGGTCATGGGATTGCCGGAGTTGCGGCGGCTGGCGCTGTCCTCGCTGGCCTATTCCGCCATGCAGCTTTGCGTCAGCGCCTTCATCGTCACCTTCCTCACCGTCGGCATCGGCATCGATCTGGTGACCGCCGGCCTGATCATGGCCGGCGCGCAGGCGACCGGGGTGGGCGGACGCATTTTATGGGGCTGGCTGTCGGACCGGCTGATGACCGCACGCCAGGCCTTGAGTCTGCTGGGCTACGCCATCGGCTTGAGCGGCGCGGTGCTGGCGCTCGCCGAGCCGTCCTGGCCGGTGGCCGCGATCGCGCTGGCGGCCATGGCGTTGGGCTCGGTGGCGCTGGGCTGGAACGGCGTATTCCTGGCGGAAGTGGCGCGCCAGGCGCCGCCCGGCCTGGCCAGCAGCGCCACCGGCGGCGCGCTGGCCTTCACTTTTCTCGGCGCGCTGGTGGGACCGCCGATCTTCGGCGGGCTGGTCGATTGGACCGGCAGCTATCGCACGGCATTTCTCGCGGCTTCGCTCTGCGCCGCGCTGGCCGGATTTGCGGTCAGGCGAGCAACTCGATAGCGGACGCTTCGCGGCCCCGTTTGGCTTGCGAGACCATCATCCGCACCGGCTGGCCGGGCTCGAGCGCATCGATGCCGCAACGCCGCAGCGCGGTGATGTGGACGAAGATGTCCTTGCTGCCGTCGTTCGGCAGAATAAAGCCGAAGCCGCGCGCCGGGTCGTACCATTTGACCACGCCGTCGAGCGATTCGGCGGGGCCCGGCTGCGCGTCGCCGCCGCCGCCGTAACCGCCGCCGTCATAACCGCCGCCGCCGTCGCGCGGGCGGTAGCCGCCACGGTCGCCGCCGCGTTCCCGGGGCGCGCGCGGCGTCGCCGTCGAGGTGTCGAGGTCGAGCACCTGAACGGCGGCGCGGCCTTTCGGCCCTTGCACCCATTCGAAGGTGATGCTCGCGCCGTCGGGCGCCTCGCCGAAGCCCGAACGCTCGAGCACGGCCAGCGGCAGGAACACGTCGCTGGCGCCGTCATCCGGAACGATGAAGCCGAAACCCTTGCTGCGATTGAACCATTTGATTTTGCCGGACAGCCGTGCAGCCTCGCTGGACGGCGATGAAAATGCATTCATGATGTCACCATCGGCAAGCCCCCTACATTCTCCGTCCCGGGCCGCTTATGGCCCATCCCCAAGGCCGGAGAATGTTCGCCACCCGGGGCTTTGCGCCTTCCGGGTTGCGTTCGATAAGACTATTTCCCCCTTGGTTTGCTGGCAAATAGTAAATAATTGACCGCCACCCCGCCGCCCCGCCGCCAGGATCCGCTACGGGCGTCGTAGGTTAGCCCCTCGATCCCGCCTATTTCCAGGCCGTTTTCGCGCAATCCCGCCGCCAGCTCCGAGGGCCGGACGAATTTGCTCCAGTGATGCGTGCCGCGCGGCAGCCAGCGCAGCACGTATTCGGCGCCGAGGATGGCGAACAGAAAGGCCTGAGGCGTCCGGTTGATGGTCGAGGCGACCAGCGCGCCGCCCGGCCGCACCAGCGCCGACGCGGTCTTGAGAAACAGCCCGGTGTCGGCGACGTGCTCGACCACCTCAAGCGCCAGCACGGCGTCGAATTTGAGCCGCTTGCGCGCCAGATCCTCGGCGGCGGCGGCGCGGTAGTCGATGTCGAGAGCGGAAGCCTTGGCGTGGGCGCGCGCCACCGCGATCGCGGTTCGATCGGCGTCGATGCCGGTGACGGCGAAGCCCAGCCGGGCGAGCGGCTCGGCGACGATGCCGCCGCCGCAGCCGATGTCGAGCAGCGACAGGCCGGCGAAGGGCCGCTGCTGCTTGACGTCGCGGCCGAAACGCGCCGCCAAATGGTCGCGGATGAATTCGAGCCGCGCCGGGTTGAGGCGGTGAAGCGGCCGGAACTCTCCCGCCGGATCCCACCAGCCCCGCGCCAGCTTGCCGAAGCTCGCGATCTCGGCCGGATCGACGGTGGAGGCCCCGGCGGCGGCGCGCGCCGATGCCGCCGCCTTCATCCGCCGCACTTCTGAAGCCATTTGGTCTGCTGCCCGCTCGCCTTGACGATGCCGCCGCTCACCGCCGTCCCGCCGCTGTCGCTCTTGATCTCGAGGAAGCGGAATTTGTCGCCGTCCTTGACCAGCACGTTGTTCATGACGATCTGCGTGGTCTTGCCGCCGAAATTGCTGGTGACGGTGAAGACCATGGCGATCTGTCCGCTCTGCAACGCATGGACGTTGCTGACGGCGGCGACGCCCTGCATGCCGCCGGGGTCGCGCTCGATGTATTCCGGGTATTGATCGCCGGGCGTGGCGAAGGTGACGTGGGGATTGTCGTCGCTGATCGCCTTTTGGCAATCGACCGCCCAATTGCCGGACAGGCCGAGCTGGCTCAACGCCGCGCTATCCGGGTTGGCGGCGGCCAAGGCGAGCGCCAATGCCGCCGGGACCGCCAATCCTGCTCCGCTCATGCCGCCTCCGCGCGGGCCGCCGTTCTTGCCTCGCCCGCAAGGGGGAGAGTATGTATACGCGCCCTTCCCCCGGCAACAGCGCCGGCGGCGGACTACTTCATCCTTGCTTGTCTTTACCCTCAGGCGGCGCAGGCTCAATAGATGGCGCGCATTGTTCAGAAATTCGGCGGCACCTCGGTCGCCGGCATCGACCGGATCCGCAGCGTGGCGCTGCGCGTCAAGCGCGAGGTCGATTCCGGCAATCAGGTGGCGGTGGTGGTCTCGGCCATGGCCGGCGTCACCAACCAGCTGGTCGGCTGGTCGGCCGAGGCGGCGGCGAAGCCGCAGGCCGAGAGCGCCGATTCCGCCCATCTCGCGGGCGCTGGGCTCGGCGTCGAGGACGGCCGCGAATACGACGTGGTGGTGGCCTCGGGCGAGCAGGTCACCGCCGGCCTCTTGGCGCTGGCGCTGCAGGCGCTCGGCCTCAAGGCGCGCTCCTGGCTCGGCTGGCAGATCCCGGTCAAGACCGACGCCATCCACGGCCGGGCGCGGATCCTCGACATTCCGGTCGAGGCGATCGCCGACGCCATGCGGCAGGGCGAGGTCGCGGTGCTGGCGGGCTTCCAGGGCATCGGGCCGGACGGCCGCATCACCACGCTGGGGCGCGGCGGCTCCGACACCTCGGCGGTGGCGTTGGCGGCCGCGCTCGAGGCCGAGCGTTGCGACATCTTCACCGACGTCGACGGGGTCTACACCACCGACCCGCGCATCGTTGCGAAGGCGAGGAAGCTCGATAGAATAACCTACGAGGAGATGCTCGAATTCGCCAGCCAGGGGGCCAAGGTCCTGCAGACGCGCTCGGTCGAATTGGCGATGAACCGCCGCGTGCGCGTGCAGGTTCTGTCGAGTTACGAGGACGTTCCGGGTACATTGGTGGTTGACGAGGACGAGATCGTGGAAAAACAAGTGGTGAGCGGCATCGCCTACAGCCGCGACGACGCCAAGGTGACGCTGGTCGCGGTTCCCGACCGGCCGGGCGTGGCCGCGTCCATCTTCGGGCCGTTGGCCGAGCATGCGGTCAACGTCGACATGATCGTGCAGAACATCTCCGAGGACGGGAAGACCACCGATCTGACCTTCACCGTCGCCAAATCCGATCTGGCGCGCACGGTGAAGGCGCTCGAGGCGCAGAAGAAGACGCTCGGCTATGCCAAGCTCAAGCCCGATCCGAACGTGGTCAAGATCTCGGTCATCGGCGTCGGCATGCGCAGCCACGCCGGCGTCGCGCAGAAGATGTTTTCGACGCTGGCGGCCAAGAACATCAACATCCAGGTGATCTCGACCTCCGAGATCAAGGTGAGCGTGCTGGTATCCGAAGAATACACGGAACTCGCGGTGCGCGCGCTGCACACCGCCTATGGGCTGGACGCCGGATGAAAGCGGGACGCGCATGACCGCGGCAAGCCACGGCCCGGGGCGGCGCTGGCTCGACCGGCTGTGGGCGCGGGGGCGGGGGTTCCTCGGCACCGAACTCGCCATCATGGGCGGCGCCATGACCTGGGTGTCGGAGCGCAACCTGGTCGCCGCCATTTCCAACGGCGGCGGTTTCGGCGTCATCGCCTGCGGCTCGATGACGCCCAAGCTCCTGGACGAGGAGATCGCGGCCACACGGGAACTCACCAAGAAGCCCTTCGGCGTCAATCTGATCACGCTCCACCCCGACCTGATCGCGCTGGTCGACATCTGCTCCAAGCGCAAGGTCGGCCACGTGGTGCTGGCGGGCGGCCTGCCGCCGGCGCCGGCGGTTGCGCGCATCAAGCAATCGGGGGCGAAGCTCGTGTGCTTCGCGCCGGCGCTGGCGATCGCCAAGAAGCTCATCCGCGCCGGCGCCGACGCCATCGTCATCGAGGGCATGGAGGCGGGCGGGCATATCGGCCCGGTTTCCACCGGCGTGCTGGCGCAGGAGATATTGCCCAACGTCACCGAAGTGCCGGTGTTCGTCGCCGGCGGCATCGGCCACGGCTCGGCCATCGCCTCTTATCTGGAGATGGGCGCCGCGGGGGTGCAGCTCGGCACGCGCTTCGTCTGCGCCCATGAGTCGATCGCGCATGCCAAATTCAAGCAGGCCTTCATCCGCGCTTCGGCGCGCGACGCGGTGCCCTCGGCGCAGCTCGATGCGCGCTTTCCGGTGATTCCGGTGCGCGCGCTCGCCAATGCCGGCACCAAGGAATTCATGGCCTTGCAGCGCGCGGTCATCGAGCGCTTCAACCAGGGCGGCCTGTCGCAGAAGGACGCGCAGCTCGAGATCGAGCGCTTCTGGGCCGGCGCGCTGCGCCGCGCGGTGGTCGACGGCGATGTCGAGAACGGCTCGCTCATGGCCGGGCAGAGCGTCGGGCTGGTGACGCGCGAGCAGTCGACGAAGGACATTCTCGACGAATTGGTGGCGCAGGCGGCCGAGGCGCTGGAAGGACGCGCCGCCACCGCCTTCGACCGCGAAGCCGAGGGCAAGCTCGGCGCCGGGCTCAGGTCCCGGGCGGGGGCGTGATGGAACCCGGCGCGGCGGCCACGGGCTCCCGCCGCGTACTTCGCCGCCTGCGCGACGTGATGGCGGCTTCGGGCACGGCGGAAGAGCGGCTCAACACCATCGTCAAGATCATCGCCGCCGACATGGTGGCCGAAGTCTGTTCCTGTTACGTCATGCGCGCGGGCGAGGTGCTCGAACTCTTCGCCACCGAGGGCCTGCGGCCCGAAGCCGTGCATCGCACCCGGTTGCGGGTGGGCGAGGGCCTGGTCGGCGTCATCGCTGCGACCGCCCGGCCGCTCGCGCTCGCCGACGCGCAAACCCATCCCGATTTCGCCTACCGGCCCGAGACCGGCGAAGAAATCTTCCATTCGCTGATGGGCGTGCCGATCCTGCGCGGCGGCCGCGTGCTGGGCGTGCTGGTCGTTCAGAACCGGACGCTGCGCAATTACACCGAAGACGAGATCGAGGTGCTGCAGACCATCGCCATGGTGTTGGCCGAGCTGGCGGCCTCGGGCGACCTGGTCAATCCGCTGGAGCGGCAGCAGGGCGAGGGCAACGTCACCCTGCCGGTGCGGCTCGAAGGCATCAAGCTCAACGCCGGCCTGGCGATGGGCCACGCGGTGCTGCATCAGCCGCGCATCGTCATCAGCCGGGTGGTGGCGGAGGACACCGGGGCCGAGCTCGAACGCCTCGGCACGGCGGTGGCCGCGATGCAGAGCGCGATCGACGCCTTGCTCACCCAGAGCGACATTCCCTCGGGCGGAGAGCACCACGACGTGCTCGAAACCTACCGCATGTTCGCCGCCGACCGCGGCTGGCTCGCGCGCATCACCGACGCGGTCAAGGGCGGCCTCACCGCCGAGGCGGCGGTGCAGAAGGTACAAAACGATTC
>Ga0209006_10000752_pt1 | contig 29874 bp, 20 predicted proteins | sample JacPin_JW_Ref_O2_FD_188567 | JGI IMG/M metagenome (GOLD analysis project Ga0209006, IMG submission 188567) | Forest soil microbial communities from Algoma, Ontario, Canada - Jack Pine, Ontario site 1_JW_Ref_O2 (SPAdes) (version 2) | ecosystem: Environmental > Terrestrial > Soil > Boreal...
CGATCGCCTGGCGCGCGACTTTGGTACATGGCGCGTCGCCTGGGGTGACATCAATCGCTTCCAGCGCATCACAGACGACATCACTGCGACCTTCTCGGATGCGGGTCCCAGCATTCCCGTGGGATTTCCGTCCGCGCTATGGGGCTCATTAGCCTCCTTCGGCGCACGGCGCTATGACGACACAAAAAAGTACTACGGTACGAGCGGCAACAGTTTCGTCGCCGTCGTTGAATTCGGCGACAAGGTGTCTGCGCGCGCGATCTCAACGGGCGGTGAGAGCGGCGATCCGGCATCGGCGCACTTCGACGATCAAGGGACGCGATATGCGGACGGGGCTCTAAGAGCGGTCTACTTCTACCCGTCGCAACTCAAGGGCCACACCGAGCGTGAGTACCATCCACACTGAGGCGTGCGGCTTCGTTGCCTTAGCTGCGACTGCCAAGCATCCGCGCGGGTAAAAAGAGGAGCGCCTTCAAGAAGGCAAATACGGCGCCCACCGTCAGGCCGACGAGACGCAAAGGCAGTGACACTAGCCACACGAACGGAAACAGGATGAGCGCCAGCAGTGCAAGCGGCCAGCACAATACAAAGAGGATGCACCAGGCGACAAAGAGCAGCAGAGCCTTCACGGTCGAGCCTCTCGAGCTTGGTCGTGCCACAGTGCCCGTTTACTTTGAGGGTTGCAAGACGGGCTACGGGGTGCAACGCCGAGGTGAGCGCAGAACGCGGTAAGGCGCGTGGAGCGGCTTCGCATACCTCGGGGGGCGCGTACGGGATAGCAAGCCAGGATGCCGCGCCCTACTGCAGTGGGTGCTGCGCGTCCTGCTTGACCACAGCACCGCCCTTCATCACGAAACTGACGGACTGCAGGATGCTGACATCGGTCAGCGGATTGCCCGCCACCGCAATGAGATCGCCGAATCGACCCGTTGCAATGGCGCCGACATCGCCCGGCCGGCCGAGCGCCTCCGCGGCTGTGACGGTCGCCGCCTGAATCGCCTGCAGGGGCGTCATGCCCCAGGTGACCATGGTCACGAACTGCTTGGCGTTATCGCCGTTCGGATAAACGCCGGCGTCGGTGCCGAAGATCATTTTCACCCCGGCCTTCAACGCAGCGCGGAAGGTCTGGCGCTGCTTGAGGCCGATTTGACGCTCCTTCTCGAGCGACTCCTTGAACAGCCCGTTCTTTTCGCCCTCGCCAATGATGTAATCGTCATCGTAGATATCCATTGAAAAATAGGTGCCATGCTGTTTGGCGAGTGCGAAGGCTTCATCGTCGGCGAGACTTGCATGCTCGACGGTATCCACCCCGGCCCGAATCGCATCCTTGATGCCGGCAGTGCCGTGGGCGTGAACGGCGACTCGGAGTCCCAGCATATGCGCTTCATCAACGATGGCTTTCATCTCTTCGAGGTTAAACTGCTGCGCGGCTACGGCGTCCGTCTTGGACAGCACGCCTCCGGTGCCACAGAATTTGATGATCTCGGCGCCGTACTTGCGCAGCTTGCGCACCATGGCACGCAATTGATCGGGGCCGTCCGCGATCGAATCCGTCGGCGTCTTGATCGAAGGAGGATAGCCAGTCTGGTCGCAATGGCCGCCGGTCGCGCCGATGGCGTAAGTCGCAGGAACGATGCGCGGCCCGGTGATAAAGCCGCGCTCAATACCCTGTTTGAGGGCGACGTCGTCGAAGTTGCGCGATCCCACATTGCGCACCGTCGTGAAGCCCGCTTCGAGCGTGCGCTTGGCATTGGCGACACCGACGACCGTCCAGAAGTTGTCAGTGAACTCCAGGTGTCGGTAGCCGCTGTAGCGCGGATCAGAAGTCAGGTGCACGTGCATGTCGATGAGCCCCGGCAAGAGCGTCATGCCCGGAAGGTCGACGCGGCGCGCATCGGGTGCTACGGGCGCGCCTTGCGTCGCGACGTTACTGATGCGTCCGTCGGTAATCGTAATCTGCGGTCGCTCCACGATGCGCCCCGCGAGCACATCGACCATGTGATCCGCGGTGACGACCACCGTGTCCGCATAACAGGAAGTGGCAAGTACGCTTAAGGCAAGCAGGGCCAGCTTGTAATGTTTCATGGGTGCGTTGAAAAGCTTCACGAGGTAGGCCCCGCGCGCGCTAGGGTAACTGTACGCACGCGCAAGCGAAATGCTTGTGGGGTCAAGAATCGCGAGCATCGTGCACGAAGACAGGCGACAGGCGGATCCTTCGCCGTGATGGCAAGCGCAAGCTTAAGGCTACTCGTCTGAACCGTAGGCGGTTTCGAGTGCGCAGGCTTCGACGCCCTGATCATTGAGATAGCGCGTCAGCGCATCAGTACGCCCATGCGTGAGCAGCACGCGCTCTGCGCGGCTCGCAAGGCAGGTCTCAATGAGCGCCGGCCAGTCCGCGTGATCGGACAGCACAAATCCACGATCGTAGCCGCGGCGGCGGCGATCGCCGCGCACGCGCATCCATCCCGAGCAGAAGCCGGTGGCGTGTTCACCAAAGCGACGTATCCAAGGAGTTCCGGCGGCGCCGGGCGGCGCGATGATGAGCGCGCCACGATAATCACGCGCCCGCTCGGTGGTGGCGGGCAGTGTGGGCAACATCGCGATCCCGCACTTGCGGTAAAGATCCACCAGCGAGCCCACCGCGCCGTGGACATACACCGGTTCTTGTGTGAATGCCGTGAGCTCTGCGAGCACCCGCTGCGCCTTGCCGAGGGCATAGCAGAAAAGGATGGAGGCGAGCCCGCGCTCCCGGTTTGCGCCCCACCATTTCATGATGTCAGCGATGACTTCAGTGGTTGCCGGCCAGCGATACACCGGCAGGCCAAAGGTGGCCTCGCTCACGAAAACAGCGCATTCAACTGGCTCGAACGCGCTGCAGGTGGGATCAGGCTGGCGCTTGTAATCCCCGGACACGACCCAAACGCGCCCCGCGTGCTCGATACGCACCTGGGCGGAGCCGAGCACATGGCCGGCCGGATGCAAGGAGACACGTGTCGCGCCGAACGAACGGGACGCGCCATAGTCGAGACTCGTGACGGTGTGGCCGGATCCCAGGCGATGCCGCGCGAGCGCCTCGCCGGGTCGCGCGACGATGTAGTGGGCGCTGCCGTCGCGCAGATGATCACCATGGGCATGAGTGATGACAGCCGTCTGCACCGGCTGCCAAGGATCGACGAAGAAATCGCCGAGCGCGCAGTACAGCCCGCGCGGTGTTGCCGTCACCAGGGATTCGGAATTGCTGAGCACTTTTGGACAGAGAGTGTGTTGCAGCCGAGCACGGGGATCAGAGGATCATTAGGCTCAAGGTCCTCATTTGCAAGCGCAGTGCTCGCCAGCGAGCAGCATACGATCTGTCGGATAGTGGATGTATCTACAGCGGCGGCCGCACTCGCAGTTCAGGCTGCGGCAACGGCGTATTCGCGTAATGGGATGCATTCATCGCGAAGGCATCGGCAACTCTCAGAAGTGCATCGGTGAGCGCGTCGAGTGCAAGGGCCTCGTTTGGCGTCAGCGGGTCAGAATGGCAGGGCGGTGCCTGCTCCTTTGAGCGCTCAGTCAGCTCCTGGTACGAGCTTGCGTGCGGGATGCTGCTGCCGAGCGCTTGGGTGAGGCCCGGCATGCGTTCACTGAGGGCGCGCAGCAGAACATCGCGGCGTATCCAACGTTGTTGATCCCATCCGGCCGTGGGTGGCGCGTCGTCGGATGAGGGCACGAAGCGATTGATCAGTTCGACGGCGGCTTCGCGGCCTCGTTCTGCGATCGTAGTTATGATGTCCGTCGGCATATTGAGATTGAAGCCGCCTTCATCCTTGTTGAAACGCAGCCGCACGGTGCGATCACGAACACCGGGCATGCGCGCGAGTGCATTGTCATTCCAGTTCTGCATGGTCGTGACGATGCTGCCGAGGAACCCGCCCAGGCGGCTTGCGGATTTGGGTGCGGTATCGAAGCGGGTCCAGGTGTCGGCAAAGCCGTCGCGGCAACTTTGCGGCAGATAGATCATATTGTCGTAGCCGGGGAGTTTGGCCTCGAGTTTTATGCCGAAGGTGGGCCACAGCGGCAGCAGGCCATCGAACAGGTGGATCGGGAAGTTCGAGGAAATACCGCCGTCGGCAAACATGCAGCGCCGGAACGTCCTCTGTCCGCGCGGCCACGCGTAATCTATGGCCCACAGCGGAACTGCGGCAAAGAGCAGCGGGAAACTCAGGCTCATGCGTGCCGCCAGGAGTACCGGAAAGTCCTCTGCCCGCGGCAATTCGCGCAAATGCATGATCTCGGCAAGTTTGGCGGGCGGATCGCTATCCGGACTATCGGCGCTCGGCGCATAGCGGATGGCATGGGCATCGAACCACTCCATCACGCTGGGCGGTAAGTAGCTGCGTAGCTCGTTGCTGCGATAGAAAAGCCGCGCAGTCGGCTCGAGGTGAGGAAAAATGTACGGTCGTCCGTGCGCGAGATTGGTTGTGAACACCTCAAGATCAATGGAGCGGACGTTTTCGCCCGGTGGGCCGCCCGGTGCTGCCCACAGGTCGCCAAACGTCAGCGGCGGATCAGCCACCGAGCGTCCGGCTGCTTCCTGGATGAGTGCGTGCAGCCAGGGCGTGAGGGCGTTGCCCTCACCGGATTGCGCGGTGAGTCCCTTGCACAACCCGTAGTTGTTCTTCACCACATTGACGGTGAGATCCCTGTAGATACAGAACCCGATTCCGACGGGCGCCATCACAAAAAGCGACATCACGCCTGCGAGCACGGAGTGCAGCAGCACGATCAGCACGGCTATCGCGAGACTGATGAGTGATGCGATCCAGTAGGCTCTGATACACCCGAGAAGGATCGCTCCGATGCGACGAAATGTGCCGTTCTGGTTGAGCGAAGCGACCAGCACGGCAAACAGGCGGCTACACGGAGGGTCGGGCTGGAACAGTCGCAGCAGTTGCGATCGGCCGTCGGCGTCCGTCTCGCCGAGGCGTGTCGGCAATTCCTTGAGGAGTTCAAAGCCGCGCAGGCTGCCGGAGGCGCGTCGCTGATATTCCGCGGCGGCCGTCACCGCGGCTGCGATGGCGCCGGCGGAGGTGCCGCCGATGCTTCTGAAATGATAGTGCTGAGCTAACTCGCAGATTGCCGGTGGGTAAACCACACCACTCGTGACGCCGCCCTTCATGACCAGGTCGCAGTAGCGGTCGGTGGGTACACGCGATACGAGCTCGCTCATGGTGACATCCCTTTCAGAGGCGGCACGCGGACGCCGTCAAGTTTACGCGAATCGGCGCACGTGAGCCCTCTGCTATCGTTGCAGCTTCGTATCCACCGGGCACGCACAACTGAGTCAATCTGTGGGGCTTTATCTCATGACGTATTTGCCCTGATGCCGCGGCCACGCACCGTGCCGAGGGGGCCTAAGCGGGTCGCAAAAAAGCCCTGGCGGCGCAGGCATTTTTTGAGGCTCTGGCCGAGCGCGGCGTTGCGGCGCCGGCTCTGGCGGGCGTTTGCCCGTGCGCCGCGGCCGGTGCAGGTGTTACTGGGTCTATCAATAGTCGTGACGCTGTGGCTCGTTCTTAACTGGAGCTACCAGGTGATCCGCAAGCCGTCCGAGCTCTTCTTCCCGGTCAGTGGGACGCTCTATAAGACCCCGGCCGAGACCTGGCGCCAGTACGCGCCTATTTTTGAAAAGTACGCGACCGCAGCCATCACGCCAGAGTTTCTTGCGGCGCTTGCCCAGGTGGAAGGCTCGGGCAATCCCGTCGTGCGCACCTACTGGCGGTGGTCGTGGAGCCCGTGGCCCTTTGAGGTGTACCGGCCCGCTTCGAGCGCCGTGGGCATGTATCAAATCACGGATGGGACGTTTGCCGAGGCGCGCCGCTATTGCATCCATCACCACGCCGTGGTCGAGGATGGACCCTGGAACGATTGGCGCTCATGCTGGTTCAACCGCCTCTACACACGAGTCGTGCCCTCGCACGCGGTTGAGCTTACGGCAGCGTATCTCGACCACAACGTGGCGAGCATCCTTGAACGTCACCACGTGAATTCCGCTACGCCGCAGCAAAAGCAGGATCTCGCCGCCGTGATCCACCTGTGCGGTGCGGGCGCGGGCGAGGCGTATGCCGGACGCGGACTCAAGCTCCTCGACGCTCAGCGCTGCGGCGATCATGAGGTTCGAGGGTATATCGCGCGCGTCGGCGCGACGAAGCGCGTATTCGCATTGCTCGCGGCCGGACATGAGAGAATGTGACCCGCAGACGGGGAGTTTCAGAACATGCCGCGGCAACAATGTGCTGGCGCCGTGCTGATGGTGAGGCCGGCGGCCTTTGGCTACAACCCGGAAACGGCCGTCACCAATCACATGCAAAAGCGCGGCGAGGAGACCGAATCGTTTGCGCAGGAGCGTGCCTGCAGCGAATTCGCAGCGCTGGTGCGCGCGCTTGAGAGTGAAGGCATAGCGGTATGTGTCGTGGAGGATACCCCCTCACCTGCAAAACCCGACGCTGTGTTCCCGAACAACTGGGTGAGCTTTCACGAGGACGGCACGCTCGTTCTCTATCCCATGCAAGCACCGAGTCGGCGCGCCGAACGCCGGCCCGAAGTCGTTGCCACAACGTTGAAGCGGCTCGGATTCAAGGCGCGGCGAACTTTGGATCTCACGCACCATGAGAAGGCCGGTCAATTTCTAGAAGGCACCGGCAGCCTGGTACTGGATCACGTGAACCGGGTCGCGTACGCGGCGTTGTCTGCGCGCACCCATCCGGCGGTGGTCGAGGAGTGGGCGCGCGAGATGGGCTATGAAGCACTGATGTTTGAAACCCGCGATGCGGGCGGTGCACCGCTCTATCACACCAACGTTCTTTTGTGCATTGGCGCACGGCTCATCGTCGTGGGCACGCAGTCGATAGTGGCGGGCGACCGCGCCCGCGTGCTCGAGCGTCTCAAGTCGAGCGGCCGCGAGGTGATCGAGCTGCGGCCGTCCGAAATCGAGCGCTTTGCCGGCAATATGCTGGAGCTTGCGACGTGGGATGAGGCCCTGGGCGATTCGCATGTGCTCGTCATGTCGGCAGGGGCGCGCGCGGCCCTTTCGATCGAGACGTTCGGCCGTTTGAACGCATGCACTGACACCACTTTGGCCGTGCCGTTACCGACGATCGAACTATTGGGCGGCGGTGGCGTACGCTGCATGCTCGCTGAAGTCTTTGTCGCGTGAATCGCGACGCCGCGCATGACGCAAAAGGGCTCGTGGAGCGCGTATTCCGTGCGCTCGCGGATGGGCACTTCCATTCCGGAGAGGAGCTCGCGCAGCGACTGGGTGTCAGCCGCAGCGCAGTGTGGAAGGCTGCAAAGGCGCTGCGCACATTGGGCTCGACCGTGCATGCCGTGCGCAACCGCGGCTATTGTCTGGCAGGTGCCGGTGAGCCTTTGGATGCGACGCTCATCCGCGAAGCGCTGTCGCGCGCTCTGCGGGTTCGCCTACGTCATTTGGAAGTCGCCTGGACGGTGACATCGACGAACACCGTACTCCTCGAGCGCGGTCCGCCGCCGCAGGGCGAATGCGAAGTTGCGTTGGCGGAGTTTCAGAGCGCGGGCCGCGGGCGGCGCGGACGGGCCTGGTTCGCGCCTCCGGGCGGCGCCGTGTGCCTATCGATGAGCTGGACTTTTGCCCAGGTGCCGCGCGATGTGGGGTCGCTCAGCCTCGCCATCGGCGTGTGCGTGCTGCGCGCTCTCGGCCGCCTTGGTATTGCCGACCTGCAGCTCAAATGGCCGAACGATATCCTGCGTGACGATGCAAAGTTGGGCGGCATTCTCATCGAGCTGCGGGCCGAGGCGGCGGGTCCGGCATGTGCGGTGATCGGCATCGGGCTCAACGTTGCCCTCGGCGCGGCGCTCGCCGCACAGATCAGCGCCACGGGAATAGCCGCGGCGGATTTGAGTCAGGCGGGCGTGCCGCGGCCGGCGCGCAACGCCATCGCGGCACAGGTCATCGAGTCGTGTATGGGAGGTCTCCTCGATTTCGAGCGGGACGGACTGCGCGCCTTCATGGATGAGTGGCGGCACGCGGATGCCTTGCGCGGCCGGACGGTCACGGTGTCAAACGGCGATGAGCGTACCCGGGGCCTCGCGCGCGGGATCGATGTGACGGGTGCATTGCTGGTGGAGGCTCCTCAGGGCGTGCGGAAATTCGTGGCGGGCGAAGTCAGTGTGAGGCCGTTGGCTTGAGCATCGTGTTGGTCGATATCGGCAACACGCGCGTGAAATGGGCGCGCTTCGCGAACGGGCGTCTGGGCAAGCAGCGCGCGGCCGCGCATGCGGGGTGGCGCGCCGAGGACTTTGCAGAGAAGCTTCTGAGGCGCGCACCCGGCATCGAACGCATCCTGGTTGCCAGTGTAGGCGGTGAGCGGCTGGACCGGCGCCTGAGTAGCGCCGCGCGCCACGTGATTGGAGTGGCCCCCGAGTTCGTGGTGACTGCGCGGCGCCTAGGCGGCGTGACCACAGCGTATGCGCAGCCGTGGCGGCTCGGCGTCGATCGGATCGTCGCCGCCATAGCGGCTCATCGGATAGCCCCGCGGCGTGCCGTGTGCGTCGTCGATGTCGGTACGGCGATGACCATCGATCTCATTGATGCCCGCGGCCGCCACCTGGGGGGGGCGATCATTCCCGGTCCGCCTCTTATGGTCGAGAGCCTGTTGCACAGCACAAGCGGCATCCTGCACCGCTCCGGCGGCAGGGGCGGCGGCAGAAGTCTCTTTGCGCGCGATACGCGCGCGGGGATCGAGCAGGGCGCTCTCTATGCCGCCGCCGCGGTGGTGGATCGCGCGGTGGCAGAAGCGCGCCTGGCTCTCGGCTCTTCCGCGCTCTTACTCTTAACGGGTGGTGCGGCGCCCGCGATCGACCCGCTCATTCGCAGCAGGCATTCGAGCATTCCCGATCTTGTGCTTAGGGGTTTGCTGGCGCTCATCTAGAATGCGCGACGTGCGCACCGCAGTCTTCATCCTGATCTTCGTAAACCTCGCGTTCATGGCGTGGACTCACTGGATAGATGTGCCCTTGGAGCCGCCCGTGAATCAAATCGATGCCCGGTTGCCGCGACTGGTTCTCGCGAGCGAAACGCCAGCGCGGGCCGCCACGGCAGTGAAGGCTGCTGCAGTGCCTCAGATCGCTGCTGCGCCGGGCGATGCCCCCGCCGGCACCCTGACGCCGCCAGCCCAGCGCTGTGTGTCGGTCGGGCCGTTCAACGATGTGGCACAGGTAACGCGCGCCGGATCGCTACTGCAGGAACGCGGATTCACACCTCAGCAAAGAAGTGAGGACGGCGATGTGCGCGATGGCTATTGGGTCTACGTCGCGGGCATCAAGAGCGCAGCGGACGAGACGCGTGTGCTACGTACTTTGCAGGACGCGGGCATCAGCGATGCCCATGCCATGGCATCCGCGGACGACGGCAGACGCGTATCGGTCGGTCTCTTTACCGAGCGGCCTCGAGCCGAGAAGCGCGCACGCGTCGTCGAGCACCTGGGATTTTCGCCTGACATCATCGAGCGTCGCCGCCCCGGCACGGTCTATTGGCTCGACCTGGAATTGGGAACAAGCGACGCGACGGTATCAACTGAGGGTCTTGTTCCGCCCGATCAAGGTGGCGCTCGGATTCAGGCAAAAGGCTGTCCGTAGCCGCCACCGACGTAGTGAATTCGCAAAATGCCAAGCAGGGAACTGCGCCCACGGCAGCTCGGAGGCAGATCATCGCGGCGCCGCAACCTTGCTGGTTGCAGGCTCACATCAGGATGCCCAAACTATCGTCGCGCGCTGCGTAAGCGGCCCGGGATGACATCCAGAAGTCTCGTAAGTTATTGATTTGCCGGCTTAGCACAGTGGTAGTGCAACGGTTTTGTAAACCGTAGGTCGGGGGTTCGAATCCCTCAGCCGGCATGACCCGCAGAGGGTCCAGTCCGAAGCCGTGAGAGACAACTGTCTGCTCCTCATCCGGCAAACGAGCTGCAAATCGCGCTCGCTCATCCACGATGGGACACTCCCGCCCCGGCAGGTTGCGCCTCCCGCAATTACCGAAGAGTGTCACCCATGTGCCCGGAAAGTGTCACCGATGTGCCCGGTAGCACACCTATGTCTCCGAATAAGTTGTTTGGTATCTATCGGAAAGGAGCAGTCGCCCGCACGATGTCACAATAGTTGAAGCGTGGAGTGCGTCGAATCAACTCGCCGGCTTTGCAGGCAATCGCCTCTTTGAAGATAGGCCCCGCGTAGACAAACGAGTGATACTCGCCGTACTCGCCGCACGGGTCCGCGCTCTCCGGAAGATCGGCCAGCAACGCATGATCAATTTCTCTGCCAGCGAATGATGCGTCGATGGCTTCGGTATCGACACACGCAAGGATCGCTTTGAAACCCAGACCGATGAAGGTGCGCACGAGTTCATCGGTATCTCGCATCCACAACGGATAAAGACCGGTCATTCCGGCTTGCGCGAGGCGTTCGTCCCGATACTGCTTTACGTCTTGGAGAAATAGATCGCCAAACGCCATCTTCGTGATGCCCTGCGCTTTGAAATGGCCGAGTGTCTCGCGCATGCGCGCTTCGTAGATCTCATTCGAGCAGTCCTTCGGAATCATCATGATTCGCAGCGGGATGCCCAGAAACTCGGCTTGCTGCTCAAGGAGTTCGCGGCGCACGCCGTGCATGCTGATGCGGTCGAATTCCTCGGTCACGGTAGTCAGAAGCTCGGTAATCTCGTACTTGCGCGATGCCAGCAGTTGGTATGCCGCCATCGCGCTGTCCTTGCCTCCGCTCCATGACAGAACCACGCGTTCCTTTACCGGGCGCTTGCGGGAGGCGCGCTCCTGTTCCGCATGAATAGAAGCAAGGGTCTGAGGCGCTGGGGAGCCGATCTCAACTCGTGTTGTCATGGGGGCGGCCTGCGGCGACGGAAATTATGTGCAATAGCGTGCGATGCGTCACACAGCGCGGGCGCTATGCGCGCCAGCGTACGGAGCCGCCGGAATCGTTCATATAGGGTCGGCCGAGCGGAAGTGCGCAGAAATCACGTACTCAACCTACGTTCATTGCCTGAGCTAGGCTCGTTTCCGCACTGACGACCGCTTGTTTGGGGCTCTCTTGTGAATTCACTGGTTCTGCTCAAGTCCGAGGAATTGCTGGAAAGCAGTTCTTCCTATATTAAATGGAAGGTATTGATATGAAACGTTCAAATCTTATCGTTGCATCATTCGTGATGCTCGCCATTGCCGCGTGTGCGGGTCCTGCTGGACCCCCAGGAGCAACGGGTAACACCGGTAACACGGGTAACACCGGCAGCACCGGCAACACCGGCAACACGGGAAGCATGGGAAGCACCGGCGATACCGGCGCCACGGGTAACACCGGTAACACGGGCAACACCGGCAGCATGGGAAGCACCGGCGATACTGGTGCCACGGGCAACACTGGCAACACCGGCAACACGGGTAACACCGGCAGCACTGGAGCCACAGGCGACACCGGTGCTACAGGAAACACTGGCGCTACGGGCGATACGGGTAGCACCGGCGCGACCGGAAAGTCGGGCAACACCGTAGTGGTTGTACCGCACTAACGCTGCCGCGGCAGAGGAGACCGGCCACTGGTCAACGCTCGCGACGCCCGTGTCGCGATGCGTTCCTCGGCGTAAGCCGGGACCTCGACGGCGAGACGCGAGTCCGGCCGGGCGGGTATTGCCGAACCCTCCCACTCCACTTGAATCATGAAAACTCACCCTGGCTGCCGCCCCTTGCCGTTTATGCAGCGCGTCATGTTCCATAGCTGCCGCGGCGCGGTCGTTTCAGGGGAAAGCGGTGCGTGTTCTCGTTCTTGGCGGCACAGGCTCCATCGGCAGCCCACTGGTGCGTACGCTCGTCGATGGCCGGATGGATGATCACCGGCTCGATCCCGGGTGTTTGCAGAATCCGCCGCATGTGCTGCAGCGACCACGCAAAGGCGGGCAGCGGCGAAAACGGCGTCATTTCAGTCGCCACTTGATCACGGTTGCACCAAATAGCCAACATCCTCCGGTGTAGATGAATCTGGGCGTCTGCGCGCGAGCGGCAAGATACGGCAGGACATTGTCGAGCAGATGCTGCTCGATCTCTCCCATTGCGTCTGCGAACTCGGAGGCGGCGTGGATGACGGAATCGCACTGCGGCAATGAGTCCAGCCACGCATTCGGACTGCGGATATTTCCGGGGATGGCGCGCGCGCCGGCAGCGTCGAGTTTTTTGGCCGCCGCTTCCGAGCGCGCTAGGCCGAGCACCTCATGGCCGCGCGATCGACTCCGCCGTGCCGTCTAACAAATGCCCGCGCAATGCTTCCCACCGGCAGGCCGTCGATCGCCGAGCCAATGTAGCTTTCGCCCGCAACTCCTTTTTCAAGCACCAAGGCATAGAGATTAGCGAGATCATCACTATGCACCAGTGGCGCGGTTCGCGCACACCCGCTGGTGGAGCAGGTCGTCAATGTCTCGTTGCGCGGCTTCCGTTCAACGGCACCACGACTACGGCTACTCCGAGTGCGCAAGGCGGGAACGCCGCGCGGATCTATCCCGGCGACGTTCTCACCGTTTCCGCTAATGGTCGGCTGCGCTCGGCCTCGATGACTCGACGATTGGCTGATGAGTGGCTATTGGCCTCAATTGTCTTATCAAATAGCTGCATTTGATTTCAATTGAAGAACATGCCACTGACGACAGCGTTAGGAGTACCGGTCGACTTCACTTGGATGAGCACGTGTCCCTGCACATTCCATGCGGCATATTCGCCGTTGTGAAATTCCGAGAATGCTTCCGTATCGAGCACGGCACTGGTCGACGCATCCAGCATCGAGATGGTTTCGCTGCGCGTGTAGTCGGCCCAGTCGAGGAGGTATAGCGTGATTCGGTGTGCCTTGCCATCCGTGAGATTCACGTCGAAGGTGAAAGTCGTGTGGGACAAGTAGGTCGATGCAATGCGCGAGGAAGAGCCGCTGGCGCTCTGCAAAGCGCGTGGATCTTTGGTCGTCGTACTTTGAGTAGCCACGGTGTCACCGCTCACGCTGACTGTCGCATACGGCGGCGAGACGTTGCTCGAATCATTCGCGATCATGAACCCATCGGCGCCATACTTTCCTGTCCAGGTGCCCTCGCTGGCCGTATCGGCTCCGACAAAAGTCGCGGACGTCGTCGAGGTGGGATCGAAGAAGAGACCGCTCACGACGGCGTTCGTGCCGCCGGTGTGGGTCACCTGAATGAGTACGTGTCCTTGAATATTCCAGGCCGCATACTCACCTTTGTGGAAACTCGCGAACGACTCGGTATCGAGCACCGCGTTGCTCGAGGCATCCATGATGGAGATCGTTTCGCTGCGAGCGGAACCGCCCCAATCAAGTAAGTAAAGGGCGAGGCGATGTGTTTTGCCATCCGTCAGATTGACGTTGAAAGTGAAAGAGTTGGCGGAGTAGTAACTCGACGCAATCCGACTCGCAGAGCCGCTCGCCGTCTGCAAGGCGCGCGGATCGGTCGTCGTCGTGCTCTGGGTGGTCACCCCATCGCCCGTCACACTAACTGTGGCATAAGCCGGCGGCGCGTTGCTCGCATCATTCGCGATCATGAAGCCATCGCCGCCATACTTGCCTGTCCAGGTGCCTTCGGTCGCCGTATCGCTGCCGTGGTACTGCGCGGACGCGCCCGCGGCAGATCCGAAAAAGAGGCCGCTCACCACACCATTCGGTGTGCCGGTGGACTTCACCTGGATCAGCACGTGGCCATGAAGATTCCAAACGGCGTATTCGCCGCTGTGGAAACTGGAAAACGACTCCGTGTCGAGTACCGCATTGGTTGCGGCATCCAGTATTGAGATGGTCTCGGCTCGCGTGGCGCCGGCCCAATCAAGGAGGTAGAGCGCGACTCGGTGTGTGTTGCCATCCGTGATGTTTACGTTGAAGGTGAAAGTCGTGTGGGAAAAGTAGCTCGATGCGATGCGTGAGGAAGAGCCGCTCGCCGTCTGCAAGGCGCGCGGATCGGTCGTCGTTGTGCTCTGGGTAATCAGACTGTCGCCCGCCACACTGACCGTGGCATAGGCCGGCGGCGCATTACTCGTATCATTCGCGATCAGATATCCATCACCACCATATCTGCCTGTCCAAGTGCCTTCACTCGTCGTGTCAGTGCCGTCAAATGCCGCGGTCGCGCCGCTTGCAACGCCCGGCATGGTGACCGCAAAGCTCGCCTCGGTGGCGACGCCGCAGTCGCTGGCGGTATTGCCGATGTACACGTCCTGGCCGCCGGGATGCGCAAGATCCCCCGCCAGCAATTGCACGCTCCCCTGAGTTGGGCTCGTAAAAGTGCTCGCACGCGAACTGCCGTTCCAATTAACGAAGGTGACACCGGGGTCGAATCCCGTGCCATTGATCGTGACAGTCAATGCGCCTGCATTGGCGGCTATGCTGGCCGGATTGAGGCTTGTGATCGCAAGCGGCGTCGACACCAAATTGAAGGTCGCCGTTGGGACAAACTGATCGGTGACGGTTATTGTTTGCCCATTGGGATCGCCCGCCAGGCTGCCGCTCCACCCGGTAAACAGGAACGGCGAGTTGGCGGTTGCTGTTGCCGTGACCGGCGTACCGTCCTGGTAGAAACTGAAATTCGTGTTTGCCGAATAGGATGTACCGGCCGGCGAGGTGGCGACCCCGCCCAGGCAGCTCGAGCCATTACCTTCGGATCCAATGGGAAGTGGCACGGTGTAGGAGGCGTAGAACGGCGTGAATGAAGCTGAGATCGGCTCGGTTCCGGAAGCGGCCGGGTTGATGGTGTGAGTGATCGCTCCCGTGTCGCTCCAGCTATTCCAGTTGTAATAGACGTTGGTCGTCACCGGAGACTGAGTCTGATAGGCAAACCCGTCGTTGACGTCGGCTTCGCTGATCGTGTGCGTGGTGCCGCCACTGCCGATCGGCGCCCACGCGGAACCGTCATAAGTCGATGAGAAACCGACGGGCAGAAAGTTGAAATTGCCGTCGATGGAGGCGGCGAGCCCCGGGTTCCAGGTACTGTTTGGCCCAGTGCCCGTGATGCTCTCGCCAATGAGGGTGACCGGCGTCGAGACGTATACCGCCTGCGCCTGGGTGGTCGGCGCCTGGATGTAGAACGAATGGGGGTTGTCGCTGGGAGGGTACGGAAGGTTGAACCAGTCATAGAAGTTACAGTACTGGGCGCAGGTAGAGGAATTGGTCGTGAGCGTGAGGGTGATCAGCGTCCGGTCCGCGAAGAACTTGCCGCCGTATTCAGAAGTTGGTGCCGGGTTGACAGCAAGCGTTCCGGAAGAATTGGGGTAGACGGAGCCCAATGCTTGGTAGCCGAAGGGCTGCAGGCGGACGAAATTGGCTTCATAGAGCGTCACCGCGGGCGCATTGGTCGGAGCGGTGAGGGTGCCGGTTCCAGGCACGACGGTAATCGTGTGCGAGCGGGCGCCGAGGTCGTTCCAGAGCCCGAACGCATAGGTCGAGCCGTCGACGATGTACTGAGGGTCGGCGGGAAGATTCAGCGTGTGAGTGGAGTTTAATGCCCAATTGAACGTCTGCGGCGCCGTGTACGTGGTGCCATCAACGAGGATTTTCATTCCCAGTGGATTGCTCGTTACCGTCACCGCGGCAGGCGTGCCACCGTAGAGCCGTTCGATCTGATCGACATCGCCTAGCGAATATCCCGTGAAATTGCTGAGCGGAATGCCGGCGGGAGTTGATTCCATGACGGGCCTGCCGACCTTCGAGAAATCAAAAGCGCCGTAGTGCATGACCGACGAGTAGTCGTAGAGGCCGATGGTTTGATAGTCAAATGAAAGCAGCGTGAAGTTGCCCGGATAATTCGGCAGATCCACATTTTCGGGGAAAAGAGTGATGTAGTTGCCGCGATCCGGACGCTGGTGTTCATGCATCAGCCCGACCGTGTGGCCCATCTCGTGCAGCCATGTGGCGACGGTGCATCCATCGCCACAGTCGAGCACCTGCTCGTTCCCAACCATACCGACGTTTGACATCCCTTCCCCTGCAAGCCCTTCGACGGAAATGTTGACGTAATTGGTTTGCGTGGTGCGCGCTACGAATTGGACCAATCCTGAAAACGTCTCGTTGAACGTGTGCAGGGCAGTGCTCAGATTGGCACTGCTGCCGGTGACGATGTACGGCACGACGTGTATGCCATCCACGAGAGGCCACAGCTGCGATGTGTAGCTGACGGCGAGTCCATTGGGCTGGATGCCTTTTGCGGCCGCTGCCGGCGCCGGATTCGCTGACGCCGTCGGCGCGGGATTAAGGATGATGTCGCCCTCGACAACGGCTCGGCCATTCCAGAGCTGGTACACAATCGGGGTGTTCTGGAAAAAGCCGCTGCGAATCTGCCGAGGTTGCGGCGGGGATGTTCCCGGCGCGGCTTTACGGTTCAGCGCATAGTGAATGGTCGCGCTGCGGTTGGCGGAATCGGTTAGAACGACCGAGATCAGGTTGACGCCAAAGCGAAGCGGGATCGCCGCAACCGACCAACTAGCGACGGATCCGGAACTGCTCGACGTGCCGAAACCGCGCGCGCCAAATTGATTGACCCACAGCACACTGTTCAAACCGAGCGGAGTCTTAACGCTGCCCTGCAGGGTGACCGACGCATCCTCCGTTTCCCACGAGGTTGCCGAATGACTGGTCAGGTGGGCGGGCAGCGCAGCGCTCTGCGCGTGCAGGATCCCCGAGAACGCGAAGGATAAGAGCGCAAATGCGACAATCGGGCGACGCGACCGAAACACTTGATTCATCGTCATTCTCCAGTTGCGCGACCACGGTGCCGCCGTGTGCGAGCGGCAACGGAACTTCGGTCGCATCGTTGGGGTCGCAGCGGCCAACAGGGGCAAAATACATCCCTGATTAGCGCGGCGGATTCATCGCGAAACGCTTGAAATTCATTCGCACAGCGCACGTGGGCTTGTCTTTGCATTTCCGGAACGACGAAAACCCTCCCCCGGAAGTATCTTACGCCTGGAATGTTACGGAATCGTCAGGAGCTTGAAACTACCTGCGCTTGGTGACAATTCTTCCCGCTTGCAGGTAAAGATCAGCGTCATTATGTCGAATGACCGTCAGCTGCTTATCTGCGCTGACGCCTACCAAACGCGCATCGAGACGTATTTGGTGATGCGCTTGGGCGTCGTGAATAGTGAAGCGTTGAGGCCTTCGCTCTCGGCAGCGGAGCTTGGTTTGATTGGCGAGGGATTCTCTGCTGAGTTCAGTGACAGCTGCTGGAGTTAGTCATCATCGGGGTCGGTGGGTGCACGCTTGTCGTTGATGAAATAGTCAGCATCGAGGGCGGCCGGAATGGCTTTATACGCGAGTGGTGTTTGTGTGAGGTCGAAGCAGTCGGACAGGTCGTCTGCGGGAGAATCCGCATAGCCGAGCGAAGGCAGTTTAAATGTGGTCTCGACGAACTTCAGGATGCTGCCGAAGTCGTGCGTGGTGTGAGAAATATAAGCGGCTTTAGCATAGGGTGAAACGACAATGAGCGGAACTCGCATGCCGTAAACATAGCCCGATCCCCAGCTTACGCCGTCATTGATGACCTTGAAAGGCGGGACATGGTCGTACCAGCCTCCCCAATCATCCCAGGTGATGATGATCGCGGTGTTTGCCCAGTACTGGCTACTGCCAATCGCGTTGACAATCGAGGCGACCCAGGAGGGCCCACTGCCATCGTTTGTGAGGGCGTGGTCGGATTCGGCTCCGCTGGGAATCACCCAGGTCACCTGCGCAAGCTGAGCGCTCGCGATGTCGGTCAGCACCCGCGTTTGCGGAATGACTACATTATTCGTCCAATCGGAACCGGTGCAGGTGAGCACGCCGTTTACAGTCTTCTGCTGGCAGATGTGCTCGATGGCGTTAGGTGCGGTCCAGATGGAGCCGGCGGATGGGGTGTAGTAACGCCAGGACACGCCGTTGTCCTGCAGCAGGTCCGTCAATGTGGGATGTTCGAAACACGGGTACTCGGGCGGTTGCGCGCTTTCGCTGCCGTCGGCATTGATCATCACAACCGTTTCGGTCAGCGGAGCGATGCATCCGGCCGGAGCCTGTGGCACGGGAAGTTCGGCGGCGAACAGCGGGCTCGTTGCGGTCGGCGCGGAAGTGCCGGCAAGAATAAACTGGTGAGCGGCAAAGCTTGGTCCCTCATTGGTCTGAAACATTCGATCGCCGAAGGTGTATTGCTCGGCCATGGCGAAGTAGGGCTGCACGTCGGATGGATTGACGTACATGTACTGAAAATTGGGATGCGCCTTGGGCGGGCAGGCCGCGGCCGGAGTGCACATGGGATTGAGCCCGTCCATCTTGCCGCCGTCGTACATGGCGACGAAGGATACGTTTTTGTGGCCCAGGTCGTAGTTTTGTGGGTTGGCGCCGGCTGTACCGAGGTCAATGGGCGCGAGCTTAATGGTCTGGCCCTCGGAATTTACGGCGCTCGCGGCGATATCTGCTCCGCGCGAGATCAGAACGGGATCTTGGAAGAGATTGTCCGGCGTGCGGTTCTCCTGAAAGATAATGACGACGTGCTGGATGAGCGCCGCCACTGTGAGAGTCAGCGACTGCGAGCCATTGCTGGGTGCGAGGCTACTTCCGTCAGTTGCGCTAATTGATACGCTATAGCTTCCCCCGGGCGTACTGGTCGAAGTTGAGATCGTGAGGGTGGCGCTGACTGGGGCGCTGCCCGCCGTGACCGCAGAGCTATTGAGGGAGCACTTGGGCGCAGCCGTGCCAGAGGGCGTGATGCTGCACTTAAGGCTAATCGAGCCGGTATACCCGTTGGCTGCGGTGACCCTAACGATGGAGCTTGCCGTGTCGCCTGCGGTGACGGAATTCGGGGACAACGCCGTCGCCGTGAGCGTGTAGCTGGGCGGTCCGCCGCCACTGCCGGCGCCGCCGCCTCCGCAGGCACTCAGGGTGAGCAACAGGATGAAGCCGGGAAGCCATATCGCTCGAAGGGGATGATTCACGCGCGAGGAGTTCCCTGTAACTGATGACTTCCCATTCAAAGAGCCATGGGGACAACGCACTATCCCCACGAACCTAAGAAACGCGCACCTGCCTCCTTGCGTTGACCGGGCGATACCGTCGCGTTCATATCATCCGGTTCGAGGATTGCCCGGGCACGGCACCCTAATTCAGCAGATAGCGGCTTAAAAAGGCTCATCCGGCTGCCGCCGGAGCTTGCGCCAAGCCCCCACAGATCCAAGCAGCGGTTACGAAATGCCACTTCGTCGCCGGGCGCGAAAGTGCACCGGAGCCGGCGCAAACTTCCGAACTCTGCCTCCCGGTCAGCGCCACGCTCTATAAGACGCCGTCGCGAACCTGGCGCCAATACGCCCTCGACTTTGGAGCGAACGCCACGGCGCCACGTCGTGCCGTCCGCGTCGTCGATGCCGGTAGCGCGATGAGCATCAATCGCGTCGACGCGAACGGTCGCGGCTTCGACAGGGCTGATGTTGACGGCGGCGCCGCCGTCAAGTGTTTCGACAACCCATCGAGGCCAAATTAACTATGTGACGCGAATACACCGCACGGTAGCGCTGCCAATTTCCTCTGACCCGTGATCTATATTCTCCGTCGTGATTTTGTGCTCGACCTCTTTAGCTGCAAGAATCATCCGCGGCCGACCGAGTGTCCGGCGCCTCAAGTGCGCTAACCGATTGATGGCGCGGCAAGTTCGAACAAGATTAAGTAATGCTGCAGGGCTCGCGGATTGCGACTGATTGCCGGGTGTCAGCGCGCGACGCCGACTTTTCGACGCGCAGAACAATCCGAAACCTCTTCATTGAACCAAGATGCCGCCATCGATGGACCCACTGTGTCGAGTATCTGATGTGTGGCGCGGCGGGTATTTATGACGCCATCTATGTCAATCTTCGGTAATCCAGAACTATGAGTGCTGTAAATTAAGGTATGCACGATACCGCAAACTTGCTCGGCGCCCGCTTCTTTTCCGTCTATCTAGCCGATGAGACTCGAGAATACAAAATCCTTGATGTTGGAGCTTTGGATGTAAGTGGCTCGCTGCGGCGGCTGGCGCCGCCGCGCTCGACGTATGTCGGGATCGATGTGGAAGCCGGGCCGGGCGTGGACGTTGTACTCAGTGACCCGCATGTATTTCCCTTCGAAGCACAAAGTTTTGATGCGCTCGTTTCGAGCTCCGCTTTTGAACATGACTCGATGTTCTGGCTGACGTTTCTGGAAATGGTGCGGGTCACAAAAAAAGGCGGCGTCATTTATATCAATGTGCCTTCGAATGCCACCTATCAAAGTAAAGCGCGGGATTGCTGGCGCTTCTACCCGGATTCGGCTCTGGCGCTGATCGACTGGGCGAGGCATCACGGCCACGATGTCAGTCTGGCCGAATCCTTTACTGCGCTGCGACGCCGCGACGTGTGGAATGACTATGTCATGGTCTTTACTCACGCTTTCGAGCGAGACGCCACATCCAGCAGAATTGTGGACGCCTTTCCAGGGTCGCAAAACGTCCGGCGCTCCTACGCCCAACCGGAGGTGGACAACTTTTCCGAACGTACTGAGGACATGCTCCTGCTGCGAGCCGCCGGTTGGCGCCGCGGTACACCACTGAGAGTCGACAGGCGGATGCTGGAGATTCGCGTGAGCTTTGCGTCAAAGGAGGACTGGGACATCTGGTTGGCGGAGCATCGCGAGAACTTTCCCGCTTGGCGTAAACACGTACTGGATGCGGTGCGCGCAAATGGGCTGACTGAGCCTATCAGCAATCTGCATCATAGCCCGCAACACATAAGGATCGACGAGGATGATCTGCGGGAGTCCATTTCTGCGTCGGAGATGAACAGCAGAAAAAGGGCGGGGCTGCTTGGCTTGGAGATTGCACGCGCTCTGCTTAAGCAGAAGAGCAGGCTCAATCCCAAAATTTTGGGAACCGAAGCGGTAACCCGAGTCGCTCGCGTGTTACGGGGAGCCTTCAGTTATTACCTAGGCTCGGAGTTTCTTCCCACTGACGAGGAAAAGGCCAGGCATTTTCCGATCCGACATCTGGATTTGGCCAATCTGGACCTTGGCGACGAGGCATTCGACCTTTTCCATAGTGGCGACGTCTTTGAACATGTCTCCGATCTTGAGAAGTCGCTCTCTGAGATCGCACGCATCCTTGTGCCCCAGGGTATCGCGGTTTGCACCTTTCCGTTCCTGCCCGAGCAGACGGAAACGCTCGTCAAGGCGCGAATGGCGAACGGCCAGATCGACTATCTCGCTCCGGCCGAATATCACGGCAACACCGCCCGCCCCGATGAGGGGTCACTGGTCTTCAGCCTGCCCGCCTGGGACATCCTCGCCCTCTGTAAGAAGGTGGGGTTCGCCAGTGCCGAGATGATGTTCATCGTGTCAAGTACCTATGGCATCACCTCATCCACCACCGAGTTGCCCGGCGTCTTCGTTCTCGTTGCCATCAAACGTGAAGGATCAAAGGCCGCAAATTCAGCGCTCGTCCGCAAGTCCGTTGCCAACCTGTGCTACGACGGCCCAGAGCTAAAGAAGCTCATCGGGGCCGTAGCACTTCCCAGATCAGGTACGACGGTGCTGAGTGCAATCATGAGCGTGCACTCGAACATCAAGTCGGTGTACGAACCGTGGAACGCCAATAAGAACAAGAAACTTCCTGGAGCGGTGACGATCGGTAACTTCTTTGACGTATTTCCTACAAATCTCCAGAGGAAGGAGTATCTCTTCGTCAAAGAAACGGCGACCCGGCTCGAATATGTGCGCAAGCTTGCGGGATTACTGCGCTCGGCAGGACCGCCCATCGAGCGCCAGATGATCTGGCTATTGCGAAATCCGCTGCACGTGTTCCTTTCAGAAGTCGAGGCGCGACAATTGTGGTGGGGAGAGGCTCAATTGGAATGCTCGTTGGAAGTATTCGACCAATGGGCCGGCCGCACGGTCGCAGCACTGCTAGTCCTGCTGCGCACGGCGGGCGAGTTCAACGCCATCATTCTAAGCTACGAGAGGCTGGTAACTAAAAAGGAAGCCACCATTCGCTCCGTTATGGAGCTTCTGCAGATACCATTCGAAGAAGAGCAGCTGCGCTTCGAGGCGTACGTAAAGAGAAATGAAGTGCGTGGCGATATCAACGTTGCCACTGCACCCAAAGAGGTCGGTCCCGCTTCCATGGAGCGCCGCGCACTACAGGAATCGAACCTCGATTCGATACTGGCCCAATCAAGATTCAAGCCAATCATTATGTCCGTGGTCGAAGCTTGCAAGCAGCTGGAGGCGCAGCCGGACCTGCACTTTTATTCGAAGGCGAGACAGGAGATCATTGCGCCCCTGTGGAAGCGACTCGCGATAACCAGATAGATCGATCTGGGATGGCACGGAGCGGCCTATTGGCAACCAGTAACGCCCAAGGTAAGCCGCCGAGCGGCGATAACATGACAACCTTTCTCCAGCCGGCGGGATTGTCTCCGCCGACTTCGAGGATCATCCTGTACGGCTGGCTCATCGCAGCGGCGGGATTGATTCCTGGCTGCGGAGGAACCGGCACTCCTGGCGCTACAGTTGCGCGTCCGGTTCCCCAAGGCGGCACGACCGCGTTCTTCGATGCTCCGTCGTCGGTCATGTCCTATGCCAACGTCACGCTCGAGGGAACGCTCAGTGGCGATATCCGTCTCACCAAACCTTCATATCAATGGCAACAGACGGCGGGACCTGCGGTCACCCTCAACGGCAAGACGAGTCAGACGGTGTCGTTCACGGCGCCGAAAGTTTCTGCAGACACCACTCTCACCTTCAAGCTCGCCGTCACCGACGCGAAAGGCTTTACTTCGAGCCACTCGGAAAGCATCACTGTGACACCGGCGTCAGAGCTGCAACTGACCCCGACATTCGTCGGACTGCGATTTTTGAGGCCCGACCCCGAGGATCCGCAGGGCGAACCCGTCTCGGTCGGCCTGCAGCCGCTGGCTGGGGATAAGGAAATGATTGAGGCAACCCTTTCGGGAGCCGTAACGAGTCCCAGTTTTAGTCTGGTCGATTCCAGTGGCAAGGAATTCGGCGCGCTCAAGCTTTCGTCAGCGGGGAATCCCTGGGTGCAGCCGCTAAAATATGTGGGGACAATGACAACACCCAATGTGCCCTTTCAGGTGGCTGCAGCCGGCACCACCGGCGATGGCCGGAAATACTCGCTTTCATCGCCCACAGTGATCACGCCGACGATCATGACAGTGGCATTCACGCCGTCTAAGCTGACCCTGCCTCCCGGAGCCAATGCGGCCGCACAGCTGATTATCTTTAACGCCGCCGCCTCAGCAGTATTCACGGTGCAATTCGCAGATCCTAACCAACTGCTGTCCAAGCCAGCTGATGTCTCAGTGCAAGTGGCGCAAGGAGGCAAGGTCGCCGTGCCCGTCAGCGTACGATTTCCCGCGTCCGTTAACGGCAACCCCGCGCTACAACTCAAGGCCACCGCCTCTGTTGTCGGGGACGCAACTCGTAACGCCACGGCGACGCTGACCATCTGGCGTGATGCCACGCCATGACGTTGGGTCGAACATGGCTGTTCGTAATTTCATCGAGCCGTGAGAGCCCATCGTTGGCAGTACCTACGACCCGCTCTGGCAGCCCCTGCAGCAAATAGATTTCGCACCGGCTGACCGGGATCACGCAGCGCCGCATGAGACGATGGGTTTCTAGCGGCTGAGCGGCACCGCTCATACAATAAGTTAAATCACGGCGGGCGCCGGCGGCACAAGTCCCGGTATATTGCTTGTGCGCAACACACTCCAACTCAGATTAAGGATCAGGCTACTTCTCGCGTGAGCATCCGAACGTTTCTATCCAAGGTGGTCCCGAAGCGCGCGCCCACCCTCGAGCGAGCGAACACGGCCTTTGCGGCAGGCCGCAAAGACGACGCGGCCGCGCAATATCGGGCGCTTGCTGAGGCGGGCTCGATGCTGGCACAGCTGCGCTTGGCTCAGCTTTACGAGCGCGGCGAGGGCGTCCTGCAGAGCTTCGTTGAGGCCGTGCGCTGGTTCCGCAGCGCAGCCGAGCAAGGCTCGGTGCCCGCCATGGCGCGACTGGGCGAAATCTATCTCAGCGGCATGGCAGCGCCCGGCACCGCAACGCCGGCGGCATTGGTGCGCCTGGACGAAACTGCAGGCGAAGAGTCGCTCGTCAAGCGGCTTTATCCGCAGGGACTTTCGGTGCAGCAGGATCCGGCTCAGGCCGCCCATTGGAATTTGCGCGCGGCGCTCACCGGAGATGCACCGGCACAGGCGCGCTTAGGCTTTCAGTATGCGAGCGGCCTGGGTGTACCGACCAATTTAAGCGAGGCCGAGAGTTGGTTTGGCGTCGCTGCCAAACAAGGCAACTCCGCCGGGCAATTGGGGCTTGGCCTGCTGAATGCCGGGAGCTTCGGTGAGCGCCGCGACTATGTCACCGCGCAGCGCTGGCTGGAGCCGTGCGCGGCGGAGGGCAATTCGACGGCGCAGGTATGTCTTGCGATGCTGCTGCTGTCGGGTGAAGGCGTGCCGCGCGATGAAGTCCGCGCAGCAACGCTGCTCACGCAGGCGGCGAAAGCTGGCCAACCCGCCGCGATGTTCCACTTGGGCGAGCTCTATCGGGGCGGCGTCGGCGTAGAGCAGAGCACGTCAATGGCCGAAACTTGGTTGCGTCGCGCGGCCACGCGCGGCTACCTGAAAGCGTGGCTCGCGCTGGTGTACCTGTTTCGATCCGGAGCCGACATCGACCTCAATGCTGCGGCGGTGTTCGCCCGCCACGCGGCCGATCTTGGTGATGGCGAGGCGCAGTATCTGCTTGGGCAGTTCTATCTGACAGGCGAAGGCGTGCCGCGCGATGCGAGCGAAGCGGCGCGCTGGCTCGCCAAGGCCGCCGATCAGAACGTGACAGCGGCCTTCGAGCGGCTCGGAGCGCTCCACGCGGAAGGCACGGGATTGCCGCAGGATTTTCAGGTCGCGGCGGAATGGTTTCAGCGCGCAGCCGCACGGGGCGACGCGAACGCGCTCTATCATTTGGGCACGCTGCAGCTCGGCGGCCTGGGCGTTCCGCGCGACACGGCTGCCGCATTCAAGTGGTATCGCCAGGCGGCGAGAAAGGGCAGCGCACCTGCGAGCCTGCAACTCGGCATTCTGTTCGCCTCAGGCAAGCACGTGCGCCAGAATTACGCGCTCGCGGCGCGCTGGTACGCACTTGCGGGAACGCAGGGCGCGACGGCTGGCTTGTACAACTTGGCGTTCCTCAATTTTCAAGGTCTGGGCGTGCCGAAGGACACCGCGCGCGGACTGCAGCTCTTGGAGCAGGCTGCCGAGCGCGGCAACGTCGAGGCCGCCTGGGCACTCTATCGCCAGTACACCGATGGCGAGCACGTGGCCACGGATCCGGGTGAAGCGTCCGAGTGGCTGGCGCGTGCTGCGGAGCTCGGTAGCTCTCCCGCTGCGTGTTTGCTGGCGCAGCAGCTCGACCGACCGGATTCAGGAGCTCCTTCCGCGGAGCGCGTGATAGAGCTTGTGAAGAGTTGCGCGGAACAGGGGCATGCAGATGCACAGGCGACCCTGGGTTTCGTCTATTTCGAAGGCAAGCATGTGGCGCAGAATCAGCAGCAGGCGGTGCACTGGTTCATGCGCGCAGCGGAACGCGGCAATGCGTTTGCGCAAGCATGGCTCGGAGACGTGTTTGTGAAGGGCCAAGGCGTGCCCGCGGACCGGGAAGCGGCGACGACGTGGTACGAGCGCGCGGCCCTGCAGGGACACGCGGGCGCCATCGCGGCACTGGCGTCGCTGCGCGCGGCCGATGGTGCCGGCGAAGGCGATCCGGCGCAGATGTTTGAGTTGTGGCTGCGCGCTGCGGAGCAGGGCGATGCCGGTGCGCAAAGCGCGGTCGGCGATCTATATCGGCTGGGTGTGGGCACCGAAGCTTCGGTGCCCGAAGCGCGCCGTTGGCTCAGCGCGGCTGCGCTGCAAGGACATGCGCCCGCGATGGTATTGCTCGCGGGACTCCTGTTGCAGCATGCCTCCGATCCCGCCGAGCAGGCGCATGCGGTGGACATGCTACGGCGCGCCGCCGCGCAGGGTGATCTGGATGCACAATACAATCTCGGGGTGTGCCTGCGTCGCGGCCTGGGTGTCGAGCACAACGACGAGGAGGCCGAGCGACTTTACGTAGCCGCCGCGGAGAAGGGCCACCGGTCCGCGCAACTGGCGCTCGGCGGCCTCAAAGCGCAGAGCGCGCGCACGGATGAGGACTGGAGGGCTGTCGCGCACTGGTATCGCCTCGCGGCCGAGGCCGGTCATCCGGCGGCCATGATGTCCCTCGCCGATTTGTATGAGACCGGCCGCGGCGTTGCGAGAGACCTCGCGGCGGCATTGGAGTTGTATCGGAAGGCGCTTCAGGCAGGACAGGCCGATGCAGAGCTCGAAGTGCGGCGCATCGAGGTGCAGCTAGGGAGTGCAGAAAGCGCGCGCTGATCGGCTTGCTCGCGTCTCGGGCGCGTCGACGACGCTGATCAGAGCCCGTCCGCCGGGCGCTGCCCGCCCACCAGATCCGCGAACAGACCCATCCAACGTGGCAAAAGCACGCGCTTGAGATCGTATTGTTCCGTCGCCGTCGCGCGCGCGGCCTGGCGCAGCGGATCTAGTTGGCGACGCTCATCGAGCACCGCCTCAAGACGATTCGCAAGCGCTTTGTGCGAGAAGAAATCCACGGTGAGCCCATTCTTGCCATTTTGCAGCACCTCGAGCACCGGCGCCGTGGCTGAACCCACGATGAGGCAACCGCAGGCCATAGCCTCGATAAAAGACCATGACAGCACGAAGGGGTACGTCAGGTAGACGTGCACGGAGGAGATCTGCAGCAGTTTGATATAGGCCTTGTAATCGACGAGACCCAAGAAGTGCACACGCGTGAGGTCGAGCTGACTCCCCAGTTCTTGCAGCATCATGGCGCGGAACGTGGAGCTTGGCGGCGGGGGAGCGCCGTAACTTACGCCGTCGTCACCGACAATCAAAATCTGCGCATTTTTGCGCCGACGCAAGAGCTGTGGCAGGGCGCGCATGAAGATATGAAAGCCGCGGTAGGGCTCGAGGTTGCGCGCGACGTAGGTCACGACTTCATCGCGGCGGGTCAGCAGTTGCCCAGATCCCGGCAGTTTGAAGCTGGCCTTGGGGTTGGGACGGGCAAGATCGGTGTCGACGCCCTCGTGCAGCACGCTGATCCGAGTCTGCATCTCCGCAGGATAAAGACTGCGCTGCCAGCGCGTCGCCGAGTGGCCCCAGTCGCAGGCGTGATACGCCAGCAGATTCGTGCCGTTGCGCGCCCGCAGCCGTGACGGCTCGTTGAAGATGGACACAAACTCGGGATCGAAATCCGCGTCCACACCGTGGGCGTGATAATAGAACTCGAAGTTTGCGAGTAGCGGCACGTCGGGAAACACGTCTTTGACGAACAGCGTTTCGCCCCAGCCGCTGTGACCGACGATCAGATCCGGGCGGAACCCCTGCGCGCGCAGCAGCCGACAAGCGTCTGCTACCGACGCGCCATAATGAATGGCGCGGTCGAGCTCGACGGCATAGGCATGACAGTTGATGTGTCCGCGCTTATCCGTTGGATAGATGACCTTGTTTACGCCTGCGATGACATTGTCATTCGGCTGCGTGATGAAATAGACCTGATTCCCGGGTTGGCTTGCCAGATGCGTCACCACATGGCGATATTGGCCGGGAAAGTTCTGATGGATGAAAAGATACTTCATAGCCCGAGGGCGGCCATTAGTGCAGCGCGCTCGGCGTCATCCTTCGCCGGAGTCGCTCGGGCGATGGCCGCAAGCTCAAAGTCCGCTGTGCGCCTTCGGACCAGAAGCTCACCGAAGGGCTGCTGCTGAAAGCAGCGCTGCAGGCTTCCCGGCGTGAAGCCGCAACGATGCGCCATGGAGGTACGGCCGCTGGCGATGGCTGCGCCGAATCCAAAGAAAACATCATGCGGAGTCACAGGACCTGCCGGAGAATGATAGAGGGGCTCGTGTGCTTGGTCGGCGACAAAGTACTGCGCAACGGCCTGAAGATCCGGCACGATCACACACACAAAGCCGTCGTCGCGCAGGATGCGCCGAAACTCCGCGAGCGCTGCGTGGACCTGGTACTCATACAGATGCTCGACGCAGTGCGCGGCCCACACGGCATCGGCACTGCCATCGGGAATCGGCGCAAGATCCGTCAGATCGGCAATGATGTCCGGCTGCACCGACGGATCGACATCGACGCGCAGCTGACGCCAAGTGTCAAAATAGGCGGGCAGAGTAACCGAGTTGCGCGGACCGCAGCCGACGTTGACGAGAACGCGCTCCCGCTGCGGTTCGCTCACGGACGGCGCGTGGTTTGCCGCCGGATCGGACGCGCGTTGCCGAGATTGCGTTGCGCGGGAGTTGCCCGGTCGGCAACCTTGGCGGAGCCGGCGCTGGGCGCATCCTGCGACGGCAGCGAGGCGGACTCGCGCTTGAGGAGTCGCACTTGCATGCCCTCGAGCGGATCGTTGGCGACGGTCGAGCGGCACGGAGCGCCATTGCGCAGCGGTCCGACCGTGACACCCGACTGAAAGTAGCCGCTGTACTCGCAATCGTAGCCCGCGGATGCTGCACCGGGTTTTAAGCGCACGGCGAAACCGACCAGTGGCACGGCCATGCCCTTGGTACCGCACATTTTATCGTCACTCAGCCACGGTGTTTCGAAACCACTGCCCGTGAGTCCTTTGTACTCGACGTCGGAGGCTCCGAATTGATTGAGCGGCAATACGGAAAAGGCTTCTATCCACAGGCCCGGCGCGACCCGCCCTGCCCATGGCGCGTCGACAAACATCATGTCGCCACGTGAGCGGATATGCGCGCCAATCTGCACCGGCAGGTAGCGCTGATTTCCAAAACTGAATTCCGGCTCTTTGGCGGGCTTGCCCGCATGCTTCGCCACCACGGGACTTGCGGCTAGCTGGCCGGGGGTCGCATCGGCGCGCGACTCCAATCGTTCGACCTTGATCGACAGAACTTCGCCGCCAGGCGCGCGCACCGAGGTCATCACTAGCGTAGCGCCGGTGCCGTTGACTTTGGTTACGAGTAGATCGCCCTGCGAGAAGAGCCAGGCGCCGTGCGTATTGGGGCCAGCGATGAACTCCACCTGGTCGGGGCGCATACCGGGGCCAAGACCGACGTGCACCGCAGGTAAGACGAGCGCGCCGTTAGCGCGGGCGGGCGTCGGATCGGCTGCCTTCACGGAGAAGAGATACAGCCCCGGCGGCAGCGGCAATACCTGCACCGAGGCGCTCATCCCAGCTTCTTGAGTGGTTTTGTCGTCGGACGTCTTATTCATTTGTAGTTCTAAGGATGGCGTCGACTCCATACTAACGTCAACCGGCCGCCTGGGTAGCCGTGATTGAACAGAACACAAGGTGGCGCCATCCGGAATTTGCGCAGTGTCGACTAGTTCCAGAAATTGATCGTTGATCCGTCGTGGTGCAAGCCCCAGAGGCAGTAGCACCCCGCTGGCGCTCGCGTGCAGGCGTTCCGCGATCGCCCCCAGATCGAAGGCCACGACCGGCAAGCCCGTTCCCAGTGCGTAATCGAGTGTATAGCACCATGTTTCCGGCCAAACTGAGGGCAGCCAGACGATGTCCGGCCTTTCGCGCCGCAGCAAATGCCCCGCTTCCGCTTCGCTGTAGCGGCCGGTGACAAAAACCTTGCCTGTCGCCAGCAGCGGCCCATCGTCCTTGCTGTACCCGATTATGACGAATTCGAGGCGCAGCCGGCGCGCGCGCGCGTCGCGCGCGCAGTCGAGCAACACCTTG
>Ga0209006_10000753_pt1 | contig 29857 bp, 26 predicted proteins | sample JacPin_JW_Ref_O2_FD_188567 | JGI IMG/M metagenome (GOLD analysis project Ga0209006, IMG submission 188567) | Forest soil microbial communities from Algoma, Ontario, Canada - Jack Pine, Ontario site 1_JW_Ref_O2 (SPAdes) (version 2) | ecosystem: Environmental > Terrestrial > Soil > Boreal...
CAACTGGCATCGTCCCCATGGTAGTCTCAACCACGCTCCACCTATCAGCCGCTCTGGCTTAGAACAGGACAACCTGTTGAGACTCCACAGTTAGCCCACCGCGGAAGCGGTGGGAATTGATAGCGAGCTATCCCGGAGCGCCGTAGGTGCGACACTCTTGTGGCTGTCACCCCGCACAACGTCATTAGTTGTGAGCCTGCTGCGCCTTTGTTAAGCTACAGAAGCCACAACCGCGGAGAGGTGTCTGAGCGGTTGAAAGAGCTCGCCTCGAAAGCGAGTGTCGGGGAAACTCGACCGTGGGTTCAAATCCCACCCTCTCCGCCACCAATCATTGGCCCGTCGCAATACACTCACCTATCGCTTGCTCAAATCGCAGCTTCAGCAGCTCCGCTTGCTCCTCAGTTCGGACCCTAACCCACGCGCTTGAAACCATCGGCTGCTCTACGGAAGTAATGGGGCCCCGTTTCCTGTTGAAGACGATATTTTGGTCCACCACGTTCACAGTGTTCTTGCCACGCACGGTTTGCAGCCGAACCACGTAGTAGTCTCCCGCTTCGATGCCGGGACGCTCGCCCTGTCCCGCGCGCACCGGCTCTATAGTGATTTGTTTCGCGTCCATCGTGGCGAGCGGAACCTCAAATCGGTGAGTCTCGATGTAAATCAGTTGACCGGACGCGGTACCTTCCTGCATTTGGTTCCACACGATGGAGCAGCCGTCAAAGTTGATCGGCGCCACGGAGATCGTCGTGGTCACGTCACCAAACTGCGAAACAGAATGCTTCCAGCGCGAGGTATGGTCGATTGAGAACTCCTGCGCCAGCTTCCTCAGAAATCGAAACTTTTCTGATGGCACAGTGGATTGCGGTAACCCTGCAACCGGCGAAGAGTGCGATGAAGTGGCGAAGCTGTTGGCCCCCAGCAACAGAAACAGAAAAATCAGCACACCCTCAAACCAACTCAGCTGTTTATACATATCCGCCCCCAATCGCCCCGGATCGACCTAACGGGTTGTGCCGGCTACCCCATCATCGCAAGTTATCATCCTTTTGGTGCCGTCAAAACCTACAGTTGGAACTGACGATTACGTGATGATCTTTACGCACGGCGTGGATTTATTCAGCGTCACCATGCCCACGCCGGTTCACAAAATCGAGGGATTCTCGGATTTCAGAGCACTCACTCCTGTTGACGCGGGCTTGACGTCCGCGTCCGAGCCGGAGAAGGCGCATCACCAATACGTCTGGATCTCCCGCATCGCGCCGGGCACTTTCGATCCGGAGAATTTCTCGCCGCGCCGCCGCTACCAATTTTCCACCGTCGAATCAGACGCGCTAGCCTCGAAGGCCGGCCTAAAAGCGGTCGAGGACGCTTTCCGCTTCGTATCCACCACGAACCGCTGAAGTTTGACCGACGGAACATCGGGCAATCGGCTGCAGCGCCTGAATCGATCGCGCTTCCGGTGCGATTTCGCCCATAAAATCTCCAAGTCTTCGACCGGGAGGCGTTTCGTCGCGCGCAATAAAGTGCTTGGCTACTTCTTCGCAATATGCGAAGATTTCCTGTGCGTATCATAAGCCGCAGGAAAATCCGGGAGGCTTGCGAGCAGCACACTGAATGGGACGCATCGTTGGCGGTCTGGTATCGCATCGTAAAGGCTGCAAAATGGGACAATTTCCTCGACGTCAGGCAGACCTTGAACAATGCGGATCGCGTCGGAACCTGCGTAGTCTTTAACGTCAGCCACAATCGATGCCGGCTGGTTTCTTACATTAATTACAAGGCTGGAATCGTCTACATCTTGCATATTCTAGGTCACGTCGAGTACGCCAAGGATGGATGGAAAAATGATTGCGACTGTGATTAAAGGCGATACGCTGGCCGGTTTCGACACGCCGAAACCGATCACATCGGACGCGCAAAATGAGCGATACATTTCCGCGCTTCTGGAAATGGAGCGCCGCGGCCATCTGACGGCGGCGGAAAAAAAGTACGCCGAGGTTCTCGCGTTGTTGATCGAAGCGTACGAGGAAAAGCACTACCCAATTCGCGCAGCTTCTTCGGTGGAAGTCCTGGCAGAATTAATGTCCGCCAATAATCTCAAGCAAAAAGACCTCGCTTCCACTCTAGGCTCGGAAAGCATCGTTTCTGAAATACTAAGCGGCCGCCGAGAACTCAACCGCCGCCACATTGAGCGCCTCAGCAAGCGATTCAAGGTCTCTCCAGAACTGTTCTTCTAATTCCTGATCGAAAATCTCAGCTGGGTCATATCCTACGAACTCTTCTTGCTCGTTTTTCCTGATGAAACAGGCCCGCCAATCTTGTTCAGCGTGTCCAGCGCGCGCGATTTGTAAGGGCTGTCCAACCCAACCACTTCCGTAAGCACCACGCGCGCCTCCGGGATACGTTGCATTTTCGCCAGCGTGAAACCCAGCCGGTACTGATTCTGCGCGTAGCTGAACGTGTCGGACTTCAGCAGCGGACTAGCCTGCTTGAATTGGTCAATCGCTTGCGCGGTGCGCGTGCCCCCCTTGTTCACGTTCACTTCGCCGAGCGACGAATACGCCAGGCCCTTCTGCAGCGCCACCTGCTTCTGCCATTGAGCGTCGTCCACGTTGTCCGGTTTCTTGGCTTGCGCCAGCAAATCGAGAGCGTGTTGCGCGTACGCCGCGGCCTTATCCAGATGCGCCGTATCGTTGCACCAGGTGTCCGCCAGTAAAATCAGCATGGAAATGTCATCCGGATTGGACGCCAGCAGGCTTTGCGCCGCCGCCAGCATCTTCGGCGCGTTTTGCGCTTGCTGGTAGGCGATGGCGGTCTGCTCGCGTGCGCTCACCGTGTAGGTGGAATCCGGAAACGTCGCGCCATAGCGTTCCAGCAGGGCGGCGCGCGCCGCGGCGTTGCTGGTCTTGTAGGCCGCGTTGAGCAGCGCGTACTGCACGTAGCCGAGGTCGCCTTCCACGGTTTTCAAAACGACTTGCCTCTGCGCGGTCCACGTGTCAGCCGCGGTGCCTTCGGGAGCCGGCGCCGCTTTGTAACGCGTTATGATGTCCGCTACCTTCTGGCCGGCGTCGAAAAGTTTCGCGGTGTCGCCTTGTTCTTCCGCGGCGTGCACCATAATCACCGCCGTCGAAAAATTATCAGGGTCGAGCGCCAGCACTTTGTCGCCATACTCGTACACCTTCGCGTAATTCTTCTGCGCCAAATACGATTGCACGTACAGCTGGTCGCCCAGCAGCTCCAAATCGCCCTTGCCGTAATCCGCCATGAAAGTGTCCAGCAGCGCGATCTTGTCCGGCCCGTCCGTCGCGGCATAGATGTCCGTCAGCGCCTTATCTTCCGGCGTGCCGGCAGCCACCGAAACGCTCTTGCCGATCTGCGCGGTGGCGCTGCCCGCTGCAGCCGTAATCAGACCCACGCACATCGCCGCGCACACCATGAATTGTCGCATCCCGCACCTCCCATGAAATATTCGGTCCCGCAAACTTTTTCGCGACGCTAACCGTCGCGCGGATTCGCGCGCCAGCCCAACGGCCTCACGCGCGCATCTTAGTCGAACGGCGCCCCGCGCCACAATCTTTTCGTTTCGCCCTCCAGCCATTGACGATTCCACCGTTTCGGTAGACGATTCTCTGTCACGCAATCTCCCAGGAAGAGGTGCCGCATGCCCGCAGCCACATCATTCGAAAAAGTAGAACACGAAAAACTCAACGCGCACATTTCCCGCCAGATGATGAGCGGCGAAGACGCCACAATCGCCCGCATTTTCATCGCGCGCGGCGGCATCGTGCCGCGCCATTCACATCGCAGCGAGCAGTTTTCGCTCATCATTTCCGGCGCGCTGAAATTTTTCTTCGACGACGGCGAAACCACCGTGGTGCACGCCGGCGAAGTCCTCCTGATCCCAGCGCACGTTCCGCACAAAGCCGAGGCCCTGGAAGATACCGTGGACATTGACTTCTTCGCCCCGCGCCGCGAAGACTGGATCAACAAGACCGACGCCTACCTCCGCACGGGCGAGCCCCAAAAAAAGGACTGAACGCATGGACCTCGGACTAAAAGGACGCGTCGCCATCGTGGCGGCGGCCAGCAAAGGACTGGGCCGCGCCATCGCCACGGAACTGGCCAAAGAAGGCTGCGAAGTCGCGATTTGCGCGCGCACCGCTGCGGACGTGGAGCGCACCGCCCAGGAAATCGGCGCCAGCATCGGCCGCGAAATTTTCTGGCGCGCGCTGGACGTCACCAACGCGGACGGCGTGCGCGATTTCGTCGCCGCCGTGGAAAAGAAATTCGGACGCATTGATATTTGTGTCACCAATACCGGCGGCCCTCCGTCGAAGAAGTTCCTCGAAATCACGCTCGAGGAATGGCGCACCGCCGTGAATCTGGTCCTCCTCAGCAGCGTCTATTTCGCGCGTGAAGTGCTGCCGCGCATGCAACGCCGCCACTGGGGCCGCCTGCTCACCATCACCTCAATCTCCGTGAAGCAACCGATTGACGGCTTGATGCTATCTAATTCTCTGCGTGCCGGCGTCACGGGAATGGCCAAGACGCTCGCGAATGAATTCGGCGCCGACGGCATCACCGTCAACAATGTTTGCCCCGGATACACGCTCACCGATCGCTTAACAGAGCTTTTCGAAAAGCGCGCGCAAGATGCAGGCGTCGCCTACGACGAAATTCTGAAGCAATCCACCGCAAACGTGCCCATCGGGCGCTTCGCGCGCCCTGAGGAATTGGCCGCGCTGGTAGCGTTCCTGGCATCCGAGCGCGCCAGTTCGATTAACGGCACCACGATCACGGTGGACGGCGGCAGCACGAAGGGACTTCTATAGTTTGATCGGCGCGAGAAACACGAAACGCAAACGCCCCGCCGCGCGTTACATGGTATCCACTTTGTCGCCATCTTTGTTTCGTCATAGGGAGAACCGAATGACTCAGATTCCCGGGCGCTTTCGTCCGCACGTTCCCGCTGCCCTCTGCGCCATATTCTTGTCGATCGCGTTGCTTCTTCCCACGCTCGGACGCGGGGACGAACCCTACGCGCGCAGCCGCGATTATGATTTGCAGAATGTGAAGACACATCTCTGGTTCGATACCGACCAGCGCAAAGTCCGCGGTGAAGTCACCCACACCATCGCGATGCTGCGCGACGATATCGCGCAAATTCAATTCGATTCCGTCGAACTGAAAATTGCCGCGGTAACCCTCGACGGCAAAGACGCGAAATTCTCCACCACCGATACAGCGCTAATCGTCCCGCTGCCCACTCCTTCCCGACGCGGCGAGCATCACGAAATCTTCATCCGCTACGATGGTCAGCCGAAGAAAGGCCTCTACTTCGTCCTCCCGGATAAAAATTATCCCAATCGCCCCAAAGAAGTCTGGACCCAGGGCGAAGCCGAGGACACGCGCTACTACATTCCCATTTACGATTACCCGAACGCTCGCACCACTTCCGAAATGATTCTCACCGTCCCGGCAACGTGGCTCACCATTTCCAATGGCAAGCTCGTCGGCGTGAAGGACGAAACAGACGGCAGCAAAACTTGGGACTGGAAACAGTCCGAACCGCTCTCCACATATTTGATCACCGCCGTAGCCGGTGAATTCGTCGAGAAAAAAGACACCTGGCGCGGAATTCCCGTGCGTTACGTCGTGCCGCGCGGCCAGGAAGACACCATTGATTCCACATTTTCCCGCACGCGCCAAATGCTCGATCTCTTTTCAGACAAGCTCGGCGTGCAATATCCCTGGGCGCAATACGCGCAATCTTCCGTGAACGATTTCGTCGAAGGCGGCATGGAAAATACCAGCGCTACCACGCTCACCACGCGCGGCCTTGTCGCTCCCGGACTTGCGCCCGAACTCCGCCGCGGTTCCGACGACCTGGACTCGCACGAACTCGCGCACCAGTGGTTCGGTGATCTGGTTACGTGCAAAGACTGGGCCAATATCTGGCTGAACGAAGGCTTCGCGACTTATTTCGAACATTACTGGGCCGAGCAGCGTTACGGCGCCGACGAAGCCGCTTACGAATTCTGGCGCGATCAAGCCGGTTGGTTCCGGCAGAAGCGTTTGTACGCCGTGCCGATCGTCACGCGCAATTTCGAGGACAGCATCGAGTACGCCGGCAACGTCTATGACAAAGGTGGCTGGGTGCTGAAGATGTTGCGCACCAAACTCGGCGACGAGGATTTCTTCCGCGGCCTGCATTACTACCTCGAAACGAATCGCGGACAGAATGTCGTCACCGCCGACCTGGAAAAAGCGATTGACCACTCCACCGCGACGAACGTTGACCATTTCTTCCACCAATGGATCTGGCGGGCCGGCGCGCCGAAATTTGAAGTCGGCTACACCTACGACGGTCCCGCGCACCAGGTGAAACTGAACGTCAAGCAAACCCAGAAAGTCGAAGGCATGGTGGATTTGTTCGACATGCCCGTTGAAATCGAGATCGCTACGGCCAGCGGACGCAAGACCTCCACAATCCAGGTGAGCAAAGCGGAAGAAAGTTTCACCCTACCCGCCGACAGCGCGCCACAAATGGTGCTGTTCGATAAGGGCGACAACATTCTAAAAACTCTCGAGTTCAAAAAAGACCCCTCCGCGCTGATCTATCAATTGAAAAACGCGGAAACCGTGCCGGACCGTGCCGACGCCGCCGTCGCGCTCGCCGCGATCAAAGACAATGCCGCTGTCGTCGCGGCTCTCGGTAACACAGCACAGCACGATCCCTTCTGGGGCGTGCGCGCCGAATCGCTGAAAGCTTTGGGAAAAATTGGCGGCTCCGCGGCGGAAAAACAAATCCTCAACGCTGTGAACGACCCTAAGCCATGGGTTCGCCAGGTTGCCGTGCAGGAGCTTGGCGGTTTCACGGATGACGCGTCGCTCGGCTCGCAGCTCACTGCAATCGCGACGAACGACAACGCCTATCGCGTCCGCGCCGCCGCGCTGAACGCACTCGGTAAAATCAAAGCGCCCAACGCATACGACGTGCTCACCGTCGCGGTGAAACTCGACTCGCCGGACGACACTCTGCGCAACGGCGCTCTCGAAGGCCTCGGCTCCCTCGCCGACGATCGCTCCGTGCCGCTGCTGCTGGAATGGTCCGCGCCCGGCAAGGCTTTCGACACGCGCGGCGCGGCGATCGGCGCCGTCGCCGATCTCGATATGAAAAACAAAGCCATCACCAAAACGCTCATTTCGTATTTGCAAGAACCTTACATCGACGTGAAGTACGCCACGCTTTTTGCGTTGACCAAACGCGGAGACTTGGACGCTATCGCCCCGCTCGAAGCCATGCTCAAATCCGGCGACCTAAGTCTCGGCGCCGCACCCTACATCCAAATGCAAATTGACGCGCTCAAGGCCAAAGCCGCGGGAAATCACGCGAGCGGCCCTGGCAGCGGAACGGGTGCGGGCACTGGTGCAAACGCGGCTGCTAACGTTGATAGTGGTACAGGCACGGGAACCGGGTCCGCCCCTGGCACGAGCGCAGGAAAAGGCGCATCTTCGAGTCAGCCGCCGGCCTCCTCCGCCGCAGGTTCGGAAGGCACTCTCGACGCGCTGAAAAAACTGCAGCAACAAATGGACGAAGTAAACGCGCTCCTCGCAAAAATCGAATCGCAAATTGGCTCAACCAAGAAGAAGTAAGAAGACGTCGCGCAGCCGGTCGTTGAATCTGCTCTCGCTTTTGAAGTTGTAGCGGCCGTCCCGCGACGCGGGACGAGCGCTTTTGAATTTCGCTTGGCCTTTATGGCCGCGCAAACCTCGCGCACCCATCACTCCGCCAACAAAATCCTCAAATCCCGCAGATTATTCCCCGTGGGTCCGGTAACAATAGCGTCACCGATCCGCGCAAAAAATCCATGAGCATCACTCCGCCGCAAATATTCCCCAGCATCCAACCCCATCGCCTGCGCTCTCGCCAGCGTCTCGCCATCGGCCACCGCGCCCGCAGCAGGGCTGTTCCCATCCACTCCATCCGTCCCTGCGCTCAACACCGAAATTTTCTTCCCGGCAATTTTCGGCACGCACGCCAACACAAACGCCGAATTCCGCCCGCCGATTCCCTCCCCCGTCACCGGGCTGCTGACTTCTCCCCCCGCAAAAATCGCCACGCGCCTGCGCGGATTTTCCTTCTTCAGAATTTCCAGCTGCGCCAGCAAATGTTCCGCGGCCTTTTCCAGCGGCCAATTATCCGTTTCGGTATCGACCAGGCACGTATAACCCTCCGCCTCGCAACAATGATGCGCAGCATGAAGCAGCTCGCGTTCCCCCAGCAAAATCTCAAATCGCGAACGCGCAAACGCCGCATCGCCATCCTTGGGCGTCTCGCCAAACGCCCGCCGCTCGATCAACTCCCGCGTCGACACCGGCAATTTCGCAAGCAACCCATATTTCCGCACGATGCGCTCAACATCGTCCACGGTCGTCGGATCCGGCACACTAGGCCCCGAAGCCAGCGCGGATTCCTCTCCTTCCGGCACGTCGCTGATCGCAAACGTTATTTTCATCGAGCGCTCCGCCGCCACCGCGAGCCGTCCGCCCTTCGTAGCCGAAAGATGCTTGCGCACCACGTTGATCTCTTCGATCGGCGCGCCGCAAGTAACCAGCGTGGAATTCAGCCGCTGAAAATCCCCCAGCGTCACGCCAGGATCCAGCGGCTGCTCGACTAACGACGACCCGCCCCCAGAAATCAGAAAAAATACCAAGGTCTGCTCGTCGCAGCGCCCCAGCCGCTCCAAAATCGCGCGCCCAGCCGCAAAACTCCCCGCCGTGGGCAAAGGATGCCCGCCCACAAACGTTTTCCATCCAGGCAGAGGCTGCGAGGGCGCCGCAGGAACCACAAGAATTCCATCAGGAAGAAATTCAGGCGTCAGGATTTCGTGCAAGCCTCGCGCCATCGCCAGCGCGGCCTTCCCGCACGCAATCGCCACGATTTCGCGAAATTCACGCAGGTCAACATCCGCGCCGCCAGCGCGAATCAGCGACCCACGCCGGTACAGTTTTCGCTCCAGCGCCGCGGGAATATCAATCGCCGTCAAGGTATGCCGAAAAACATGCTCAGCCGTTTGTTTCATGGGGTTGCGCTAATGATGGAAGTGGAAGGGAGGGGCTTCAGCCCCTCCGTCAAGCTCGCCAAAGAAAGGGGCTTTAGCCCCTGAAGCCGCACTCTTCGCCCTCAAATGAATACTCGCTCGACGGCATCTTCTCATTTTAATCCTAAAGCATCCGCGTTCAGCGCGTTCGGTGGCCGCCGCCCTTCAAAAAGCGCCACCACATTCTCCGCCGCCATCACGGCCATTTTCGTGCGCGTATCCAACGACGCACTCGCAATATGCGGCGTTAAAATCACATCGCGCCGCCCCAGCAGCGCAGGATTCACCAGCGGCTCGTGCTCGTAAACATCCAGCGCGGCCCCGGCAATTTTTTTATTCTCCAGCGCCTCCGCCAGCGCCGCCTCGTCCACCACCGGCCCCCGCGAAGTATTCACCAAGAACGCCGTGCGCTTCATTTTCTCCAGGTTCTCGCGCGAAATCAGGTGCCGCGTATCGGGCAAAAGCGGCACATGCAGACTGATAAAATCCGACTCGCGGAACAATCGATCGCGATCCACAAATTCAGCGTGCAGCTCGCGCTCCACATCTTCCGGCGCGCGCACCGCGTCGCTATAAAGCACACGCATGTTAAAGCCCGACGCCCGTCGCGCCACGCCGCGCCCGATTCGCCCAAATCCCAGAACGCCCAAAGTTTTTCCCCACACGTCGCCCCCGACCAGCTGGTCGAGGTCCCAACCCGGCCAAGTTCCGCTGCGCATCCAGGCATCGCCTTCGAGCAGCCGCCGCGCGATGGCCATCAGCAAAGTCCACGCGAAATCCGCCGTCGTGTCGTCGAGCACGCCCGGCGTGTTCGTCGCCGCCACCTTGTGCCGCGTGCACGCCGCTACATCTATATTGTCGTAGCCCACGGACACCGTCGCTGCAATCCGCAATTTCGGAGCGCGCGCCAGCAGCTCTTCGTCCACTTTCTCCGTGAGCAAGCACACCAGCCCATCTTTATCCGCCACGCGCTTCAACAATTCCTCGCGCGTGATGCGTTCAGCCGGCGTCCAGTAGTCCACCTCGAAATTCCGGTCCAGCACAGCCCGCGCCGCAGGAAAAAGCGGCCGCGTCGAGAGTATTTTCGGTTTAGTCAACGCATGCCTCGTAAAAAATCCGTGCGCAGAATTTGTAACATATACTGCCAAATTAGGAAACGAATCGAGTGCGCGCCGCGTCGTATTCCGGCGGAGCTCGCTGAACCGCCTAGGCAGTTTGCGATAATACTCAGGTTGTTCAGGGGTCGGAGCTTTAGTTCCGGCGATAAGCGCTCGGCTTTTACCGGGCCTCAGCCCCTGAGGAAACGGTTTGAAGTATTTTTCGCCCAACTCGGGACGCAGAACGATGCAACATATTATGTTGGAGGAGAAAAACTCATGACGCATCTACGAAGAGCCATCGTACTTCTATTCTTCAGCTGCTGCATCGCCCCGCTCGCCATGGGCCAGCTCACGCTGAAGGTAAAAATCCAATCCACGCCGATGGAGCGCCAATTGCTCTTCGCCAAGCTCAACGAGCGCGCGGCAACTCACCATATCCAGTTCGTCCTGGTCGAAGAAGGATTCGACTACCGCGTCGCCTACGGTGTCGCCGGCCCGGTCATGACCCCCTACGGCCCAGCAGCCCCCAGCGCCTCCGTGACAAAAGTTTTCGACCCCAGCGGCGCCGAACTCTTCACCTTCGCGCGCGACGGCCGCTGGACACCCGACGCCGCCGCCAACGCCACCGCCAAAGAAATCATCAAACGCATAAGAAGGCTCCGCGGCATCTAATCGCGCCACCGCCGCTCACCGAACCTCCACTCGTTGACGCCCGTCGCCGCACACAGCTATAGTGGCCGTGAGAGAGCGCGCGATTTCTATCGCAGTCGCTGCTCCAAACACGCATGGATTCGCAACTACTCCGCGATCTGAAATCACTCGTCGGCCCCGAAGCCGTCCTCCACCGCCCCGAGGAGCTGATGCTCTACGAATACGACGGCTCAGTCGAAGTAGCCCGCCCCAACTGCGTAGTCTTCCCGCGCACGACCGCCGACGTCCTAGCCATCGTAAAACTAGCCAACCAATATCAAACTCCGCTTGTGGGCCGCGGAGCCGGCACCGGCCTCTCCGGCGGCGCGCTCTCGCGCAAAGGAGGCATCCTCACGGTTTTTTCGCGCATGAATCGCATCCTGGAAATTGACATCGAAAACCAGCGCGCCACCGTGCAACCAGGGGTAGTGAATTCCGATCTCAGCGCGGCAGTAGCCCATGCCGGACTGCATTTCGCGCCCGATCCTTCCAGCCAGAAGGCCTGCACCATCGGCGGCAATGTCTCGGAAAATTCCGGCGGCCCGCACACCCTCGCTTACGGCGTCACCACCAATCACGTCCTCGCGCTCGAAGCGATTCTCCCCACCGGCGAACTCATCCGCATCGGCAGCTCCGCGCTCGATTCCCCCGGCTACGATCTCCTCGGCCTTTTCGTCGGCTCCGAAGGCACGCTCGCGCTGATCACCGAAATCACCGTGAAACTCACGCGCCTCCCCGAGGCAGTAAAAACTCTCCTCGCAATTTTCGAATCCCTCGACGACGCCACAGAAACCGTGGTGGACATCACCGCGCGCGGCATCACCCCCGCCGCCTGCGAAATGCTCGACGGCTGGACGCTCCGCGCCGTCGAAGCCTACGTCCACGCTGGATTCCCGCTCGATTGCGCCGCCGTGCTGCTGCTCGAAGTGGACGGCGTCGAAGAAGCCGTGCAACAACACGCCGAAGAAGTCGCCGACATCTGCCGCGCCCATCACGCCCGCGAAGTCCGCGTGGCTCGCGACGCACGCGAACGCGACCTGCTCTGGAAAGGCCGCAAGAACGCTTTCGGCGCCGTCGGCCGCCTTTCGCCCACATACTACGTCCAAGATGGCGTGATCCCCCGCACCAAACTTCCCGCCACTCTGCGTCGCATCAATGAAATCGGCGTGAAATACGGCTTTCAGATCGGCAATATTTTTCACGCAGGCGATGGCAATCTGCACCCGCTGATTCTTTTTGACGCGCGGGACGAAGCGCAGTTCCGTGGCGTAGTCGCCGCTGCTGACGAAATCATTCAATTCTGCATCGAGATGGGCGGCTCCATCACCGGCGAGCACGGAGTCGGCATGGAAAAAGACCGCCTGATGCCGCTGCTGTTCAGCGAAGCCGATCTCGACGTGATGCGCAACGTGCGCGCTGCCTTCAACCCGCATGGCCTGCTGAACCCCGATAAAATTTTCCCATCGAAAAAAGGCTGCGGCGAAATTCACATCCGACCGCTGCCCCTGGCCGGCACGCCCAGCGCATGAAATGAACGCCTCCGCCATCAGCGCCAGTGTCACCTCGCGACTCTGCGAAATTGTCGGCGCCGCAAACGTCGCCAGCGATTTCGCGCAACTCGCGACCTACGAAATTGATCGCAAGCTGCCCGCCGCCGCGGTTCGACCCGGGACAAGCGAAGAAGTCGCCGAAATTGCGAAATTTGCCGCGTCAGAAAAATTGGCGCTGGTCCCCACCGGCGCGCGCACAAAATTGGGAATCGGTTACGCGCCCAGCCGCTACGATCTCGCGCTCGATATGACGCGCCTCAACAAAGTGATCGCCTACGATCCCGGCGACCTCACCCTCAGCGTCGAAGCCGGCGTGCCGCTCGCAAAACTCGCACAAGTTCTCGCCGAGCATCGCCAGTTTTTGCCGCTGCCGGTCCCGTTCGTGAATCGCACCACGATCGGCGGCCTGATCGCCTCCGGCGTGGACTCCCCGCTGCGCCAATTTTACGGCACCGCGCGCGATTTTTTACTGGGGATGGAATACGTCACCGGAGAAGGCGTCGCGACGAAAAGCGGCGGCCGCGTAGTGAAAAATGTCACCGGCTACGACATCCACAAATTAATGATCGGCGCGCTAGGCACCCTCGGCGTCATCACCCGCGTAAATTTCAAAACGTTCCCCATGCCGCTCGCCACACGCGGCTTCATTGCCCGCTTCGCCACCGCCGAAAACGCGCTGGACATGCGCCACCGCATTGCGCAATCCGCACTAACGCCGCTAACAATGGAAATTCTCAGCCCGCGCGTAGCCGAATTATTTGCCAGCGACGCTGCGACGCGTTACGAACGCGCCCCCATGCCAGCCAATGTAATTTCCAATACCGAATGGGCGCTCACCACGGGCTACGCGGGAAACGAGCAAGTGCTCGAGCGCTACGCAAACGACCTAAAGCGCATGGCCCAGGAATCCGGCGCCACGGGAGTCACCATCCTCGCCGAAAACCTGCCCCCCGCCTGGGCCCGCAAGCGCGAATTCATTCCCATCGCGCTAGCATCCTCCCCAGCAACCACGATCGTAAAAATCAGCGTGCTACCGATGCGCATGAAAGAAGCCATAGCCGCCGCGCAAAAAGCAGCCGAGAGCAACAACCTCCGCTGGGCCGCCATGGCCCGCGGCCTGGGCATAATCTATTTCGCAATTCTTCCCAGCGATCACACCGAGGAACACCGCCAGCGCGTCGCAAGCGCCACCAACGCCACACAAGAAGCCTGCGCAAAACTAGCAGGCCACGCCACGATCCCCTGGACCCCCGCCGAATGGAAGAGCACGCTGCAAATCTGGGGTCCCCCGCGCGCCGGCGCCCCGCAAATGCAAAAACTAAAATCCGTCTTCGACCCACGAGAAGTCCTAAGCCCCGGCCGCTTCGCCGAGAATTTGTAGCGACGGCCCCTAACGCGGAACCGTCATCGCTCCGCGCATTGCGATCGATCGCAGCGGTTCGTCATTAGTGACGAAGACTCCGAATGAAGTCGGCCACAAAAAGCAACGACAAGAGCATAAACCCGAGAGCAGCGATTCTGATTCCAGTTGTCCAAAGACGAAGTGTGGTTTTGTCCTTCAGCCTGCTGGTGTCCGCCGAGAACATCAACTCCACCGACTTCTCGGGGCGCACAATCAGGTAACATCCGGCCACTAAACCAGACAGACCGAACGCCAGCTCATCCCACCGCGCTGTTCCCAAAGGAAAGGGAGATTCGCCCCGGTCCAGCCCGCTGGTCACTGGATGCAAAATCCTCGGGATGATGTGCGGCATAAACACGAACAAGATCAGCACCGACAAACACAATCCCGCGAGGCGTTTCCCAAGCTCCAGAGGACGCTTGCGAGCCAGCGTTATGCTGGGCTGGCCCCAGTTGTACTGAACGGGACATCGGTTCGGCGCGACCAACAACATGCAGCCGTAGAAGAGCACATACAAAGAGACTCCCAAGATGGCTAGCATAAAAATCCCATCCTCAAGCATCGTGCGGCCCCTTCAACTTTCCACAGAGCTACTGCGACGGGAGATTAACGCTCAACCGCGAAACCCGCAAGTATTCAGGACGCAGAAGCGAGCGACATCAGAATCAACGCTGCTCCGCCACGTGAATACCGTAAGATAATGGCTGCATCCAGTATGCACGAGGCGCCCAACGCAATGGCTTCCGAAACGCAGCCGTCAAATCCCGCGCAAGCCGCCGCCGCGCCGCAATCGCACGATGCCGCCCAACGCGAATTTCAGCTCACGCTTAGCGGCTTTTCCGCGATTGACAAGCCCGAGTACGAAGACTATTCCCGCTGCGTGCACTGCGGCCTCTGCGCCAATAATTGCCCCACCTATCGCCTCTGGGGACGCGAAGCCGATTCCCCGCGCGGGCGCATCAAGCAAATGGCCCTCGTGGATCAAGGCCGCCTGGAACTCGGCGAATCGTTCGTTCTGCACATTGACCGCTGCCTGAATTGCCGCAACTGCGAAACCGTCTGCCCCTCCGGCGTCGAATACGGAAAAATCCTGGAGCTCGCTCGCGCGCAGATCGAACAAAAATATAAACGCCCGCTCGCTTCACGCATCGCGCGCGATTTCGTCTATCGCCGCCTGCTTCCCTACCCCGGCCGAATCGCCGCTGCCGCCCGCGCGCTAAAAATCTATCAACGTTCAGGACTCGCAGCCGTAGCACGCGCCACCGGAATCCTTCGCCTGCTTGGTCTGCAAAACCGCGAAAAGCTACTCCCGCGCATTGACTCCGATTTTTTCTTCAGCGAGCTGGGCGAGACGTTCCCCGCAAAAGGCGAACGTCGCGCCCGCGTGGCATTCTTCGCCGGATGCGTCGCGCAAGTCACTTTCAGCGAACTAAATCGCGCCACCATCCGCGTCCTGCAAGCCAACGGCTGCGAAGTCGTCGTCCCGGCCGCACAAACCTGCTGCGGCGCGCTGGCAGCCCATGCAGGAGTGCGCGACACCGCCCGCGATCTAGCGCGCAAAAATTTCGACGCCTTCCTCTCCGATGACTTCGACGCGATCATCACCAACGCGGCCGGCTGCGGCTCCACTCTGAAGGAATACCCTCATCTCTTCAACGAGGACAACACTTCGCACTCGCGCGCGCAAAATTTTTCCGCGAAAGTGCGCGACATCAGCGAATTTCTAGTGGATCTCGGCATCAACGCGCCGCTGCGCCCGCTCCCGGTGCGCGTCACCTACCAGGATTCCTGCCACCTCGTCCACGGCCAGAAAATCCGCGAAGCTCCACGCCGGCTTCTCCACGCCATCCCCGGCCTCGATTTCGTCGAAATGCCGCTAGCCGATCAATGCTGCGGCTCCGCCGGCGTCTACAACGTAACCGAAACCGAAACCGCGCTAGAACTTCTCGACCGCAAAATGGACAACGTGCAACAAACCAAAGCCCAAATCATCGCCACCGCCAACCCCGGCTGCATCCTGCAACTCCGCGCCGGCGCCGCCATCCGCCGCACCAATCAGGAAGTCCTGCACGTAGTCGAACTCCTCGACCGCGCCCTAGCCTAGCCTCAAATGGAGTGCGGCGGCTTGCTTGTCCTGCGGCCCCGATTGCATCGGGGCAGAAGGGCCGCCGCTTTCGCCGAGACCAAATGTCCGCCACCAAAACGACCAGGCGAGGCTTGCCTCGCGTGCTCAGTAGTCGGCGAGCGCAATATTGCCCGCACTGCGCGTACTGGATTGACGAACAAAGGAAGGATTGCGGGCGGAGCGTGGGGGAAATTTCCGCCCGCAATTTGAGGCTGAGCAACTGGGGCCGTGCAATATTGAACGTGCCGGTTATTCTTCCGCAGGCGGCGGTCCAGCCGTCCGCACCGCGCCACGCACGTGCGGGGTCGCTTGCGCCACCGTATAATCCGCCGGCACCTGGAACAAACTCGCTGCCGGTTCCGTCCGCGCGATGCTGGTCATCTGAAACACAGTGTCACCCGAACGCGGATCGCTGCGCTTGGTCATCACCGCCATCTGCAATTCCGGCGAATACCACCGCTCGGTGACGACCACGATCGGTTTCACGTTCCCAATCTGCCCCGCGGGAATGGTGCGCGTGTAACGCGTGCCTTCGGCCGTCACGCCGCCGATCGTTTGCGTGCCCAGCGAAGTGGTCACCGTTTCCTTGTCCGCCGCGTCAGCTCCCGCTCCACGCCCGCCCGCGTGCCCTTTCCGAGTGAGCTCAGCCTTGTCCGGAGGCGGTGGCATCTGCCGCGCAGTTTTCGTATCGGCTTCCAGAATGTAATGCGTGCCCGCCACCGGATCGTTGACGAACGTCACGTGCGGCGCAGCCTGCCCCGCCACTGGCCCGAAAGCCGACAAAGTCATGTCGCGCCGCGTGCGCCCCTGGCTATCGCGCGCAATTGTACCGGTGGAAGTGTGCTTGATCTGGTTTCCATCGGCGAGCGTCTCGGTGGATTCCGTCGAAAAACTCGCGCTGAAAGGCGCGCCCGTCACGGTCTTGTCGCCGAGCCCCGCTTCAAAACCCAAAAACCGAATCTCGTCGCGCCCCGGCCCGTGCCCGTGTACGTGGCCAGCAAGTGGTGGCGGAGGTGGCGCTGACGCCGCATCCTGCGCCCGCAATCCAGCGCCAGACAGCAGCAGAATCATCGCCACCCCCGCCATCGCAAAAAATCCTCCGCTCTTCCGCATCTTAAGCTCCTCCGAAAAAATCTCTGGCCATTACTAAAAATCCGTATCGGAATCAGAATTCGCATTGGCCTGCGCCACCAACCGAATCGCTTGTGGCGTGCCGTCCTGACTCACCACCATGTCCGCCGTCACGTGGTCCGCCACGCCCATTCCCTCCACCGGCAAACCGTAAGAAACCAGAGCCGCGCGCGGCAACACTACGCGCACCACTGCCCCGCCTTCCAGTTCCGATGGATCGTAAGCACCCGGCAGCGGCATATAAGCGGTCGCATACTCGCTGTCATCGCTTGCAGCCGCGCTCGCCGAATCACCGGCCGCTTGCGAACTCGAATTCGTCGTAGCCACAGGTGTTTTCGTCGCGCCCGGATTATCTGGCGCCTGTGCGGAAGGCTGTCCAGCGTTCTGTGTAGAAGACTGCGTCGCGTTCACGCCGCCCGGCGTCACCAAATGTTGCCGGTGCAGCGAAAGTCCCAGCGCCAACAAAACCGCAGCGGCAATTCCAAACGCCGCAAGCTGCCAGCGCACTCCACGCGAAGCCGTCGCGGATTTCTCCCGGCGAAATTCCTGCAGCAACAAACTTTCCACTCTCGCCGGCGCCTGCAGCTCGGCGGACTCCGCAGCAACTTGGCGCAAAGAAAAATCCAGCGACTCCACCTCAATCAGCAGCGTCGCACAATCGCTGCACGATTCCGCATGAGCCAGCGCGCGCTCGCACAGCGTCGCGCCCTCGGTTCCGGGCCGATCCAATTCGTGCAGCACTTCCTGAAATTGCGCGCAGTCCATGCGGTTCATCCTTTGCACTTCCGTGAAAATGTCCTTGCCGGGTTCCTGTTTCATTCGCCCACCGCCGACGCACGCCGCACGGGCTGCGCGTCGCGCAATTTTTCCACCAGAATCGCGCGCGCGCGATGCAGCCGGGAACGCACCGTTCCCACCGGGCAATCCAACGCCGCCGCCGCGTCCTCATAACTCAATTCATCCAGCTCGCACAGCACCACCACTTCACGATAATTTTCCGGGAGCGTCGCAATGGCCTGGCGCACGCGAGTCACATTTTCCAACGAAGCGAACTCGTCGCGGTGCAACATGTACGCGCTCACTCCCGCGCCGTTGCCGTTCCCGTTCGAATGCCCGTTTCCATTTCCGTAGCCAGACATCCCGTTCTTTCCGCTCGCTTTGCTGCGCGCCATGATCGCATCCAGCTCATCCGCCGATTCCGGCAGCGGCACGGAATTTCGTTCCTGCTCCCAGCGCCGCCGCAAATGATTCCGCGCGATGCCGTACAAAAACCCGCCCAGAGTCCCGCGCCCCGGATCAAACCGCTTGGCGTCGCGAATCAACGTCATGAAAACCTCTTGCGTCACATCCTCTGCGATCGCCGCGTTCCCGCTCATATGCAGCGCAAACCGGTATATCGCCGGATGCTTCCGCCGGTACAACAGCGTGAAGGCAGCCTCGTCCCCGGCCACCATCCGCCGCAGCAGCAGCCCCTCATCTATGGTTTCAATTCCCCTGTTCATCTCACACGGTTGGACGGCCCGGCGCAACTCTCGTTACATATTCCCCCGCCAAGCCGCAAAAGTTCCATAAAAACTCACTATGCCCCGCTCGCCTCTCGTCCATCAATCCTTCCAGGCTTCATGCGCGATCGGGTAGGCGCGCTGCTTGCTGCGCCCCAGCTCGCCCGGACGTTCACATTCCGCGACGCCGTATCGTCTGGCTATCCCTCGCCCACCACCGCCCTAGATGTACCATCCCACCCCGCACAATCCCCTCCTTGACCAAACCCCTCCGGTTCAATAACGTATGGGCGGGCCAAAGCTGCGGGGCCGCGGCAATTCATAATCCCAAGGCGTCGCCACACAAATACTTCGGAGGAACCGCCATCATGCAGGAATTCGATCCACATGTCCTAGAAGAAAAGCCCATCCCGCCGCCCGAAGAATTCAGCAAAAAAGCCCGCGTCGGTTCGCTCGATGAATACCGCGAAATGTACGCCGCCGCCGCAGCCAATCCCGAAGCCTTCTGGGGCGAACAAGCCAAACTCCTCCACTGGTTCGAAGCCCCGAAAAAAGTCCTGGAGTGGAAACCGCCCCACGCGAAATGGTTCGTCGGCGGCAAACTGAACGTCTCCTACAACTGCGTGGACCGCCACCTCGAAAAAAACGCCAATAAACCCGCGCTGATGTGGGAAGCCGAAGACGGCTCCACCATTCAACTCACCTTCGCCGAGCTGCACGAACGTGTCTGCAAATTTGCCAACGTGCTGCTTACGCTCGGCGTGAAGCCCGGCGATTGCATCGCCATCTACATGCCCATGATCCCGGAGCTGGCCATCGCCATGCTGGGCTGCGCGCGCGTTGGCGCCGTGCATTCCGTGATTTTCGGCGGCTTCAGTGCGACGGCCATTGCCGACCGTGTCGCCGATTGCAAAGCAAAAATCCTCATCACCGCCGACGGCGGCTTCCGCCGCGGAAAGATCGTCCCCCTGAAAGAAACCGCCGACGCCGCGATGAAGAATTGCCCCACCATCGAAAAATGCATCGTCGTGCAACGCACCAAGGAAGAAGTCGCCTGGAAAGAAGGCCGCGACGTCTGGTGGCACGAAGAGGAAGATAAAGCGCAGAAGGACAATATCGCCGCGCCCTTTGATTCCGAACACCCGCTCTACATTCTCTATACCAGCGGTACAACTGGCAAACCCAAGGGCGTGCTGCACACCTCCGGCGGTTACCTGCTGCAATGTACCTGGAGCACTCAGCTCGTCTTCGATCTGCAAGAGGACGACATCTATTGGTGCACCGCCGACATCGGCTGGGTCACCGGCCACAGCTACGTCGTCTACGGCCCGCTATCGAATGGCGCGAGCATCGTGATGTACGAAGGCGCGCCGGACTTCCCGCAAAAAGATCGCTTCTGGGAAATCATTGACCGCTACAACGTCACCATCTTTTACAGTTCCGCCACGGCCGTGCGCGCCTTCATGGCCTGGGGCATGGAGTGGATCAATCCGCACAAACTCACCAGCCTCCGCCTGCTCGGCACCGTAGGCGAACCGATCAATCCCGCGGCGTGGAAATGGTATTTCGAAGCCATCGGCAAAAATCGCTGCCCCATCGTGGATACCTGGTGGCAAACGGAAACCGGCTCCATCCTGATTTCTCCGCTGCCCGGCGCCACGCCTACAAAACCCGGCTCGGCCACGCTGCCGCTGCCAGGAGTGATCGCGAAAGTCGTCAACATGAAAGGCGAGCCAGTCGGCCCCGGCGAAACTGGTTACCTCACCATCCAGAAACCTTGGCCCTCGATGCTCCGCACCATCTACGCCGACGACGAACGCTACACGCGCGAATACTGGACGCGCATCCCCGGCGTTTATTTCGCCGGCGACGCAGCCCAGTGCGACAAAGACGGTTACATCTGGGTCCTCGGCCGCGTGGACGACGTCATCAAAGTCGCCGGCCACAGGCTAAGCTCCATGGAAATCGAAAGCGTCCTGGTAAGTCACCCCGCCGTAGCAGAAGCCGCAGTCGTAGCGCGTCCCGACGAAATCAAAGGCGAAGCCATCGTCTGCTTCGTAGCCCTGCGCGTCGGCCACGAGCCCAGTAAAGAACTGCGCAAGGAATTGATGGACTACGTAGCCAACACCATCGGCTCCATCGCGCGCCCATCCGATATTCGCTTCACTTCCCTGTTGCCCAAAACGCGCAGCGGCAAAATCATGCGCCGCCTCCTCCGCGAACTAGCCACCAAAGGCGCCGTAACGGGCGACACCACCACCCTGGAAGACATGGCCGTAATCGAGCGCCTGCTAAAAGCCCAAGCCGACGACGAAGAATAATCCGAAGATCGAACCACGGTCGCGGACTGCTGCGCATTTTCTTGGAGTGCGGCGACTTGCCGCCGCTTTCTCCGTAAACTCTGCCGCATCTTAAAACGCTCTAGGCGATGCTTGCCTCGCCAGCTCACTCTGAACCGCGCCACTCCCGAACGAGCCGTCATCCTGAGCGAAGCGAAGCCTGCCTGCCGCAGGCAGGGATCTCTCTTTCTTTCTCTGCGCCGCCTGCGTCTCTACGGCAAATTACTTTTTGCGTTGGCGGCGGGTGGAGGACTTCGCTGGCTGGGTGCGCTTACCGTAATGGCGCGCGTACACAACTTCGCGTGCTTGCGGAAGCGTGGCTAGCAATTGTTCCGGGGTGAGGCCAAGGACTGTGAGCGCTTTGCGTGCAGACGAATCTGCGAGCCACAGGCAAAAAAGTTTACGAACTTTTCCCGCAGGCACGCCTCGGCGAACGGCGGCAAGCGTCGCCTCGTTTTCGTCACGCAACTGCTACTGTTTTTTCGAAATTGAATTTGCGAGATTTCGGCATTCGGTCACACCAAATGCCTACACCGCGTGCCTTCCCGGCTCATCAAACTCAAGTAGGATCTTGAATCCAATCACATCCGCTCCAAAACGTATCTTGAGTTCCTTGATCCCGAATGCAAAATTTTTCGGCGGTGATCCCGCGGACGCCGCTAGCGGATCCTCGGGAAGTCTCCACGAAAAATTGCAATGTGGGCACGCGGTGGGAATATCGCGGATGTCGTCAGGCGAAACCGTGAGCCGGGACTTGCATTGATGGCATTCAAACGTGATGGCGCGTATCTCTTCCAGACCCACCACGATTTTGCGTTCGAAGGTCACGATGCCGAAGTGTATCACGGCAAAGCGCGGCCGCGCTCATCTCCATCCGCGTCTCACCGCATCCACAACTGCATGATATGAAAAAGTCCCGCCCCCATCAGTGCCGCCCCCGGAATCGTCAGCACCCAGGCCCACACGATCCGCCGCGTCACGCCCCAGCGCACTGCCGTCAACCGATGCGCCGCCCCCACGCCCACAATGGCGCCCGTAATCGTGTGTGTGGTGCTCACCGGAATGCCGAAATGCGCGGTCGTAATCAAAGTAAGCGCGCCAGCGGTCTCCGCCGAGAATCCCCCGAACGGATTCAGTTTCGTAATCCGCTGCCCCATGGTCTTGATAATCCGCCAGCCGCCCGCCATTGTCCCGCCCGCCATCGCCAGGTGACAACAAATGATCACCCAATACGGCACCGCGAAATTGTTCAACAAACCGCCAGCCACCAGCGCGGTGGTGATGATCCCCATCCCCTTCTGTGCATCATTCGTCCCGTGTCCCAGACTGTATCCCGCCGCCGAAACCAATTGCAGCCGCCGAAACCAACGATCCACTTTCTGCGGCCGCATCTTCCGCACAATCCAACTCGTGCCGATGCTCGTCGCGAAACCCAAACACATTCCGATCACCGGCGAGAGAAAAAGAAACAGAATGGGCTTTGTCCACCCGCTCAGAATCAATGCGTTCATTCCCGCGTGCGCCACCGCCGCGCCGCCGTATCCGCCCATCAACGCGTGCGACGAACTCGTCGGCAATCCCAGAATCAGCGTGATCATATTCCACAGGATCGCGCCTACCAACCCCGCTAGCAGCACGCGTTGATTCACCATATCAATGTGCACCATCCCGCTGCCCAGGGTTTTCGCCACCGCCGTCCCAAACACAAACGCCGCGATAAAATTCCAGAATGCCGCCCACACCACCGCGCGGAAGGGCGTCAGCACGCGCGTGGACACCACGGTAGCAATGGAATTCGCGGCGTCGTGCCAGCCGTTGGAAAATTCAAATGCCAAGGTCAGGCCGACGGTCACTAAGAGGAGCTGGAAGCTATTCACGGGGTCAGGCGCTTTTCAGGATGATGCTTTCGATCACGTTGGCTACGTCCTCGCATTTATCCACGGCGGTTTCTATCACTTCAAAAATTTCCTTCCACTTGATGATCTGCACCGGGTCCTTCTCTTCGTCGAATAATTGCGCGATCAACGTCCGGCAGATCCGGTCGCTCTCGTTTTCGTAGCGGTTGATCTCGATGCAATGCTTCATCGCGCTATCCGGCTTCTCGATCGCGTGAATCGCTGCGGCTAGCTCCTTCGTCGCGGACACCAGCACCCCCGCCAGATCCAGCGTTCCCACGCGCAAGGTTTCCACGCGATACAGCACGAAGCGGCTCGCCGCCGCGTCAACCAGATCGATCACGTCGTCCATCGTGCTTACCAGTTCGTGAATGTCCTCGCGGTCAAACGGCGTGATAAACGTCCGGTTGAGCATGAGAAATGTCTGGTGCGTGATTTCGTCGCCGGCATGTTCGATAGCCTTGATGTTCTGCACTTGCTCCGGAACCCCCGTGTAGTGCAGCAACATCTTCAGAAAAGCCTCGGCGCCGCGATGAATATTTTCCGCCTGCTTACGGAACAGATCGAAAAAACCCTCTTCGCGCGGCAGCAGCCGTTGCAGCAATCCGGTCATCGCCTGTCATTTCCCCCAAGCCCAAGATTTGAAACAGCCAGACCATAGCAGAGTTAGCAATCCAGAGGCAAGGAACCCGCCCAAGCGTATCGCGAACGGCGTGCACGACGGGTGTGCGCTGGCAGCGCGAGCGAACGACCTCTCTCCGACCAATGTAGCAAGCCCCACTTCAATATGGAGTGCGGCGGCTTGCTTGCCCTGAGGCCCGACTGTGTCGGGGCAGAAAGGCCGCCGCTTTCGCCACAAACTCAGCCGCGTTGCAAATCGCGCTAGGCGAGGCTTGCCTCGCCCGCCACCCGCGACCTTTTGATCTTCCTTTTCCCAAATTGGGAAGCCACGCGCCTGTTAAGCGCGTGATTATCATGTTTCAACTATGATATAATGGTTACTAGGCTATGCTGCCATTCGCTCATGATGCGGGAGCCAGCATCACGCGGGGCGGGACGAATACCATCGCACCGGCGCCCGCCCCGCTCCTTGCCCGCTATGGACCCGCAGCTTTGCGTCGCCAAACCGCTCCTCGAATTTCTATTCGACAGTCCCGGCGATTAGAAATCGCCGTAACTGCTAGAAAACAGACGGCGACGTCTTTTCTAATCGACACCATTATTGCATCCATGGCGCCGCGGAATGTACGCAGTACATCCGCAGATCTACCGAAGCCCACAGCCAACAACGGTGGCCCGCTGCCCCATATGCTGCTATTCTTGCACCGAACCTTTCCACAGAGGTCGCGCTGATGGCACAAACCGCAACCCCCGCAATTCCCTACTCCGCCGCAAACGCCGAAGCCCACGCCCCGGTCCCCTGGTACATCTGGTGTGGCCTGCTCGGCGTCATTTCCATCGTCTTTGGCCTCTATTGGGATATTTCCTGGCACATGAGCGTCGGGCGCGATACTTTCTGGACACCCGCGCACCTGGCCATCCAGCTGGGCGGCATATTGGTCGCGCTCACCAGCGTTTATCTGATCCTCTCCACTACTTGTGGCAATAACCCCGCGGCTAAGGCCGCTTCCATTCAAGTTTGGGGGTTCCGCGGACCTCTCGGCGCGTTCCTCGCCTGTTGGGGCGGCGTCGTGATGGTCACGTCCGCGCCCTTCGACAACTGGTGGCACAGTTCTTTTGGGCTGGACGTCGCCATCGTCAGCCCGCCGCACATGGTTCTCGGCGTGGGAATACTGGCCGTCGCGATCGGCGCCCTGCTATTACTCGTGAGTTCGATGAATCGCGCCGAAGGCGACGCGCACACGCGGCTGCGCTGGATGTATCTACTGCTCGGCGGCGTAATTCTTGCGCTCCATTGCGTGCTGCTTTCGGAATACACCAGCGGCAGCCAGATGCACGCTCCCAGTTTCTATCGAGCCTTGTCGCTGGCGGTGCCGATTATCCTGGTGGGGCTGTCGCGTGCCGGCGGCTACCGCTGGGGCGCGACGATCGTCGCGGCAATTTACACCGCGTGGGTGCTGGGCCAGCTGTGGCTGCTGCCATTATTTCCAGCGACGCCGAAACTCGGGCCGGTGTTCACAAAAATCACGCACATGGTGCCGCTGGAATTTCCCACGCTGATCCTCGTTCCGGCCATCGCTCTGGATTTCTTGCTGAATCGCTACGCTAATAAGAATAAATGGGCTCTCGCGGTCATGCTCGGCACCGCTTATCTCGTCGTGCTGCTCCTCGTGCATTGGCCGCTCGGCGATTTCCTGATTTCACCGGCAGCGCGCAACTGGGTCTTCGGTCAGAATTATTTTCCGTACATGCAATCACCTTCGGAATATCACTACAACTGGGAATTCGTGGACCTCGCGCCAACTACGGGGCTGTTCCTGTACGGAATCGCCATCGCTCTGGTGACATCGATCATCGGCTCGCGCATCGGCCTCGCCGCGGGCGACGCATTGCGCGGCTTGCGCCGGTGAACGCCATGCCGCGGCGTGGAATCGCCTCGCGCGCGCGCGAGTTGGCACTCGCGTCGCTCGCGGTTGTGCTGTTGATCGCGCCTGCACGGGCGCACGTTGGAAATCCGGACATCTATTTTCAAGGCACGGCCGGCCCCTATCACCTGATTATCACTGTTCGCACGCCGCAGATGATTCCCGGCACCGCGGACGTGGAAATTCTCAGCGCCACTCCCGGCATTTCGAAAATCACCGTCGTACCACTCTATATTGTCGGACCCGGCGCGAAATATCCGCCCGTTGGAGACTTGCTCACCCAATCGAAAGAAGACCCGCAATATTTCTCCGGCAAAATCTGGCTAATGGACTCCGGTTCGTGGCAGGTGCGCGTCCAAGTGGAGGGCGCGCAAGGCGCGAGTGAACTCGCCGTGCCGGTGCCGGCCGCCGCGCGTCGGACGTTGCCGATGCAAAGGTCGCTCGGCACTCTGCTTTTTGCTTTGATGTCGCTGCTCGTCGTCGCCATCATTTCGATTGTGGGCGCCGCGCGCCGCGAAGCCACGCTCGCGCCCGGCGAATTGCCGTCCGCGGAAAGGTCCCGCCGCGGCCGCTGGATGATGCTCGGCACAGGCGTCATCGTCTTCGGCGTCCTGTACTTCGGCAACTGGTGGTGGAATTCAGAGGCGAGCGCTAAAGCCCGCCAGATGATCTACAAACCACCGCCGCTCGGGGTTTCTCTGGAGCCTGGCGGCAAGCTCCTGCTGAAGATGGGCAATTCCGAATGGCATCGCACCCGGCCCGAAACGGTGATGACATCTCTCATGCCCGACCACGGCCACCTGATGCATTTATTCCTTATTCGTGAACCTGGCATGGATCGCTTTTATCATCTCCATCCGCAGTTGGTTTTGCCCGAGGCCGGCCTTCACCCGCACCGGGAACCTGCGTTCGAAACGGATTTGCCCGCGATCCCCGCGGGCCGCTATCAGGTGTTTGCCGACGTCGTGCGTGTGTCCGGCTTCCCGGATACCATGGTCGCCGAAATTGATCTGCCGGATATTCCCGGCGTCGCGCTCAGCGGCGATAATTCCGCCGCCGCATCTTCACCGCTTCCCGCCGACGACACGCGCGCAGGGAGTAACGCCGATCCCAGCGGCGCGAGCGGCCCGAACGGCGCAGTGGCCGCGACGGTCAGCGTCACGCCAGACGGCACCACCGCGATTCTTCCCGATGGTTACAAAATGATTTGGGAGCGCGGCAGCGCGCCGTTCACCACTAATCATTTTGTCTGGCTGCGCTTTCGCATGGAAACGCCGGACGGCAAGCCCGTCAGCGATTCCGAGCCTTACATGGGAATGGCAGGACACGCCGAAATCGTGAATTCCGATCGCTCCGTCTTCGCGCACATCCACCCGGACGGTTCTGTCGCCATGGCTGCGCTGGAACTCGCGCAGAAAAATTCAGCGCAAGGAAATGCCAGCACGAACGCGCAAGCGGGAGTGAATGCGGGCGGCGGCATGAGCGGCATGGACATGTCCATGGACCCGCGCTCCGCCGAAGTGTCATTCCGCTACGGATTCCCAAAAGCTGCTGAGTACCGCCTCTTCGTGCAAATGAAGCGCGGCGGAACAATCGAAACCGGCGTGTTCGATACGCAGGTGCTTCCGTGAGCCGCGGCGCGCTAAGTATCCGACGCGCGCATCATTTTCGCGGCCATTCTGGTGACGAGGCTTCTGGGTGCGAGGCGCTGCCCTTCTTTCATCAGACGATTCATGAAGCCGGAAATCACGTAGGGCTTCCCTGCCGCTTGCGCTTCCAGGCCGACGCGCGCCACTTTCTCCGCCGTCTCCGCATTCTTGAACGCGCGATCCGGCTGGTGCGCGACCTCCTGGAATTCCGTCACGGTGGAACCGGGACACAGCGCGCACACGCGCACTCCGTGCGGACGCACTTCCTCGGCAATTCCTTCCGCGAACAGCAGATCGAACGCCTTGGTTGCCGCGTAGCAGGCATTGTAAGGAAGCGGCTGAAACGCCGCGAGCGAAGCCACAATCATCACGTCGCCATGCCGCCGCTCAACCATGCCCGGCAGGTACAGCCGCGTGAGATGTACCACCGCGGAACAATTCACCTGGACCATCTCCAGCATCGTCCCGGCCGGAATCCTGTACGCATTGCCGTATGCGCCAAACCCCGCGTTGTTGATCAGGAATTCGATCTCGATCTTCTTGTTGGCCGTAAACGCGTAAATCTCACCCGGCGCTTCGGGACGCGTCAAATCCGCGGAGAACACCTCGGTTCTGATGCCGTGCTGCGAAGACAGGTCAGCAGCCAGCTTTTGCAGCCGGTCAATCCGCCGCGCCGTGAGCACCAGATTCGCGCCGCCAGCCGCGAGCAGCTTGGCCAGCTCCAGACCGATTCCCGCACTCGCTCCGGTGATCAGCGCCCACTTGCCCCGCCATTCCTGCTGCCACTTTTCCGCCACGGAAACCTCCGATCAGGCGACGACCAGTCCTCAACGCCGCGCTCCGAGACTCTATCACAGCGACGCTTGTGCAATTTGAATCTGTGTCGCAATGGAAAAATCTTTGTAGGTCGTGGCTTCAGCCACGACGTAAACGCGGCAAACTCGGAGCGGCTTTAGCCTCTGAAGTACGGTCGACTTATATGATGGACCAAAGGGTTGAAATCACAATTCAGGAAGGCGCCAAAGGAGGAAATCCCGCAGCAGCAGCTCAGGCGTTGTTAGGTTTCTCGCGGGGAATCACGGTGTCTCGAATCCGCACGCACTGCTCTTTCAGACGATCGAGCAGACGCCGCGCCCAGACGAACTCCGCCGCGAGGATGCCGAGCGCGAGCATGATGGCGAGCCAGCCAGGCCCAGGAGTCGCGATCATCGCGATTCCCAGCGCGAGCAGAGTGAACCCGATGAGTACCTTGATGATCCGTTTGGCCTGCTGGAACGAATTGAACGGCACCATTTGTCTCGCTTCACGAGAATCGCATGCGTTCGTGGCCGCTTATTGGCCGCTCACTGCTTAGATGCGCGTCAACCAATTAAGTATCGGCATGCACGCGGAATTCCATCGTAAAAAGTTCGCCGAAAACTCAAATACTGATTCCTGCGCGGACAACAGTGGGTTTGCGTCGCGCGTCGTCGCTCGAATCTGTGTTTGGCGGCGAGCGATGACCACAAATGGAAAGTTTCTGCCGGGTAAGTGGCAATACGGAACCGCAAGCGTGAGCCGGTTGAAAATCCCGCAGGTGAGATTCAGGCGAGCAGACTGCGCAGCGACTATTAGAACTTGTACACGATGCCTGCCGAAACTTTCGGGCTGATCTGATAGGTTCTGAAGAAACCGCTCGCGATGCCATCAATGGCAAATCGTAACGCCGCGTGTCGATGGTGGCCGTTCAAATCCACGCCCGCGCCTACCAATCCCGCGACCGCGCCTTGGCTGCCAAAGGGCGTTTGCGGCGTGATGAAGATTCCTCCTACCATCGCATGTGCCCACAGATCGATCCCTTTTGGCCCGACGTAGCGGAACCGTGGACCCAAGCCTACGAACACCAGCCAGGAATTCTGTCCGGGCTGGCTGCCGTATGTGGCCATGACTTCTGCGTCGGCTCCCAGCCAATCCCGATACCAGTAAACCGCGGAGGCATTCCCGCCGTTCATGTTCGAGATGATGCCGGGAACTTCGTAGAAACGGAAGAACGTGTAACCTGCGTAGAGGTCCCAGCTGTACTTGTCAAAAACACCTTGCACGTCCTGCGGCATGGCCGCCGGGAACGCAGGCGCCGGACTGGCAAACGCTGGCGCCGCGAGTACGGCTGGGGAATTTGCCGACGGGCTTGCGGGAGTCGCAGGCGTAGCTGGTGTAACAGCGTAGGTCATGAAGGAAGGGGTCGCGAGCGTCACGGAATTCCCGAAGTTCGTTTGTGCTCCGGCGTTTACGGCCACGAATAACAGGCCGCCCAATAGAACAGAGATGTATTTCATCGCCTATTGCCCCCAGACGAAGGAATGCCCGCCTACCTTCCTTATCACTCTGAAGGATAGCCAAAGGGCGTGTCTACAGAATTGATTGGGTTTGCCGCTTGGATGTCACCCTGTTCCCTCGGACAGTCCGGAGCCAGGCGACTACGCCTGCGACGATCTGGGGCGACCGGTGCTGGAGCACTCCGTGGCGACGTTCGAACGGCGCGAGGAGTTCACCGCCGCGGCCCAGAGCTAGCGGAGAAAGGCTCTGCTTTGAGCGCTGCGGCGCGGCTGCGCAATCTGCGGGAACACTCTGCGACGAGGCGCCTGCACAATCTTGGCTTGACCTGACAATTATTTCTGCTATTCTGCGGGGGCTGCCTTACCAGCAGCGCTTATCAAGAGTGGTTGAGGGGACAGGCCCTGCGACGCCACAGCAACCTGGTGCAACTGCCAAGGTGCTAATTCCTGCCCAGTGGGGAGAGATAAGATCCTCGATAGACCGGCCACCGGTCGTTGAAGATTCAACT